>Ga0118677_10005730_pt1 | contig 21556 bp, 13 predicted proteins | sample AliMusrvi5mmetaG_FD_86154 | JGI IMG/M metagenome (GOLD analysis project Ga0118677, IMG submission 86154)
ATTCTGGAGTCATGGAGCCTCCTGCGCGGCGCGGCTGCCGCCGGATGTGATGGACCCGCCATAGCACGCTGCGGGCCGGGGGGCAAAGCCGGGCGGCCCGCAAAAAAAATGCGCGCTCGTGCAGGGGCGGCGCGCCGGTTGCAGGATATGCTTTCTGTAAACGCAACCCTACCGTCGCGTTTACAAAAAAACATTTATGTTTTTTTGTAAATAAAATAAATAAATTTAGCGATTTACTGCTTTGTTGGCCAGAACGGCAATGCGCGAAAGCGCCCCTACCGGGCAGACTCCCGGGTGAAAACGGCGCGCAGGAAACCCGGTTCTTCAGTTACCGCCAGCCGCCAGTCCGACACCGTGGCCTGCTGATCTTCCAGCACCGGCCGGGTTTTGGGGCCCACCAGAAATTCCAACTCACGCGCCCGGGACAGACGGAGATACCAGCCTATCTCCATGCCCAGGCCTCAACACTTATCGCGCAGATCAAAACTCAGGCGGTCTGATTCGGCCATGGAGCGCTCCTCGTGGCATCTTCTCGAAATGCCCCGGTACGCCTTTCGAGAACAACAGTTTTGGCTACACCTTTTACAAAACACGGATGTATTTTGAAAGAGCGCGCTCCTAAAGCTTGTCAAAGTAGATAAGCACACCCATAATCACAAAGGCCACGGTGGCAACTTTCTTGATGATGTCGGGAGAGACGAAATTGCAGATGAACTGCGCAAAAATAACGCCCAGAAACGACGTGGCGACAAGGGCCAGCCAGCCGTGGCGCCGACCAAGGAGGAAAAGGCCCACCATTATCTTTGGCGCTTCTGGCGAGGCATTCCCAAGGCCGGGCATATCACGATCTTCGACCGCACCTGGTACGGCCGTGTGTTGGTCGAGCGCGTCGAAGGTTTTTGTAGCGACTCCGATTGGAAGCGAGCCTACGACGAGATCAACCAGTTCGAGCGGCAGCTCATCCGCCTCAGCCGTCACGAGCTGAATGGACACGCCGAGTTTCAGGGGGAAGGCTCCTTCCGCCTTCTTACCGCTCCTTTTCCCGAAATAGCCGACAAGACTCCCACAGGGCTTTACGAACTCCCTCGGCGCTCCGGTGAAGCCCACCTCTATCGCATTGGCCACCCGCTGGCCGATGCCGTCATCCGCCGCGCCAAGGACCGTGTCCTAACCCCAGCCGAGATCGCCTTCAGCTATGAGGATCACGAAGGTAAGGTGTCCATCCTTGAAAGATTCATCGGTCAATCCGGTTGGCTCACCGCCTCCCGATATACCGTTGAATCCTTGGATCAAACCGAGGATTACCTCATCCTCGCCGCCCACACCGAGGCTGGAAAAATCCTCGACGAGGAAACCGCCAGTCGCCTCTTGTCCCTGCCCGGTAGTCACGTTCGTGATCTCAACGAGCCCGCACCGCCGACGATTGAAGAGTTCACCCGTAAAGAGCAGGCCCGCATCAGCCGCGACATCTCGCAACGCAATGCCACCTTCTTCGAAGCGGAAGCAACCAAACTCGACAACTGGGCAGATGATCTGAAGGTTGGCCTCGAACGTGAGATCAAGGACATCGACCGCCAAATCAAGGAAGCGCGCCGCGCAGCTTCCGCTGCCCTGACGCTGGAAGAAAAGCTCCAGGGACAAAAGCAGATCAAGGCCCTTGAGTCCCACCGCAAAGAGCGCCGCAGATCGCTCTTCGATGCGCAGGATGAGATCGACGGCAACCGCGAGCGGCTCATTCAGAGCATCGAGGGCAAACTCAAATCGGAATCCTCGGAAGAGGAGTTGTTCACCATTCGTTGGAAACTTGACTAACCCATCGCATGCCACTCCCCGAGAACATGACCGAAAGCCTTGTGAAATCCTTCACCCGTAATGGGCTTCTTGATCTAACCATTGCCAAGGATCTGGCCGCCCAGCTCGACAGCGGGAAACCCATTCAGTGGAATCTTCTCCTCAACAAGCAACTCGAACTGGAGAAAGGAGACGCTGATGAAACTCACGATTGAAGCCTTTCGGGGAGCCAACCAGCCATTCTCGGTGGCATTCGATCCCAAAAGTCACCTTTCCATCATCTATGGTGAAAATGGTTCCGGCAAAACCACCATTTCTGACGCCTTGGAGTTTCTATTCTACGGCACTTCGGGATCGTTGGAGGAGAAATCGCTAGACGGTAAAAGCCGGATTAACGCGCTCGTGCATGCCCAGCGCGACAAAAAAGACCTTTCAGTCACCTGGGAAGACGGCCAATCCACCACCATCGCCAAGATCGACAAAACCAAGGCAAAGATCTTAGGCAGCGCCTCGGGCACTCTTCACACCCTCAGCCGCAAGAACATCACCAGACTCATTGAAGAAACTCCCACGAAGCGATTCGAACGCATTCAGGAGTTCGTCAACGTCCCCGCCCTTGATCGTGAGGAAACTGAAATTCGTAATTTCATCGCCCAGCAAAAACAGCTTCAGGAAAGTCAGTTACGCAGTGCCCAGCAGGTCGAGGAGGATCTCGATCATTTGCACCAGTCCGCGACGCAAGAGGATTCTCCCATTCCCAGACGTGATGTTTGGCTGAAAAAAATCCTTGGAGAGAGTGCGGAAACGGTCACCGAATACCTCACCATCTTCGAGAATCTCCATCACGAGATCACACGCCTTCGTGATGACTTCGTCCCGCTGAAAAACGCATACTCTCACTTGGAAAAATCCAAGGAGGAGTCACTTGCGGCTCAGAAGGTTCTTTCAAAGCTTGTTGCAGAGTCCACCGACGACTTTGCGGAGGCATTGGACACTCTGGAACAGGCAAGGCTCCTTTTCGCAAGAACGACAAAAGATGCCTGCCCGATTTGTGACACGGTCCTGACTCATCGGGAACTGACGGAGAAGGTTGCCCAAAAGCTCACCCGGCTCAAGACCCTTGCCGCCCAGAGTACTGAAACGAAGAAGGCAGATACAACCCTGCAGCAGGCTAAGAACTCTCTCGACACTCTACAAACCGGCTTCTTTTCGATCATTGAAAAACTCCGCCAGACCCATCAAGCCGCCACCGAAGAGGAAGAGTGGACCGTTCCTGCTCTCGTTCCTGCCATTCTCTCCCCGCTAGAACCACAGCACCTCACTGCGGAGTGGTTCCAATCACTCGTTGCAGAAGCTCCGGGCCTCAAGCCTCTCAGCGAGTATGTCGAAAATCAAAAGAGCCAACTCCACCGGCGACAGGAGATCCAGAAGCAGCTTCGCGCCATTCTCGCCCGTCGGAAGGACACTCGGAAAGAGCACGCGGCACTAACTCTCATCATTGGCAAAGCGGAAGCGATCGCCACCATTCTGCGTGACCACCGTATCCGGCATGCCAATGACACCCTCTCTTCCATCTCCGAGGATTTCGCCAATCTCTATCAAACGATTCACCCCGGCGAAGAGATCGAAAACATCCGTCTCTATTTGCATCCCACGCAGAAAAATGCGGCCCGTTTTGACGGAACTCTCTTCGGCAATGAGGAAATGACTCCCGTAGCCTGTCTCTCCGAGTCGCATCTCGACACCCTGGGCCTTTGTCTCTTTCTGGCACTCCAAAAACGGGAGAACCCTGCCAACGCAATCGTCTATCTCGACGATGCAATTGCCTCTGCGGACGAAGCCCACATGGAGCGACTCTACTCCCTCCTCCTCAACGAGGCAAAGCACTTCCGCCACGTCATTATCACCAGTCACTACCAACCTCTTCGCTTCAAGTTTCGTTGGGGCTTGCTCACCCAAGCGAAGGTCAATTTTATTGAACTGGGGTCGTGGTCGCTCGCAGGTGGCCTAATCCTGGCCAAGGGCCCAAACTCGGAGATCGCATACCTCCGAAAGTATCTCGCCGAAAACGAAGATGCCGGCACCATCGCAAACAAGGCAGGCATGGTCTTGGAGCGCATCTTCGATTTTCTCACCGGGATCTATCAATGTCGACTCCCTCGCAATCCAGGTGCCGAACAGCGTTGGACTCTCGACCACTACAAGGGTGGCCTCAAATCGGAGAAGAAGCTCATGGAGGCACTACGTTGCGACCATCTGGATCAAGCTGGAAATGTTACGTCTTCCTATAAGCTCGAACTGCTTTTAGAGGATGTGTTTTCCCGCCTCCAATTCCGCAATGCCATCGGCTGCCATTACAAGGAACTTGCCTCTCAGTTCAATGAAATCGGCGAGGCCGTGAAACTTGGCGAGGCAACCTTGGCTCTCGTCGATGCTGTCTGCGATGCCAATGATGAACTGCCGGAAAACCAAAAAGACGGAATCAGTTGGACGAATCGTGGAGACGTAACCCGCCGCCTCTATCCACTCCTCAAGCCTACCTAGAATTAACATGTAGCAATATGAGCGCCGAGCGTCCCATTGAAATAGACCATCTCCCACCGCGTCTCCATCGGGACTTCGACGGGCTTATCACCCCAGTCATTAACCCGGACCCCGATCACGTCGAAACAAACTTTTGCAGCCGCGCGCTGGCCGCCTTCACCATCCATCGTGTCACGGGTTGCTCCTTGCAGGATGCCGCAGACGCTTTGGTCGACGGTGGAAATGACGGTGGAATTGACGCGGTTTATTATTCTGCCAATTCGAACACATTATGGTGCATACAATCAAAATTCACCAGAGACGGAACAAGCGAACCAGAACTTAAGGAAGTAACTCGCTTCTCGACGGGAATGGACGCCCTGCTCCGAGCTGACTTTACAGAGCTAAGAACTAATGCCGCCTGGCGTGCGAAGCTTCCGCTAATCGAGCACCTGTTGAATGGCGGAGGAGTCTCAGTCCGCGCCGCCTTGGTATATTCCGGTGTTAGGCTGATCTCTGATGATCGCAGGCGTCTCTTTGAGGTGATCAAGGCAAGGTGCTCTCCAGACGATGACTTTTTCAGCTTTCAAGCCTTTAACCTAACTACCGTTCACGACTGGATAGTGGGGGCCGATGAAAATAGATCTGTTGAAGAGGTCGACCTGTGCATTCTTAAAGCAGGTTGGTTAAGGGAGCCTCACGAAGTGATCTATGGAGTGCTCCCGCTGGCAGACATTGTTGCCTTGTCGACTACCTACGGGGATCGGCTTGTGGCATCAAATATTCGACGCTACAAAGGCAACACTGAAGTAAATGAACAAATCGCCCAAACAATTCGTACAAATGCGGCAGATTTCCTTTATCTCAATAACGGTTTCACGGCCTATTGTAATCGTCTTGAGGTAAGGGCTGCTGACCGCGGGGATCAGAATCAGAAGACAATCAAGGCCTTCGGATTCTCGATTGTTAACGGCGCTCAGACTTTAGGCGCAATTATCAAGGCCTGTGCTGATGGCAACATCCCGGTTGGCAATGTATTTATTCGGGTGATCTCAATGGAACGCTGCGAAGACGAAAGGGAGTTCGCGGAGAGAATCACCCGTTGCACGAATACGCAAAACGAGATCCTTGCACGCGATTATATAGCTCTTGAACCTGAGCAAGAACGAATTGCGAATCAACTTGCTCCGTCGAACGTCACCTACCACTACAAGCTCTCTGAGGATACTGTTCCACAGGATGCGTTCAATTTCACTATTCTTGAATCCACTACTGCCGCGGCCTGTCTCGTCCATGATGGAACTGGCGATGTGACTGCCAGAATTCTTAGTAATCGCAAATCCTTGTGGGATACCGAGACGGCGGATGGCGAAACGATCAGTCGCTATTCACGTATCTTTTCAACGTCTCTATCAGCAAGAAGCCTCTGGAGAGCGGTTCAGGCACAGCGGATTGTTTTGGAGAAATGCCGTGAATTCGCAAGAGCAGAGCCAGCACGAAAGCCGTTTTTTGAAACTGGAAGGTGGCTTATCCTAGAAATTATTCTTCTTCGTCTCCATCCAGAGAATGGCGAAGATTTATACCTCTCAACAGACGATGTTGCTGCCATTTCTGATGCCGCTGTTTCTGTATCGGAAGAGGTCTGGAGCGCTTGTCGTTCTCTGGGGCACGCGTTGGCTTCTGGAGGCGGAGGTTATAATTATCCACGCCACCTTCGTGCAGTGTTCTGCAACAAGGATGACTGCAGAAGAATAAAAGGCGAAGTTTACCGAACATCTGCCACGGTCGCCGCAACCGAAGTTTCATCCGAAAACAGTCAATGAGTAACTTACCGTCTGAACTCATCGAGGAATTCGATCCAGTCCGCTTTGATCTCGCATCAGGTGATCTGGTCAAAGTATCGTTAGGGCTCTTTTGGTGCAAGGTCACCGAGTCAGAGAGAGCGATGGGCGTGAAGCCCTTCCAGTATCTCGCCATTCGATTTTACAGCAACGAGGACAGTCAACCCCGCCGCATCCAGCAAATTCACGAGTTGCGCCATGGCAAAGACTTTGAATACCGCCATTGCTCCAAGATTTGGAGGTGGCTCATTGGACACTCAGAATCTCGGGGTAGATTCAACCATGAGAACACCGACGATTTTCTCACACTCTTCGAATCCGTGATCGACAGAATCGCCTCAGAAGATGAAGACATGCTAGAGCATTTGGCACGTCTTCCAGAATTCACGCTTCCCTCAGCCTTCGATCACATAGACGATTCAATTTTCACCGATCAATCTGATCCCGAACCAAAATAGAATTCATGGCAGCCAAGAAACAAAAACTCGAACTCACCTGGATTGGAAAGGAGAACCGCCCAAAGCTGGAGCCGCGCATTCTGGTGGAGGAGCCGGACAAGTCGTATCACGCGGCACATCGCGTTGGAAAAAAGGATCTTTTTGATAACAAACTGATATTTGGAGACAATCTTCTGGCGTTAAAGGCACTGGAACAAGATCATGCTGGGAAGGTGAAGTGTGTGTATATTGATCCGCCCTACAATACGGGGCAAGCCTTCGAACATTACGATGATGGGATTGAACACTCGATTTGGCTTTCGCTGATGCGTGAGAGGTTTGAAATTTTGCGTCGTCTTTTGTCCCCTGATGGAACACTTTTCTGCCAGCTCAACGATGATGAAATGGCATACGGCAAGGTACTTCTAGATGAGGTTTTTGGTCGCGTAAATTGCCTGAACCAAATAAGTGTGAAGATGAAGCAAACCGCTGGGGCATCAGGAGGGGGAGAAGACAAGCGACTTAAAAAGAATATTGAATACATTCTGGTTTATGCCCGCGATAAGGATGCTGATAATGGGTTTCAGAAGTTTAATGACGTTTATGACGAGGAAGACCTCTTTGAATACATCCAAGAAATGCGTGATACTGGCAAGAGTTGGAAATACACACGTATACTTAGATCGTTGGGGAATCGCACCAAACTTACGACTATTAAAGATGGCTCAGGCGAGGATATTGACATCTTTAGACACGAAGATGTTGTAATGGATCCAATACGATCCGTATGTGAGAATGAAGGAATTACGGAAGAACAATGCTACATAAAATACTTCGATAAGATATTCCGCGATACCAACGCTCAAAGATCGATCCGGACCAGGGTCATGGAGGCAGTTGAGAACAAAGGAGATTTCTTTAGTATTGAATATATTCCTAGGTCAGGACGTAGCAAGGGCGAAAAAACAACCCTCTTCTACAAGGGACAAAAATGTGACTTGATTGCGTGGTTAAAAGATATTGCAACCAAGAAGGGGTCTAAGATTGTAAGATTGGAGAAGGCTGGAACTTTCTGGGATGGATTCCCATTGAACAATCTTACGAAGGAGGGAGGAGTGCTGTTTCCACAAGGCAAAAAACCTGAAGCTCTAATCCGCAAGGTTTTGGAGCTAGCAACTGATCCCGGCGACCTCGTCCTTGACTCCTTTCTCGGCTCCGGTACAACAGCGGCTGTCGCCCACAAGATGGGCCGTCGCTGGATAGGCATTGAGCTTGGTGAACACTGCCACACCCATTGCATTCCCCGTTTGACGAAAGTCATCTGCGGCGATGACTCTGGTGGTATTTCGAAAGCGGTCGAATGGAGAGGCGGCGGTGGTTTCCGATACTTCAAGCTTGCGCCGTCCCTCCTGGAAAAGGACAAGTGGGGAAACTGGGTGATCAGCAAGGTCTACAACGCCGCCATGCTGGCCGAGGCGGTATGCAAGTTGGAAGGATTCACGTATGCTCCAAGCGACAGTTTCTATTGGCAGCATGGCCATTCCACTGAGCAGGATTTTCTGTATGTTACCACCGCCAGTCTCACGCATGCCCAGCTCCAACAACTAAGCGACGAAGTCGGCCCTGATCGGAGTTTGCTTGTCGTCTGCACCTCTTTCCGCGGCAGTAAGGACGGATACCCAAACTTGACCGTAAAAAAAATACCGAAAGCCGTTCTAAATCGCTGCGAGTGGGGTAAGGATGATTACAGCCTTCGCGTGGAGAACCTACCCGACTCGCCGCCAAAATCCGGCCAGCAGGAACTTTTTGACGGAGAGGAGATCGCACAATGAACCGCCACGTAAATGCCATTTCCGGACGCCTCAGTCTCCGCCCACCGCAACGACACTCGCTGGAGATTCTTGATCGAATCACCGAGATCGTTTCACCCAGTAAGTCAGTCGCTGTGGCCGATGCTTTGGAACGCATCCAAAGCGAATATCCCTCCGTCACCGACTTCGAACGTGATTTTATGTCGATCTGCTTTGCCCTCGCCACCGGGGTTGGCAAGACGCGCCTCATGGGTGCGTTCATCACCTATTTGCACCTCGCTCACGGGATCAACAACTTTTTCGTTCTCGCTCCGAATCTGACAATCTACAACAAGCTGATCGCCGACTTCACGCCGAACACGCCGAAGTATGTTTTCAAAGGGATTGCCGAGTTTGCCCAGGAGGCCCCGGAGATCATCACCGGAGACGACTACGAATCCAAGGCGGGAACGCTTTTCGCTCGGTTGCATCGTTGCAAAATCAACATTTTCAACATCAGTAAAATCAATTCGGAAGTACGCGGTGGTAAATCGCCGAAAATCAAACGGCTCTCGGAATACATTGGCGAAAGTTACTTCGAATACCTCGCGGCGCTGCCTGACCTGGTCCTCCTCATGGACGAATCCCATCGCTACCGCGCCAGCGCCGGTGTTCGGGCCATCAACGAGTTGAAGCCGATTCTCGGACTCGAACTGACGGCGACGCCTTTTGTTGAAACCCCAAAGGGGGCAATTCCTTTCAACAACGTCATTTACGACTATGCGCTGGGCCGTGCGATTGCCGACGGCTTCGTCAAGGAGCCTGCCGTGGTGACACGCAAGAACTTCAATCCTTCCGGCATGAGCAAGGAAGCCATCGAGGAGCTGAAACTCTCCGACGGCGTCCGCCTCCACGAGCAGACCAAAGTGCAGCTCGAAACCTACGCACGGGAAACGAATCGTGAGATCGTCAAGCCCTTCGTCCTTGTCATCGCCCGGGACACCACTCACGCCGCCCAGCTCAAGAACCTCATCGAATCGAACGAATTCTTCGACGGACGGTATCGCGGCAAGGTGATCCAGGTGGACTCAAGCAGGACTGGGGCCGATGAAGAGGAAATGATCAACCTCTTGCTGACGGTGGAGCATTCGGACAACCCGACGGAGATTGTGATACACGTCAACATGCTCAAGGAGGGTTGGGATGTGACAAACCTCTATACCATCGTCCCGCTTCGCGCCGCAAATGCCCGCATCCTCATTGAGCAGTCAATCGGACGTGGGCTCCGCCTTCCGTATGGGAAACGTGTCGGTGTCACGGCGGTGGATCGCCTGAACATCGTGGCCCACGACAAGTTCCAGGAAATCGTCGATGAAGCGAATCGCCCAGATTCCGTGATTCGGATGCAGACAGTGGTTCTCGATCCAGATGAATTGGAGAAGAAGACAAAGACCGTAATTTCCCAGAGCACGCTCGCGAGTCAACTCGGCACTGTCCCTGCTCAAGCCACTCCCTCCACTGACATAGCCGAGACACGGCAGAAGGCGGTGTTCACCACGCCCGCCGAACAGAAAATCGCTCAGGCGGCCTATACTTTCATCAAGAAACTCGAAAGCCAGCCCGGACGGGTGCCGACATCGAGTTACCTCTCCAGCCCGGAGATCCAATCCGCCGTGGTCCGAGATGTCGAGGCATTCCTGGCACCGACCCAGTTGGAAATAGAGGGAGTGACCGAGAAACCTGACATCGCCGCTATCGTCAAGAAGACTGCAGAGTTGGTCGTTCAGCAAACCATCGACATTCCACGAATCCTTGTCGTTCCGAAAGGCGAAGTGAAGTCCGGGTTTCACGCATTCAAACTCGAGCTTTTTGGACTCAGCTTCCAACCGATCTCTGATGAGCTTTGGGTGCAGTTCCTCCGGACCGGAGTCACCGAAGTCATCGGTCTAGGAAAGGGTGGAATCAAGGAGAAGCGCCTCGAAAACTACGTTGTCAGCGGCTTGGTGGATTACGATGACATCGACTACGAAAAGCATGCGGACTTGCTTTACGATCTTGCCAACCAAACCGTGAACCATTTCAAGGGCTACCTCACCGAAGAACAAGCTGGGAAAGTTTTATGGCGGCACCAGAGGGAAATCGCGGCGTTTGTCCATGCCCAGATGCTGGAGCACTTTTGGGAGGATGATGAAGTTGAATATGAAGTGGTCATCGGCAAAGGTTTCACCGAGCTGAAGTCGAGCGCTTACACTGCATCTGCCACCGATGATACCATGGACTTCAAGGTTTCTCCCAAGGACAAGAGCAACATGGCAAAGTTCCTCTTTGGAGGCTTCAAGCGCTGCCTCTATCCGGTCCAGAAATTCGATTCCGAAGCCGAACGGATTCTCGCCGTGATTCTGGATCGCGATGCAGAGAAATGGTTCAAGCCCGCCAAAGGCCAGTTCCAAATCTTCTACAAGCTCGGAGCGGACAATCCGGAGTATCAGCCAGACTTCGTAGCCGAGACTCCAGATGCGATCTACATGCTAGAGCCGAAAGCCAGGAACAAGATGCTAGATCCCGAGGTGCTCGCCAAGAAGGAGGCTGCTGAAAAGTGGTGCAAAAACGCAACCGACCATGCAGCCAAGCACAAGGGCAAGCCGTGGGTCTATGCACTCATACCACATGACGCGATTTCGGAGAACATGTCGATTAAAGGGCTATCTACTAATTCTTAATGACCGCAAAGTTGTACTTGCCTGAAGGTGGCCGAAGGCACTTACGCCGGTTGGGATCGGCTTTGGATGTGCTCGCGACTCAGCAACGTCTACCCTACTTGGAAATCTGGCCTACTGGCATCTATTTTCACGAATCCCGGTACCTGTATCGTAGCGTGACATCTCCTTAAATGTATGAACAGCGAATCCAACGTTGATGTCAGCACCACCGGACGGGGATTCGACGCGGCCCGTAATGGACGAGACGAGGATCACCTCAACCGGTGGCCGTTCGCCCAAGAAATTTACCGAATTGCATCAGGCGGACCGCGTGACTGGTCAGTGCGAATCGGTGTCTATGGCGAGTGGGGTTCGGGAAAGACATCTGTACTCAATTTTGTTGAATCAATGGCTCAGACAGATGGCCATCTCGTATTTCGCTTCAATCCCTGGCAGTTTCAAACTCCCGACGAACTTTGGAAAGTCTTTGTTCGTGGTCTCTTCTCGCAAATCGAACAAACCACACAGAATTCGTTACTTGGAAATTTCTCCCGCAATGCGAAAGCCATTGCTGGTTCAGCAACAAAGGCAATTCCCGGTTTTATAAAGCTTTGGAAGAAAGAAGCGGGGGAAGCGTGCGAAGCTGGTCTCGGATTTCTCAAAAAGTATCTTTTGTTTGATGAAAGTGATCTCAAAGACTTGAGGTTAGCACTCGGCGATCAGCGTTTGATCGTCACCATTGACGATTTGGACCGTACCGAAGCCAAGCTTGTTCCAGAGATCCTATTCGCTCTGAAGGAAATCATGGATGTGCCGGGAATCGCGTTTGTCTGCGCTTTTGACCCCGTTGTCGTAGGAAAGGTGCTAGGTGACACACATTCAGGATTTGGCGATGGACTCAAATTTCTCGAGAAGATCATTGACTATCCACGGTGGCTTCCTGAACCAACCCAAGAACAGTTGGCCGGATTGGCGGTGGCGGATGCCGCGAAGTTATGCCAGTATGTGCCGGCGACCGAACTAAGTAAGATGGTCGGGCTTTTGCCAAAAAATCCCAGGGCAATTAGGCAGTTCATCAGACTTTTGGACCTATTAGGACACCAAATCCAGCGCCATCATCCGTACGAAATCCATTGGACTATTTTGCTGGCGGCAAATGTCCTGAAGGTCCGTTTCCCCAAGATCTCGCACGAGATTCTCGGAGATTCCGAATTCTGGGAGAGTGTTTACAGCTCGACTCTTTTTGGCGAAAAGAAGGAAGATGACCTCAATAAGTCGATAGCCACAAAAGTCGACACCATCTTTCACAACAGTGAAGGCAAGTCCGACCAAGCAACCGGCGAACTGGTAAAATGCATTACCGCAATTGCTAGCAAGCTGAATGCGTGGCACGGGTTGGGGCTGGAAGCACTACGCTATCAGTTTCACCTTGCGGAATCACCTTGTGCCGTTACGTGGAAAGAATTCGATTTATTCCTTGCACACTTGGATTCTCATTCTCTTTCCTTGGAATCGGCCCGTCGATTGGATCGACGGTCACTCGGTCGAAGTCAGTCAACCGAAGCACCAGGTCTTCTCTGAAGTACTATCGGCTGCCATCAACCGAAGATTGGCCTATCTGAGCAAAGCTGCGGACGCCATGCCGGGAAAAGAAATGAATGAGGGAATGAAAAATGCCGCAAATATGCTGCGGTTGATTGACGTTCTGATGATTCAATTGTCGCAGACAGACAGCGGTGATTATTTGCCGGATTCGCAACAAATTGCCAATTTGTTCAAGCAGGTTTGCCAATACTTTCATTGGAGACGTGCTCCATCCTACATATCTGCGAGAACAAATGAAAAGAGACTGCTGACGAAACTCTTTATGGCAAACCCGGATGCCTTCGAGCCATGGATCGAAATCGTAGGTTTGCGGGACGGGTATAGTCGCCACGAAGAAAGTGGAACTGAATGGAAGGCCTTTATCGCAATATTTCGCAAGACCTTGCAGGACAGATGCAGTCGCTGGCTCATTGGGCAATTGCCAACACGATCTGAGTTCCTTCGTCATGTCATCCGAGACGAAAAACATGGCTACCTCTACAAGGAGCTTTTCTTTGATCTGACAGGTCCCGTGTGGAACAAGCGCCGGGGGCAACTCTTACGCAGCCTCCGACCGAAGCCCGGTAACGCAACCCTTCAGAACAATGCCTATGACCTCCTGTCCTGGCTGGAGTCCGCTATCACCCAAGACCGGGGTGATGCCCAAAATGCACGGACATTGTTAGGACAGGTTGATTTTGCTTCGGCTCTCTGGAAGGCTTGTGTGTCGGAACCATTGAATCCACGAGCTGTTGGAAGTTTGCGCGATGCCCACGATTTGTTGGAGTCCATGGGTGTTGAGTGCAAGACCCCGGCATGGTGGAATCATATCGTGAAAGACCTTCCCCAAACTAGCAAAGGATAAGAGGCATACCTCATTACAGGCAGACTTACCCGAGAAAAGCAAAACAACCCCATGCAAGACTTTCTGAAAGAGACCACAATCAGCCTGCGATCATTTCTCCAACGTTCGCTTCCTGAAATCATGCCCGACTGGTGGGCACGATGCGTCCTTTGCAATCTCACCGAATCCCAGATTCACTTGGTCCGGGAGCGAGGCATTACGAATCTGGATGGACTTGATCTTGCCGCTTTGCTGCGGGTTTTCGACGCGAATTACTTTGACCTATCTCAACGCCTGCGTCTTCCCCGTCAGACGCGTAACTGGCTCAAGGAATTGCAACACATCCGAAATCGTTGGGCGCACCACACTGGAGAGACGGATTCTCCAGATGATAAATTCCGTGAACTGGACACGCTTGAGAGGTTTCTCACAGCAATTGAAGGTGACCCGGATCTCATTTCTTCCCTGGGAAAGGCAAAGAAGAAAATTCACGGCACGAACACCCAAACTCTTCCCCCATCTGGTGAATTCGCTATCACTCAAATGGTTCGGTTGAAGGCTGAGCGGGGCGAAATCGGACCAGTGCTCAGGGTGATACCCGGCGGACCACAAAACCGGTTTGAAGTTTTTATTGGTGGACGGACACAGACTTTCTACGGAGATCAGCTAGAACCGCTGGAGCAGCAGGATGCATGTGAATTCATGGCTTTCGATGAATTCCGCGCCCGCCTCACGGCTCTTTACATCCTGCATCCGGGTATTGCGACCCTCTATTCCCTGCATGCCGCCCGGGTTGACTATATTCCCTATCAGTTTCGTCCTGTCCTGAAGCTGATTCGTTCAGACCGGCCACGCTTGCTGATCGCCGATGAGGTCGGGGTCGGAAAAACGATCGAAGCGGGCCTTATCCTCCGCGAATTGCAGGCACGCAAGGATATGCGCTCAGTCCTTGTGCTTTGCCCAAAGGCACTTGTCACCGATCGGAAATGGGAGCGTGACATGCGGCGTTTTGACGAGCGCTTCACCCAACTTGACTCGCGCCTTCTCCGTTACTGCATCGACGAGACAAATATGGATGGAACGTGGCCAGAACAACATTCGAAGACCATCATTCCATTTTCGGTTTTTGACGAACGGATGCTGCTTGGAGCTTCACGCCAGCGCGGTCTGGTAAACCTCGATCCTCCACCGAAGTTCGATCTCCTGATCGTTGACGAGGCCCACCACCTGAGGAATCCAGCGACCTACATTCATCAGGCGGTCAGGTTCTTCGCAGCTCATGCGGAGGCCGTTGTTTTTCTGACTGCAACGCCGATTCAGTTGGGCAGTGATGACCTTTATGTATTGCTCAATCTCCTGCGCCCGGATGTCATCATCGACCGTGAAGCCTTCCGACAGATGGCGGAACCAAACCCTGAAATCAACCAGGCAATTCACGCTATTCGTGCCGGCAGCGATAAATGGCAGGCTATTACATGCGCTGCTCTAAGAGCCGCCGCAGCAACCGCTTGGGGTGCCCGGGTGTTGGCACCGAATCCAGATTTCCAGACGACAGTCAAACTCCTTGAAAACGAACGCCTGGACATCGACCAAAGAGTTGGTCTAATTCGCCGGGTCGAGGAGTTCCACACCTTCGCCCGGTTCCTGAACCGGACTCGAAGACGCGACATCGGGGATTTCACCACACGCAAGGCCGAAACCGTCACAGTCGAGTTCACAGACGCCCAGCAGCAGCTCCATGACAGTTTGCTGGCAGCACAAGCCACTTTGCTTACCGTCGCCCACGGCAGCGCAAATGTGCGGTTTATGATGACAACCATCAGGCGACGAGCAGCGAGCTGTCTCCACGCTCTGGTTCCTTACCTGCGGGACATCCTGATCGGTCGTCTGGAAACCATCGAAGGTTCCGATGATGATGCATCCGAAATGCCCCCGGAAGTTCCGGCGCTTCGCGGCCATATCGAAGAACTCATCAAACAAGCCGAAAGCCTTCCCCCAGAGGATCAAAAGCTGTTGTCTCTCGAACGGATTGTCCGCGAGAAACAATCTTTGGCCAACAACAAGATTCTCCTGTTCGCGACCTATCGGCACACCCTCGATTACCTCCAAACCCATCTGTTTGCCGCAGGCTTCCGGAGTTCCATCATGTTTGGTGCAACCCCGGACTCTGAGAGGGTGCAACTAAGGCGTCGTTTTGCCCTTCCAAAGGAAGATCCAGAGGCCCTCGACATTTTGCTCAGTTCGGAAATTGGCTGCGAGGGGCTCGACTACCAATTTTGCGATTGCATGGTGAACTACGACCTGCCGTGGAACCCGATGCGAATCGAACAGCGTATCGGACGAATCGACAGGTATGGTCAGAAGAGTGAGGCCGTCGCAATTTACAATCTGATCACACCCGGGACCGTGGATGCGGACATTTACGAGCGCTGCCTCGTCAGGATCGGGATCTTCCAGCGCTCTATCGGCGGAAGTGAGGAAATCCTTGGTGAAATCACGGAAGAACTGCACGCGGTCGCTGACAACCTTTCGCTGACACCGGAGGAGCGTCAACGCCAACTCCAGCAGATCGCCGACAACAAAATCCGCAAACTGCAGGAAGAGTCAGCCATGGAGGATCGGCAACGGGAGTTGTTCGGCATTCGCCCTCCCACGGCCGATCTGGAGCGCAAGGACCAGCAGGCCGCCAATTTCTGGGTGAGTCCCAATGCCCTACAGAATCTGATAGTCCGCTATCTGGTTGGTCGCTGTGGCCCCGGTGAGTATGTGCTGGGAGAGAAGTCGCTCAAAGCCCTACGCCTGAATGAACTTGCACGGAAGCACCTCATTGATGATCTGGGTGGCATACCTACACGCAAGTCGGTGGTCGCAAGAGATTGGGCCGCTTGGCTCAAGGGGGCTAACCCACACCTCAGCATCACATTCGAGGCCGAGACCGCACGCGATAATCCGCAGTCAATTCTGATCACCCCGATTCATCCTCTCGCAATACAGGCCGCAGCGTTCTTGCAGCCTGAGCAGGATATTATGACCTGCTTCCGCGTTAGGACTCAGTTGGTTCCTCCCGGGGTTTATCCATTTGTTGTTTATCAGTGGACCAGAAAGGGCATTCGTCAGGATGTAGCCTTTCAGCCAGTGACATCGGACCCGCGATTGGCGCAATGTTTTGCCACTCTAATTGAAGGAGCCGACGCACACGAAGATTCCACGGCTATATTGCCATCTCAGAACTCATTCGATTCCCTTGAGCAGTCACATTACGAGATCTTCAGTCAGGCACGGGCATTGCACCGATCCCACGAGCAGGAACTCGTCACTTTCCAGAAAGCCAGTCTTCAAGCCAGCCACGCCGCACGCGTTGCAAACCTGAAAGACACGATTTCGAGTGCCACGAATGACAAGATTCGGATCATGCGCGAGGCGGAACTTGCGAATGCGGAAGCCGACTATCAACACAGAATCAATGATCTCGACCGGGCTGCCGACCAAGCTGATATTCTTGCCCAGGCGGTTGCACGAGGAGTAGTTTACATTCAACCATGAAACTCACCCAAGACCAGGCAAAGGATTTGATTGATGAACGCCACCGCGTCGGCCGGATTTTCGTTGATGCAGGTAGAGAACAGGGTTCCTGGGATGGCATCGAATGGCTCTTCTCTGATGAACTGTATCCAGATCAGTCTCACTTCCTTTACGAATTGCTCCAAAATGCGGAAGATGCCGGTGCCACAAACATCCACTTCGAACTGGAAGCCAACTTGCTGAAGGTAGTTCACAATGGAAAGCGTTTGTTTGACGAGAAGGATTTGAATGGAATCACCACGATAGGAAGAAGTCAGAAACGGGACGATGTTAATACTATCGGAAAGTTCGGAGTCGGATTCAAGTCAGTTTTCGCATACACTCAGGCTCCTGAAGTGCGCTCAGGTGTTGTTAGCTTTTGCATAAGAGACTTGATTGTTCCGAATTGGATCGAACCCGACCTGAAGATTGATCCAACTGAGACCGCGTTCATTCTCAAATTCGATCAACCTGCAAAAACGCCTGAGCAGTGCTTCAAGGAAATCGCCGCGGGGCTTGATAATCTTCCTGCCAGCACAATCTTGTTCTTACGTAATCTGCGTGAAATCTCATGGACCGTATCTGGCAATCGCAACGGCATGATTCGTAAGGATAACGCGGACGATGTCCTGCCAGCACAGGATGATTTCGGGCAAGTCCTGAAAATTTGTTGTCGCACATCTGATGGCAAGTCAGAAAATACCCTCTGGCTTCGTTTTGAAGCTCCCCTCAAAGAGCGAGACGATCTATGTTGCAGCATAGCATTTTTGCTCGATGGCACTCCCGGTAAAGATGCTGATGCAGAGCAAGACGAGTTGCCAGGAACAGAAGCAAAGTCCGATTCCGTCGTTATTCGACCGCTTCCGGAACCAGGCCTGTTGCACATATACTTTCCTGCAGGCAAAGAACCTACGGGATTGCTGTTCCACATTCACGCACCATTTGCGGCAACCGTGGACCGTGCCAGCATTCCCTTCGAGCATGATGGAAATATCTCCTTGATGAAGCAGCTAGCCCAACTTGCGAGAAAGGCACTTAAAACGATCAAGGAACTTGGACTACTGCGACCTGCATTTCTCGGTGTCTTACCAAATGTCCGAGACGACCTTCACGATTTCTATAGTCCTATTCGCGAGGTCATTGTGACGGCATTTCAGGATGAAGACTTGTTACCTACTCATTACGGCGGTTTCTCGAAATCGACCGAGGTGATATTTGGCCCCCGAGAACTCCGAATGTTTTTTGCCGACGACGATCTGAAAGCGCTTACGGAAAATCCGAATGCCGTGTGGTGCCCGGGGTTCAAAATGTCCAGTCGTCCGGACTTCTTCTTGGATACCCTCAATGTGGGTGCAATTGATTGGAAGGAATTCGTCGAATCATGGGATAAGGTTATGGGTGGGGAAGCCCCGGAAGCAAATGACAAAATTATTGCTGAGGGCTGGATACGAACGATGGCAGCACGTGGCACCAATCAGGCTGATTGGTTCAGAGGGCTATATCGTGTCCTCTTGAAGGCTGACAAAGAAACCCGGCAAAATACTTGGAGTACCACCGATAAGCGAATCAAGCGATCCCCAGTTGTTTGGACTGAAAATGATGCCCTGTTGAAGGGGACGGATGTATACTTTGAAAAGGGAACTCAGAACATTCCCGGGGTTTCGGTCGAGATCATCCACCCGGATCTTCTCAACATCGAGCAACGTGGGGCTGCAGAGAAGGAGAAGGAAGCTAGAGCAGCACTGGCAATGCTCGGTGTTTTGGAATTCGATGAACAGGCGGCGATCTCGGCTTTCGTTAAGAAAATCGGGTCCCAGAAAACCATTGAGATAGCGACACATTTGGAACAACTGCGCTGCCTTTTGGCATGGCACAAGGACGGTGTAATCTCAGATCTATCGGAATTGGGAAAGGCGAGTTTGTTTTTGGATGAAACCCAGAAGTATTATAGAACCCCTTCGAAATTCCACCTTGATGATCCATTTCGCGCCACTGGCCTTTCGGCTTTCTATGCGGGTGACGAAAATTCGTATGCTCTCTGGCCCGGATATGCCAAGGAGTTTGATCCAGATGACTTTTCGGATTTCGCCGAAGAAGTGGGAGTCCATGTTGATCTCCCATTCGTAGAAAAGAAGATCGCCTGGCAGCATCCCGAAAAATATCGCTTATACGATGACTGGGGTGCTGTAAGACGAACATATTCGGAGACTAACGTGGACTGGGTGATCGAAGGCCTCGAATCCGTAATGCAGCGGCAGAATGCCGAGACCAATCGGATGCTCTGGAATCGCCTGTGTGAGATTCCATCACGACATTTTTATGCACGATACTCCCCGAATTCCAGCCACTATGCCAAGACTGGATACTCAAGCTTTGTCCACCAACTTCGGACACTGGAATGGGTTCAAACCAAAGCGGGTGATTTTTCATCGCCCCTGAATCTTGATGCCAGTTTGATTGCTGACGGATGGAATCTTGAATCCTCAAATGGATGGCTTGACGTATCAGGATTCGGATCACAAGGCGAAAAGGAGGCTGGAATTAGGCGCGACCGGACGGAAGTGGCTGAAAAGCTTGGCGTTAAACCTGAATTGGTCGAGGTGCTTCGCTCAATGCCGTTGGAGAAGCAGGAAGAATGGCTTCTCCGCATGCAGGATCCTCGTGACCCTGGCGAGTTTCCAGAGGACGAGGATCTGGATGTTGAACGCCGTGCCAAGAAAGCTGAACAGCGGGCCAAAGAATCGGAGAGCGTCAATCGCGAACCGAGAACGCGCAGGGTGAGGACATCTGGTGATCGGGAAGCCGTTCGCGTGTATCTCACCGAGAGATACTCACGGGATGGTCATCTATACTGTCAAATGTCGCACCAGCCCGTGCCATTTCGATTGCCTGACGGCAGGCCTTACTTCGAAGCTGTCGAAATATTCCAACTCGACAACGAGATTGAGGCCAACCACCTGTGTCTATCGCCAACCTGCGCCGCCGAATTCCGACACGCGCTCGAAAACAGCGAAGAAGAACTACGTGAGCGAATTCTGGAAGTGGAAATTGAAACCGGAGGCCTGGAGGTGACTGTGAAGGTGCCTCTCAGTGAACATTCGGTCATCCGGTTTACCAAGCGCCATTTGATTGATTTAAGAGCGGCTCTCGAAGTGGAACGCAGGGAACACGAGGACGAAGAACCATGACGCGGCGTGCAGGAGACTGTTCTGGGAAGGTGAACCAATTCGAGTCACCATTCCTCGCCGTCCATGTTAGCGACTGGATTTGCTCTAACGACTTAGCATTTGCTATTTTCGATGGCTTCCCAGTTTCTCCCGGTCACGTGCTCGTGACCACCCGCCGTGTGGTCGAAACTTGGTTTGATGCAACTTACGCGGAACAATCTGCGATGATGGAATTGGTGAAGCAGTCCAAGCGACTGCTTGACATCCGGTTGTCCCCAAAGCCTGACGGCTACAATGTCGGGTTCAATTCGGGCGGAGCTGCCGGTCAGACCGTCCCACACGTCCACATCCACATGATTCCGCGGTATCATGGCGACATGCCGGATCCACGCGGCGGCGTGCGCCATGTGATCCCGGAAAAAGCGAACTATCTGGTCAGTAAGCCGCCGGCCAGCGAGACCAGTCATTCCCTGACTCTCGCGGCCGGCCAGCCGCACTCCCCACTTTGGAAGAGTATTGGCCAGCGAGTTTCCACCGCCATTGAAGTCGATCTTCTGGCGTCATTCGTCCAACCCTCCGGCCTCGATCTCATTCAAATATCAATTTTCTCCGCACTGCGTGCTGGAGCAAGAATCCGGATCCTTGTCGGCGATTATCTCTATATCACCTCGGCTGAAGCACTGCGGCGCTTGGTGGGCTGGATGTCGCTTGCCGGTGAAAACCTGGACAATGGTCCTCTTGAGGTCCGGTTGGCCGAAATCTCAAAACTCCCATCCAAACCTGATTCCTTCCATCCGAAAGCATGGCGCATCGTCGATTCCTCCGGCGGGCTACTCGTTGTCGGCAGCAGCAACCTTTCCAAAGCGGCGCTTGAAACCGGGGTAGAGTGGAACCTGATCGGAAAAACCACTGGCTCCGAGCCTATTGATCTGACTCTCGCCAATGCGTTTGCCGATCTTTGGCAGCAAGCCACTCCGCTCGATGATGCGCTCGTCACCACATACGCCCTGCATGCCAAGGAAGCGCATCGGATGATCTCCCCACAATTCTTTATCTGCCGCGCCCTTGGCAGATCGGCGCTTTGGAATCCCTGGATCAAATCCGGGCCAATGCTTACCGGCGGGCTCTGGTTGCCGTTGCCACCGGCCTGGGAAAAACCTGGCTGGCTGCGTTTGATGTTCTGGCAGTCGGAAAGTTGCTCAACCGACAACCGCGGGTTCTGGTTGTTGCCCACCGCGCTGAAATTTTGATTCAAGCCGAAGCCACCGTTCGCGCCGCCATGCAGTCGGAATGGGACGACACTCGGGTCAGTTGGTATC
>Ga0118677_10005731_pt1 | contig 21556 bp, 15 predicted proteins | sample AliMusrvi5mmetaG_FD_86154 | JGI IMG/M metagenome (GOLD analysis project Ga0118677, IMG submission 86154)
GACCATGAGAGCCTTTTTCATGCGATGTTCCCCTCGGCGATTTTCTAATACTTCCCCAGCCGCAGCCCTTCGTCCACGAAGAACCGGTACGTTTCATGCTCGCAGGTTTTCGGAATGGAATGGTCGCTGTGGAGAATATAGCCGTTGCCCTGTTTGAGCACCGGGATCTTCTCCGCCAACTCCTTCCGGATGGCGTCGCGGTTGTTGGCCACGAGATTGCGCGCGTCCATGCCGCCGCAGAGCGCAATGCGGTCTCCGAAATTGCTGTGGATGCGCAGCGGGTCCATGCCGGCCTTGATTTCCATCACCTGCAGGCAGTCGATTCCTGCTGCGATCAAATCCGGCAGCAACGGCTCCACAAAACCGCAGGAGTGCAGGATGACCGGCAGCCCTTTCGAGTGGCAATACGCTATGGTTTTGGCATGCGCGGGCTGGACGATCTCGCGATACATCTCCGGTGACATGAACGGCCGCTCCTTGAATCCGAGGTCCTCGTAGAACCAGACCCCATCCGGCGGGCCTTCCTCAGCAATAAGGGTCTCAAACATGGCAATGAGCAGGTTGGCGTAGGTGTCGGCCATGTCGCGAACCCAGTCCGGGTCGAGCGCCATGCCCGCGAGCATATGCTCATGTCCGCAGACCGGGTGGATCAATTCAAACACATGCGGACCACCCCAGGTAAAAAACCGGCTGGCCTTGGCCGCGGCGTTTCGGGCCGTGCGGTATTTCTCGACGTTGATGCGGCGCCGGTCGAATGTCTTCAGTAACTGCGGCTTGATCAACTCCTCCCATGCGGGGCGCTCCTTGACGGCAAAGTCAACGTGTTCGGGCGTGGTGTCGTGCAATTTGTGCCGGCGCAGCACGGCACCATTGCCGTCGCGCACGAGTTTGGTCTCCTCGGTTTCTTCGATTACGACCGGCTGGAAATCCAGATCGGCAACGCTGTTGAAGCACCAGCAGTTGGTGATATCGAAGCCGAAATGGTCATCGAGGGATTCGCCCTCGCGGATATGCCCCTGCGCCTGCCAGTGTTTGCAGGTATCGTTCCAGAAATGCTCGTACAAGCCAATCCGGTCCACCGGCTGGTGTTTGAGAATGCGGGTGATGCGCTCCCTGCCTGTCATCACGCCTTGTTGTTCCTTGTTAAAATCATATTTTCACACACCGGTCGTCGTTGGCGTAGCGGCGCGTGTGTCACGCGCCGACGGCGGCTGACACAGTCGCTGTTACAGTTCATCACGATTCCAAATCAATGACTCATGTATCCAGCGTTCCCGGCAGCAGCCCCAGGGGCAGCGCAGCCGGACGCGCACAGGTGGTGGTCAGCGCGATGGTCTTCCTGCGGGACGCCGCCTCGGCCGCGGCCTCCATGGCGTCGAGCACGTGCAGGGCCAGTTCGCCGCTGGCGCGGTGCGGCCGGCCGGAGCGGATGGCATTGGCCATGTCGGCCACGCCGAGGCTGCGGCTGTTCTCGGTGTAGCCGTGCGTCAGCGGGACATCGACCCACTCCTTGCCACGGCTGAGGCGGACCGGGCCGCCGAAGGTGTTCGGGTCCGGCACGCTCAGCGTCCCCTCAGTGCCGTAGATCTCGATGCGCGGCAACTGTGAGGCCTGGCAGTCGAACGACATGATCAGGGTGGCGATCGCGCCCTGTGCGAAATCCAGGGTCGTGGCGTAGTGCGTCAGCGCCTTGACGTGCATGACCTTGCCATACTTTGGCTGGCTGGTGATCGTGCGCTCCTTGCGGGTGATGCGCGCCGAGCCGCTCACGCGCGCGATGGGGCCGAGCAGGTTGACCAGCGCGGTCAGGTAGTAGGGGCCCATGTCGAGCATGGGGCCGCCGCCGATGTCATAATAAAATTCCGGTGCCGGGTGCCAGCTCTCGTGCCCGGCGCAGACCATGAAAGCCGAGGCCGCGACCGGCTTGCCGATCCAGCCGTCGTCGATCAGCTTGCGGCAGGTCTGGATGCCGCCGCCCAGGAAGGTGTCCGGCGCGGAGCCCACGCGGAGCAGCCTGGCCTTGGCGGCTGCCAGGATTTTCTGTCCATCCCGGCGGGTGACGGCCAGCGGCTTTTCGCCATACACATGCTTGCCGGCCTTGATCGTTGCCAGCGCGACCTCGGCGTGCGCGCGGGGGATCGTCAGGTTCACCACAATTTCAATTTCCGGGTCTGCGAGCAGTTCCTTCACAGAACAGGCCTTGGGAATCTTGAACTCCTCCGCCTTGGCTCGGGCCCGGGCCGGATCCAGGTCTGCGCAGGCCTTGACGCGGAGGTTCCGGAACTTCTGCGCGATCCGGAAATACGCGCTGCTGATGTTGCCGCAGCCGATGACGCCGATGCAGGTTGGTAGGGAGGCCTTCATGCCGGTGTATCCTTTGTAATTTAATCCATTGATATCATAACCAAACCCCCGATGCATAGGATCGGCTAATGATGAGCGAGGTTCTTCAGCATCGCCCGGACTTCTTGTTCAAGGCGGTCGCAATTTGCCCGGAAGATCTGCTCGCCGTGCTTGGCCGAAGCGTTCCGCCGCGGGTCGCAGCGCTCCGGCAGGATGTGATCCGGCGTCTTGCCGTCGAAGCCTCCGCCATCGACCACCGCATGCTCGGCATAGCGCAGCGATTGGGTCACGGGCGGCAGCGCCGACAGGTCCACGGAATGGGTCAGGAACATCATCAGGCTGGTTTCATCCGCATCCGCGTGTCCGCCGGACCCCTTGGAGGGATCGGATACCCGCAGGTAGGTCAGGGGACCGGTGGTCCGGCTGATCTCCACGGTCAGCCGCCGCAGCGCGGCCATGTGGTTCTCCGCGCCGTGGCCGTTGACGATGGCAGCAAGCTTGACGCCCAGCCGTCCTGCCTGTCGCAGCGTTTCGCGAACCACCACAGCGAAGATCTCTTCCGGGCAGTAGCAGCTGGGGAGGGGATTGGCCGGGAAGTCCATGCCGACAATATAGGCGTCCTTCGGAAATCCCAGGCTTTCCAGCTGGTCCGGCCGGCGCTCGCGCTCGGTGCCCCAGAAGAGCGTGGGCCAGAGGATGCCCCCCACGCGGCGGCAGGCCTCCGCCGCCATGTGCTGGGCGTTAAGCCCGTCGGTTCCGTAGGGGCAGTGCGGGCCGTGCCATTCCAGCGGGCCGACGGGAATGAAGGCCACGGGCGCCTGCGCCAGGCGCTCGCGGATCTGCGGCGGACGCAACAACGTGAGATTGATTTCTTCGGTCATGGATGGGCCCCCTTTGTCAGAAGAAGAAAGTCTCCCACAACAACGGAACAATTTCCAGAATCTTCAACCGGGATGCCGCACAACAGACCGCACCGGCAAAATGTCGACAATCAAAACGCCGCTCTTTTTAGTGGCACCCCATGCGGTTTCCAATTGGCATAACATTCCCCGCCGGGCGCCTTCCTCCATCCCTGGCTTCCTTGCATTGCTTTGCCGGAAATCCTATCATTCCTGCTAGCACTGTTTACGGGGGACAGGCCACGGAAATGTAGGACTGCCGGATGAAGCCAGGAAAGCCAAAGAGACGATGCTGCCATGTCGGACTCGCGGGTGCGCTGGCGATGGGCATGGCATTGCTCTCCGTTATGGCCCAGGCCGGAACGCCGCCGGTTGCGCAGGGTTGGAACATGACCGTGGCAGAAGGCAGCACCAATCCATGCATGCTCGCATGTGTTCTGAAGGTGGGCGCACCAACCTGTACGCTCACGCTGGTCTCGGCACCCGCACAGGGACTGCTTTCCTGTCTGTCCAATGGTGTTTATGCGCCTGTGACGGTGTCCGTTGCCATCACCAACGCACCGTGGTTCTATGGTGCGTCAGTCGGGTGGCGGGGAACCAACAGTTTTGTCTGGAAGGTGAATGACGGCGCGATGGACTCGAACCTAGCGACCAACAAGATCGTCGTCACATCCAACACGCCGCCTGTGGCAATCAGCCAGGTGGTGGCTGTACCGCGCGGGATGTGCACAGCGGTCACGCTGGGCACGGACGCGGATTCCGGACAGATGACCAACAGCACCCTGACCGCAGCACCGGGCCATGGGACGCTGCGGTATCTTGACGCCTCCGGCGCGTATCAGCCGGTCACGGTTGGCGTGCCGACGCCGACGGCGAGTTGGATCTACAATGCGGACGCCACCTATACAGGTGCCGACTGGTTCGTTTGGCAGGTCAACGATGGCATAGCATTCAGTTCTTCGGGGACCTGCACGGTGACGGTGACGGCGAACTTGGCTCCATTGGCGAGCGCCTCCTCGACTACCATTACCCGGGGCAACCAGGCTTCCATAACCCTGAGCCCGACGATGTATGCGCAGAACTACATGGATCCCGCCGTTCCGGTCAAATCAATGTTCCGGGTCATTTCGATGCCGGCTAATGGCGTACTGCAATACACGACCACGAACAACATTCGTACGAATGTCACGGCTGGCGCGTGGTTGCCGTCGTTGTCCGGTTCGTTGAGCGTTTACTACGTTCCGGCGTCTTCTTTTGTCGGTTCTGACGTGTTCAGTTGGCAGGTAACTGACGGGTTTGCCACGTCGGGCGTTGCGGTCGCCTCGATCACGGTGACCAGTCGGGCAAACACAACCCCGAGTGGGCAGTCGGTGACCGTCGTGCAGGGGAGCGTGCGACAGAATTTTTCGGTGTCGTACCAGAACAACACACTCGCGTCGCGATTCAATCTGTTGTCCGGTCCGGCCAATGGAACACTGGAGTATATCTCGGGCAGCTACCAGCTCCTTGGCATCAGCAATCCAGTTTACGTAACCACACTGTATTACACGCCGCGATCCGGTTTCAGCGGATCGGATGTTGCCACCTGGAACGTGATCGATGCAGGCGTCACATCCGGTACAGCCACGATTACATTCAATGTCACAACCAACAAGCTGCCCTCTGCTGCCGGGATGACCAATACGTTTGGTCAGGGGATCAATCGGGACTACCTCTACCTCAACAACTCCGATCCGGATACGTACCAACCGTTCACCTACACATTGGTGACGCCTCCCACGAACGGATCGTTGGCCTACTTCTCATCCTCTCTGCAGTCGTACCTCGTGATATCAACTAACGCCCCGGTGGCTTCGCAATACTGGTCTTACGTGCCTTTCGCTGCCAGCTTTACGGGCACGGATACATTCTGGTACACGATCTGCGACGGCATGGCCACGTCGGCGCCGGTGCAGAGCAAGGTCGTGATCGTTGGGAACAGCGTGCCAGTGCCCAACGGAGGGTCTTTCACCACGCCCGCCGGTGTGTCTGCATTCGTCCAGCTGACCTACTCGCATGCATCGGCTGATTCGAGCCAGTCGCTTTACTACATGCTCACGACGCCTCCGGCACACGGGACAATCCGATATTTTGGATCCAGCACGCCCATGGTTCCCGGCCTGATGCAGCCATTTCCCAGCACGCCCTATTTTCTTTATAACCCGACCCCAGGCTATACAGGTTCCGATTCCTTTGGTTGGCAGATGTTTGACGGGGTTTCGGCCTCTGGCGTGGCGACCTATTCGATCACGGTCGTGAACAGCGCGCCCGTGGCAAACAATGGAACCTTTTCGGTCGGTGGCGGCAGCGTGCGCGCGCCCGTCGCGCTTTCCTACACGGATGCCGATGCCAGCCAGACGCATCTGCTTACGCTCGTGACTTCGCCAATTAACGGCGTGCTGCGCCGGAAGCTGATGGGCGTTGCGGACAGCACGGGTGTCTATGTTCCTGTGACGGCAGGAAGTTCTTTTGCGGATACCACGCTTTACTACCAACCGAATGCCGGCTTTGCAGGCGCGGATCCCTTCACTTGGACGGTCAGCGACGGCCTGTCGAGCTCGGGGATTGGCATTGACCGCATCACCGTGGTCGCCAACAATCCGCCCATCATCAATAAACCCTTGGTCTCCCTGGCTTGTCTACCGAACAGCACGAACGATATTTCCGGCTGGTTGGGCTATACGCACGCGGATCTCGGCCAGACCATGACGTTCACACTGCTGACGGAGCCGGCCAACGGTACGATCCTGATCACCGGCGCGCCCCTGCATGCCGGTGGGACGACCCTTCTCAATACGTGGACATATGTTCCGAATGGCGGCTATACCGGTTCTGACAGCTTTACCTGGACGGTGGATGACGGCATGGTTGCTTCCGATCCGGGCCAGTTTGCCATTACCGTGGCTGTGTCTACGGCCAACAATCCGCCGGTCTTCAAGTCCGGCGTGAAGCTGATGGACGGCAATCAGACGCTGGCACTCGGGACACGGATCGTGAATGGGCGCATTGACTTTGCTGCCGGTTCACAGGCCAATTCGGATATCCACAACAACAACGGGGTGGTGGCGGCGCCAGAACTTGTAGACTGGAACAACGACGGCTTGATGGACATGCTGGTTGGACAGGCGGATGGACGGATCGCGCTCTTCATCAACCATGGGACCAAAGGCCATCCAGTGTTCAACGGTTACACCTACCTGGCCACTTCCAATGGCAAGCCGATCTGGAGCTGGCCGGGCGGTTGCATTTGCACTGGCAGTAATCCCGAGGCCCCTGCGCCGCGGGTGGTGGATTGGAATAACGACGGCAAGAAAGACCTGCTCCTCGGCGAGTGGGGCGGGATGAATGGCGTCAATCTGTTTATCTACTTCAATGTCGGCACGGATGACAATCCTGTCTTCGATGCCAAGATGAGCTGCAAGCTGTATTCAGCCAGTGGATCGGACTATTATCCAACGGCTCTGCCGTTCGTCGCCGACCTGAACGGGGATGGCATCCCGGACTTGCTTTCCGGGGAGGGGATTCACCAGAACGGCGCTACGATTTATGGCAATCCGGGGTCCCTCATCAATTTATATTACGCCACAAAGAATGATCACTCCCCGCAGAGCATCGACAATGCCACCGGCAACTCGGAATGTTTCAATTGGGACGTATATTCGCCGTCTGGCAGTTTTGTGAGCACCCACCCATCGCTGACCTTCACGAGCTCCTGCCCGATCGGGGCCCGCAAGAGCGTGGTGGCTGCAGACTGGACCGGCGGGAATGGGCGCAAGGATTTTATGGTCGGAATGCAGGACGGCTCTTTGTGGTTCTCGCCGAACCGAGGCACCGTTAACTTCCCGGTCTTCACCAACGGTGTGCCGCTTGTGGTAGGCGGGTCAAACGCTTTTGTGGGTGTCAACGCCAACACGAACAAGAACGATATCACCGGTCTCACGTTGAACGAGGCGCGACTGTCGGTCGGCGATCTGGACGGCGATGGCCTGCCGGACCTGGTGGTGGGGGACAACTTCGGGAACATTACGGTATTTTATCAATACAACCCGAATCCGGTGGCCATTGACCAGAACGTGCTGGTGATGCTGGACCACCCCAAGGCCATTACGCTTACGGCCAAGGTGGACAGCGGCCACGCCGTAGTCTTCAATGTGGTTTCCAACGCACTCCATGGCCAACTTACCGGCACGGCGCCAACCGTGACCTACACGCCCAACGGCGGCTACACTGGCACGGACTGTTTCTGCTTCCAGGCCAACGATGGGCCCACCAACAGCCGGGTGGCCACGGTCTGGCTCACGGTGCGGCCGCATGCGCCGGTGACACAGTGGAGTTCGCCGGTGACCTTGAGCTCGACCGCGATTCTCAGCATGAACACGCCCACGGCTTTGCCGCTGACAGCCACGGACGACGGGGAGGATCCGCTGACTTACAACGTGGTGACGACGCCGTCGCACGGGACGTACACGATCTCGTCGAAAGTGGTCACGTACATGCCGGCCAACAATTACAAGGGTCCGGACAGCTTCACCTACAAGGCGAATGATGGCTTCCTGGACTCCAACATAACGACCGTGAATCTTGACATTTGTGTGAAGGCGGTGAATTTCCAGCCCGCCTCGGTGTCGGCTCCGGCCGGCTACTTGGCAGACACTGGCGCGCTGTACAATGTGTCGCGGGGCTACGGGTGGAACGACACCAACCACACGATGGTGGTCCTGAATGCCAACCCAGATCCGCGCATGGACACGTTTGCCTCTGCCGCGGCGAGCAACGCTTCCACCTGGACCTGCGATCTCCCTTCGAACGGGACGTATTACGTTTCATTTGCCTGCGGGTTCTGGGGTAGCACGCAGGGCGTTGTCTGGACGTCTGCGCTCGCATTCCAGGACCTGGTCTCCCTGCAGGGCATCGCGGTAATGACTAATCCCGCGTCTGCCGCGGTCGCGCCTTCGCCAAGCGTCTGCTACGCCGGGCAGATTCCGGTGACAATCACCAACGGTCAGTTGACGCTGCAAGCTGGCGGCGGAACGTATGCGACCCGCTTGGATTATGTTGAGATCCGGAGCGCTTATCAGCCCGCAGGCCTGGCCACGTTTGTGGCGGAAGACGATACCACGCACGGCTCGTGGCGAGGGAAGTATGGTTCGGACGGCTATGTGCTGGCCACGGGATTGCTATGCCCGGCCGGTATTGATCTGCAGACGACGGTTATCAGGCGGTGGGACCCTTCATTCTTCAACTTGTTCAATCTTCCGCCGTATGTTCTGTCTTCTGGTGTGGCTATGGACGGGTTCAGGTTCTGCGACCGGGGTGGCGGTACGAGTGGCGGCACAGGCGCGTGGGCCTTCCCGACGCCGGATCCCCGGGCCTTGCAGTATCCGACGCTGGATGACAATAACCGCATTGCGGTCTACTGGGCGGCCGCACCCGGGAAATGCATTACCAACGATTTCAACTTTACGGATGGGCAGATGCACCGCGTGGCCATGTACAGTTTGGGGTGGAGTTCCGCCAACGATTCCTGGGTGCAACGGGTCGACGTGGTTGACGCGGGCGACGGCACATTGCTGGACTCCAGGACACTTACGCACTTTGTAGACGGCAAGTGGCTGGTGTGGGATCTGCAGGGGCACGTGAAGATCCAGGTGACGGCTGTCAGCGGCGGTGCTGCGCCATGCGGGTTCTTCTTTGGAAACGGCGCTGCGCCTTCTCTGGTGGTGCAACCGCTGGATGTGGCGGTCCAGACGGGGCAGTTCGCCGCTTTCCATGTCATTGCGGATGGCAATCCTTCCACCTATCAGTGGCAGCGTTCCAACGATGGCGGCGTGACATGGGGTGATGTGCCGGGGGCCACGGATGACATCTATGCCTTCCCAACCGTTCTGGCTGACAATACGGCGCAGTTCCGCTGCGTGGTGTCGAACGCCTCCGGCCGCGCGAGTTCCGATCCGGCGCTGTTGACGGTCAATGGCGCATTGCCCGCACCTCCGGTAATCACCAGTCCGCTGCTCGTGACCTGCTCGACCAACGACATTTTCACTTACCAGATCATGGCTTCAAACAACCCCACTTGGTTCGACGCCTGGATGCCCCCCGCGTATTTCTCGTTTGACCCCGCGACGGGAATCATCACGTCGCCCCAGATTGCGTTCTGGGTCGGCAGTTTTAACCAGGGTTTTTTTAAAAACACCGGAACGCTCCATATTCCGATCGCGGCCGGTAACGATGGCGGCGAGGATGATGAAATCCTCACCATCATTGTCAACCCGGGGAACGCACCGAAAGTTACGAGCGCATTGACGGCAATCGGCATGGTTGGTTCGCCGTTCTCGTATCAGATCATTGGCAGTCAAACACCGACCAGCTACTTTGTCACCAACCTGCCGGCTGGTCTGACGCTCAACACCGCCAGCGGTCTCATCTCTGGTGCGCCACTCTGGACTGCTGCCGGCACAACCCGGGTGATGATTGGCGCACAGAACGCCAACGGGGGCGGGTTGGCCTATTTGTCGCTGACCATCCAGGCGGCGCCCACGATCCTGGCACAGCCAGTGGATTTCTCGGCTCCGGTCAGCTCCCAGGCTGTGTTCAGCGTCACAGCGGTTGGCGCCGCGCCGCTGGCGTACCAGTGGATGAAAAACGGGACGAATATTTCCGGTGCGACCGCAGCCACGTATGTTATTCCTGCTGTGGCCTATTCCAACGCGGGTTCCTACAGCGTGCAAGTGACCAACGTGTACAACGCGGTTGTCAGCAGTAGCGCCTTATTGACGGTGACAGCTTCACCCCAGGCGCCATCCATCTCCTCGCAACCGACCAACCTGAGCATGGGGGTGGGCTCACCGGCCCTGTTCACGGTGACGGCGGGTGGCTCGGGCCCGCTGTACTACCAGTGGCAGAAGGGCGGCACGAACATTCCCGGCGCGGCAGCCAGCAGCTACGCCATCGGCAGTGTGGCGCTCGCGGATGCTGGAGCGTACAGCGTGGTGGTCAGCAACTATATGGGGAGTGTAACCAGCAGCAGCGCCTGGCTGACGGTAAGCAACCTGATGCAGATCTGGTGGAAACTGAATGATGCCGGCGGAAGCAACGCAATGGACTCTTCCGGGTGCAACAACACTGGAAATGTGCAAGGGGCCACAGTGGTCTGGACCAATGGATTGCCGCCGCAGGGCGGACTCTTCCTGCAGGCCGGATCCGGCATCACGAATTATGTTATCGCGTCTGCTGTGACCCCCGCCAGCGCGGTGCCGCAGGTCTTCACGCTGGCGATCTGGTTTAGCGCGGCTGACAGCAACGGAGGCCGGTTAATCGGATTTGGCAACACCAATGCGGGGGTTAGCGGCACGTATGATCGCCACCTCTACATCAACAACGCGGGCAAAGTGGTCTTTGGCCTATATGCAAGCGCGGTTCTCAGCATTGCTTCGCCCCTGGGCTATGCGGCGGATGGTTCCTGGCACCATGCGGCAGCTTCGCTGTCGCCCGCCGGCATGCAACTCTACGTGGATGGCGCGCTGGTCGCATCCAACCCCAATGTCACGGGGGACACCCGTGGTTATCCGAGCGGCGGTTATTGGCGTGTTGGCTGGGACGCCTTGTCGCCGTATCCGGGCGTGGGCAGTTCCGCTTTTTGCGGGGCGGTCTGCGATGCCCGTGTCTACAACCGCGCCCTTTCCGCGGATGAGGTTGCGGCGCTTGCCGCGAATCCGTTTGATGCCTGGCGTGTGGCGCACTTTGGCTTTGCCAATGTGGCGGGCGCCGGTGTGACCGACGATCCGCTGCAAGTCGGCATGAACAATTGGCAGAAATATTTGCTGGGCATGGACCCGAATGACCCCAAGTCCACCTTCAAGTTGCTGCAGATCGTGCCATGCACAGGATCCAACGGCGTATGGTGGTACGGCGGCACGACCAATACCGGCCACATCAACCTCTTTGCCGTGGAAGCCCGCACCAACCTGGGCGGAACCGGGTGGAGCACCAAGGCGACCGGGTTGCCCAACAACGCCTCTGGGACCAACGTCTGGTGGGATACCAGCCTGCCGGCCAATGCGCCGGTCTTCTACCGGATCACTACGCACGGTAATGGACCGTGATCGAATGATGTCGGTTAATACTGTAGCTGCAAAAACATGTAGCGCCGTTGTCAGTACGGCGAAGACTTCAGGTCCGGCTCACGCCCATGGCGTGGGCAGCTTGGGCCCGGGTCAGGCCGAGGTCCAGACGCCGCCCCCGGAGGTGCTCGACCAGGCTGCGATTATGAGTCCCTCATCGCGCGGCATATGCGCATTGCCACCAGCGAGTTATCATCGGAGGCAACTGTTGCAAGAAATGCAACAACTGCCGCGGGTGGCAGGTCAGTCTCCATGCCATCCTATATCACTCTAGATCCTTGCTGATCTCGGCAACTTGCAGAAGCGGCAGCGCTTCGACGCGGTCATGCATTCGGTAACGTTGCTTGCCGGGATACACGGCCCATATCCGTTCCAGCCCGAGGTCCGCCAGCGCCATGTGCATGGACTTGGTCATCGACGGCGCATCGCTGCACTTGAACTCGAACCCCCAGCGCTTGCCGCGGCGGAGCAACAGCAGATCCAGTTCGCCCCCATTTTGCGTGGCCCAGAAATAGGCGTCGCGATCGCCAGTCAACGCCAGGACCTGTTCCATGGCGAAACCTTCCCAACTGGCGCCGTAGCGCGGGTGCGCGCGCAACTCCGCCATCGACCGTATGCCCAGATGCCAGTGCAACAAGCCGCTATCGCGCAGGTAGACCTTGGGGGACTTGACCTGACGCTTCTTTACGTTCTCAAACCACGGTTGGAGCACCCGCACCATAAAAGTGCCTGCCAGGATATCGCGGTAATGCACCGCCGTGTGCGCGGTTACGGAAAGGGATCGCCCGAGTTCGGCGCCGTTCCAGATTTGTCCATGGTAATGCGCCAGCATGGTCCAGAAGCGGCGCAGGGTTTCGGGTGGCACGCGCAAGCCGAGTTGCGGCACATCGCGCTCCAAATAGGTCCGCGCGAAGTTTTCGATCCAATCCCAGGCATCGGCATCCGCTTTCGCCAGGTAGTCCCGTGGCAGGCCGCCGCGCAACCAGAGTCGGTTCTGGTGTTCCGGACCGATTTCCTCCAACGTGAACCCGGGGACGTCCACGAAGTACGCGCGACCAGCCAGCGTCTCAGAAACGTCTTTCACGAGGTCAGGCGAGGCGCTGCCCAGCAGCAGGAAGTTAGCCTTGCGTCCGGGGGCATCGCAAATCGGACGCAACACCTCAAACAAATGCGGCAGTCGCTGGACCTCGTCCAGAATGACCAACCCGCTGGCGTCGGAAAGCGTCGCCTCGGGGGTATCCAGGAGTGGCTGCCGGGAGGCCGCCCGCTCCAGATCGTACATCGTCACGGACTTCCGTCCTTTGGCAACCATGCGCGCAAGCGTGGTCTTGCCGATCTGACGGGCGCCCAGCAGAACAGTGACGGGCGATTTTGCGAGGCACTTCCGGATCCTGCCGACCAAGCGTTCTCTGGGAATTGGCTCTTGCATATCGGCACTCTATCTTCCGTTTTACATGAATGTCAAGTGGTGATTCGGCTTTCTGTATCAACGCATGACCTCACCCGCCTACTGATTGTGTCAGGTTACAGGGGATTCTATTTTGTACGCCCTGCCAATTCATGCTCAGGCCACAATGCCGGAAGGCTTGTCCGCGCCAGTCGGGGTACAGGCGGGGAGCCCAGTCGCAGGTCAAGTCACCCCGCAAGTCGAGAGCGTCATTCGGGGCATCATGGGTGAGATGACTCGATTTGAGTTAATGGGTGTTCTTCATCTCAGGGATCGGATGCACTTTGCCCGAGAGTATCTTCTGCCCACATTGCATACCGGTCTCATCGAAATGACCATCCCCGACAAGCCCAACAGCCGCCTGCAAAAATACCGTCTCACCGACAAAGGCCGCGCCTGGCTCGCGTCGGCCAAACCGTGATCATCGGCGGGTATCGCACAGAATATAACGCAGCAACCCCGCTCACAGTACTCTCCTTGGCAGCCGGCAAGTGGAACGCCTTCACGGTCGCGCACTGCTGATCCTATCCCGTCGTGCCCGGCAGGTCATAACCGGCACAATCATACCGCAGCATTCGTCCGGCATGTCATGGGGTGAAACCCTGCCCAGGACAGGTAGGGTTATACCCCACTGCCAAGGTTCGACCCGGCATGTAGTATCTTGCCAGCAAGAAGGAAGAAGAGAACCACTACTGGTGAGCGGTTACACCGTCGGGGATCATTCACCTCCTGCGTGTGATTGTCTTTGTCGTGGTGCTGGCGCGGATCATGTAAGCACAACGCCCAGTGTAAGAGCGCTCGAACACAAACGACGTGCATAGTGAAATTAACCGTTGAAATAGCAGGCTGGTCCCGACGCTATCAGACAACGTTGCGTCAGCACCTCCAACAGGGCACACAGGTGAGTCTGCGGCCAGCGGCCAAACTGGGAAACCGAGCGGTCGCTCTTGGGATGGAGCCGTTGGACGTGGCCCGGATTCATGAACAGGGACTGATGACCTGGGTATCGCCGGGCGGATCACACAAGGCCACGCCGCGAATGTTTGCGCGGGCGAATGCGTTTTTTTCCGAGACCATCCTACCGATCGAAAAAACACACCGCGCCGCCCAGGGAACCGACGCCTGTATCAATCGATTGACCCAGGCACTGCGCCGGCGTACCGTGGAATCGTCTGCCGCGGCCAGTCGCTTGAAACAAAGCATCATCCGGCGCCAGGCGGTGACGGCAACCCTTAAAAAAAGCGGAGAACGACACGCCGGACTGCTGGCCAAGGCGCAGCGTTTGCAGGAGCACTTGCGGCATCTGACGCATGCGTGTCTATTGGCGCAGGAGCATGACCGGAAGAGTGTCAGCCGTCGGCTGTATGATGAGATCGCCCAGACCCTGCTGGCCATCAATCTCCGGATGTTGCTGCTGAAAACATTGGCCATGGCCAATACGAAAAACCTCACAAAAGAGATTGCCAACACACAACAAATGGTGAAACAGTTTGTCCGAAGGGTCGAAGGGTTCACGCATGAATTCGGCATCCAGCATAAAATGTAAGACGAGAGAGTTGGCGCGGCGTTATCAGGTTGCATTGCACCGGCACCTGACGCAAGAAGCGGCGACGAATCTAGATCTGGCGGCGAGGTTGGGTCGCCTGGCGGTTACGCTGGAGCTGGAGACGCTGGACCTGGCCCTGATTCATGAAGAAGCATTGATCGTCGAGACGGCCCCCATCCCCGCTTTTGCCGACCGCGATCGCATGATCCGGCAGGCAGGGGTGTTTTTTGCCGCGGCCATTCTGCCGATGGAGGAAACGCATCGTACGGCGTTGGCGGCCAACGCCAACTTGACCCGTTTGAACCAGACGCTGAACCAGCGCACCCAGGCTCTTGCCGCCTCCAACCGGAGGTTGAAAAGGGAGGTTACCCGATGAGTCCCAGCACGGCGACGTTCGCCTGGCTGGCAGAACAGGCCGACCACTATGGCATTTTGGTTGAGCAGGCTGAAGACGAAATTGCCGCCATCAACATGGTGTGCGGAGCCACCTATGCGGGCGTGCCCGCGATCGCAACGACCAGCGGTGGCGGCTTTGCGCTGATGGCTGAGGGGTTGTCGTTGGCAGGAATAATGGAACTTCCCGCGGTTGTGGTGATCGCTCAGCGTCCCGGACCGGCTAATGCGTTGCTGGAGTCGCTTGGCATAAAAGCTGACCGCCCTGTTGACGCCATCACCCGCAATGATGCCCTGGCTTTTCGCGCCGCCCTGGCGCAGAGGATCGGCCCCGCATCCGTCAACAAGACGCTCCGCATCCTGCGGGGCGCATGGACGCAGGCCAAAGAAGCCGCATTGACGCTTGAAAACGTCTTTCCATCCTCGCTTGAACTCAAGGAAAAATCCGGTGCAAAGCGCAGGCCGTTGACCATGCCGGAACTGAAAAAAGTTCTGGAATACTGCAACGACGAATGGCGCGGCATGGTCCTGCTGGGTCTCTACACCGGCCAACGCCTGGGCGACCTTGCCGGCTTGACGTGGGGTTGCGTGGACCTCGAAAGCAGGGTCGTATCGTTCACAACGAAAAAGACCGACCGACCAATGCAGATACCGCTTGCTGAACCATTGCATCGCTACCTGCTGGCGAGACCGTCCGCCGACACGTCGGATGCGCCGGTCCTGCCCGATATCCACGCCACGCTGGACAGCGGTGGCAGCGGCACCTTATCCCGTCAGTTCGGCGAGATCCTGGCGCGCGCCGGACTGGTGACGCGCAAACCGCATCGCAAGGTAGGAAAGGGTAGGGACGCGCGTCGCACATCAGGTGGTCTGAGTTTTCACTGCCTGCGGCACACGGCGACCAGCCTGCTCAAGAATGCCGGCGTGTCGGATGTTGTGGCGCGTGAAATCATCGGGCATGATTCCGAGGCCATCAGCAGGGTTTACACGCACATTGAGGCCAAGACCCTCAAGAATGCCGTGGCCACCATGCCGGACGTGACTGCCTGAAAGCCACTTATTTTTGAAAGAAAAACAGTGTAGATTTTCTTTCAAACCTGTTGGTTGAAGCGGTCCTGAAATTCACCAACACCCAGCAACAACTCGTCGAAGGCAGGAACCTCGCCGAAAAACATCGGCCCCAACATGGCTTGGTAGTCGGCCCGCCAGTTCGCCAGATGACCCTCGGGCGGAACAAGGCGAAAGGTGCCTGGTTTGTGGGTACTGTAGTCCACCCACGAGAAGCGGAAGAACAACTCCCGGTGCTCGGCGACCCGCCGGAAAAGGGCCATGTCGGCAAGCGCGCGTTCGCCGACGCCGGCACGCAAGAGACACCAAAGGTCGTAGTAGTGCCGGGCCATGCGCAACTTCCGCGGCTTGTCGGCGGGGCGGAAGGTCTCCTCGTGTAGCAGGCATGCTTTTTCCCAGAAGGTACGCTCCGCCGCCAAGGCACGCACAGGGACGGCTGGGCTCGGGTCAAGCGCGGGAAAACTCTCCAAAACATAGGGCACGACGGTCTTCTCCACATGCGGCCAGTCATCTGCCCGGGCGCCAAACTCCATCTTCACGATGGGGCGCACATAACCGGCGGCACCCGGCGGGAAAACGGATGGATAATGGAACAGGAGGCACTGCCCATCCGGCATGTCGGGATCCACGTCCAACTTCCCACCCGCACCCCCGAGACTGGTAGGAATCCGCACGGCAAGCGCGGGCTGGAGTGTTTGTTGCACCCAGTCGCGGCACGCATCCATCAGTTTCTCCAGACGGGCGCGGCGCTGCGTGTTGCTGGGGGCACGTTCCGGCGCAGCCTCACCACCGAAACCGAGGGCATTCTTGTCCACAATCAGGTCGATGTCCTCGGAGAAGCGCTGGATGACTTTCCACACCTTGGAGAGCGAGGTTCCGCCCTTGAAGGTGAGGTTGTCGCCAACGCCGGCCATGCGGTGCAGTTCGCGAAGCGTCCAACACACCCAAAAGTCCTTCTCTACGCTCACCGCTTGCAACCCCATCGTGGCCTCGACTTGCTGGAATGCGAGACGGCGTTCGGCGGCAGGGAGGTGGAGGAACGTGTCCATGGGTCAGGGTTCCTGTTGCAGTTCGGTGAACGGGCGCAGAAGGTCAGCGATCCACGCCGGCGCATGACAAAGATCTTTGCGGATGGACTCGCGCCCTGCATCGCCGATGTGGCGGCGTAGCGTCTGGAGAACTGTGTCGTCGACCTGCTCCTGTCCCAGGTACCGCAACGCCTGGATGATCAAACCACCCTTGCGGCCGGCGGTAGCCATGTTCCGCGGGGTTGTATGCTGGAGAATGATCTCCCGCTTGCCGAGTTTCACCTTGCGTGCCGGACCATCGGTTAGAAATACGACGCGGGACGGCACTTGGTCGGAAAGTCCCAGTACATTGGCCGCATAGGCGCCGGACGGCTGCAACCGGACTGCATCGCGGACGACGAGAGCCCGTGCGATGGCATCTGCGGATGGTGCCACCGTCCCGAGCACAGAATGCTGCATCGGGTAGTCGTAGAGCCCCCGGCAAAGCTGCCGGATGATCCCGGCGGCCTTGATGCGTCGCAGCGCGGAATCGATCGCTGAGGCACTGCCAACGCCCTGAAAATGCCTCGGGGTGAATACCCAGCCCCTTCCATGCCCGTAGATGCTGCTGCGAACTTGTTGTTCAACAGATTGGGCCGCTGATGGCACCGGTTTCATGACGGGAAAAGTACCCTGTTTTCCCGTCAGATGCAAGTGCGTTCCAATGAGTTTCCAAGCGATGTGATCGTCGAGATGACCATCCCCGACAAGTGAACATCGGCGGGTATCGCAGAGCATATAACGCAGCAACCCCGCTCACGGTTCTCGCCCTTGCAGCCGGCAAGTGGACCGCCTTCTACGCCGCCTCCTGTCTGGACGGTTCCGCCGTGGCCGTGCAACATTGGGCCGGCGAAGTGGAGCGATAACCGCCCGTCGCGTGTAATGCCGGCGCTTTCAGGTCTTGCCGCTCCCGCGTACCGGTCGTACACTGGCGGCACTAATTAGTTTTTGCCTGTTCATTTCGGCGCAACTAGACAGAGTATTTGCCGGATGACTCCATCAACATTAGTTGCTCATGGAGTTCTTCTGCAGCACCATTGGTATCTGTGTAGTCGAGCGACTCGCCAGTCATCCGCGGATAAAGCGCAGAAAGTCGCGGTACTGATGTTTCCGCAAGCGAGTGGAATTCATCATCCATTTCGATGCCAATACCTTCATAACCCACGGCAAGAGTAGCTGCGACCGTCGATCCGCTTCCCATAAAGGGATCAAGAATAACTCCATCGCCGAGTGGCAAGAGACTGCGCACAACAATGCGAAGGAAATGCTGCGGCTTCAAGGATGGATGGTCTGCAATTTCCCGTTCACGCGTTGGTGTCTTGAAACTGGGAATTACATCTGGCAAAGGTTTGCCCCCAGCCAGCATACGCAACCCGCCAGTTCCCCACTTACGGAGATTCTCCGCCACCGTTCGCTCGGAAATAGGCCTACGAAACAACATCCAAGGCTCGTAATTGCCACGCGGAGTGACACACACATCGGGAAACTCACGCTCAGCGTTCTTCGGCCTGTCACCACCTCGGAACCCATGGTAAAGTCGCAGGATTGTCCCACGGTTCTCAAAACCACCCGCAACCATTGCGCTTTGAACAAACATCTGCAGGACGGAATTCCCGGCAATGAGAACATGTGCGCCAGGGCGAAGCTTTGGAAATAACGCCAGTGCCCATCGGGTGAAATAACATTCAATTTCCTTTTTCTGTTCCGGCCTCAAGACAGTGAAACGCGGAAGGGGCCTGCGCTCGCATCCATCCCACTTTGGCGGAAGCCGCCACACGCCACCCTTACCCGCTCGGAGCTTTGCCACTTCACCGGGAGAAAACTCAACAAGACCGTATGGCGGATCGGTACAAACGCCATGAATCGACGCGTCCTCCATGTCCGCCATTACGGACATGCAGTCGCCAAGAATCAACTTTGGCTGCTTCATGGTTTCAACTATAGTTGAAAGACGGTGCTTTTGTCAATTGTTACTATACGCGCATGACAGACAATGCCAATGCCATAATCGGTGAAGCAATTCGCAGACTTCGCGAGACAGCAAAACTTTCCCAAGAGAAACTCGCGGAAAAAGCCACAATCACTTATCAATACCTCTCAGCGGTTGAGAATGGCAAGGAGAACTTCACGGTCGGTGTTCTTCAGTCAATAGCCACGGCCCTTGGGTTGCGCGTTGACACCCTCATCGAGGAGGCCTACTCAGACGCCAGACCGGTCCCCGCTGTCGATCCCAAGTACTTCATTAAAGGTGCCAAGTTGCCACCCCTCCTCACGGCGGAACACGTTCGTACCGCACTGAACCACACGCATGAGATCATGCGCCTGGTAAACGCCGCACTCATCAAGACATCAGGGCGACCACTGCCGTCATACATTCAGGGGAACAATTTCAGCGGAATTGTCTCAAATATCCTGACCGATTCGTTCTCTACCATGACACCATACAAACACTTCCACGGGCAGAAGTATCCCGACTTAGTCTGCGAAACCAAAGGAAGGCACATTGGTGGATTGGAGGTCAAATCAACCATTCAGATCGGTAAGGGAGGGGAGAGCCACAACGGCCACTCGGGTTGGCATGTTGTTGCTTGTTTCCAGATAGATGAGAAGTCGGGTGATATTCAGTTCATTCACGTCATGTTTGCCGACCTGATCGGGCAAGGCCAACGGAACGCCGACTGGAAGTATGTCGGAAGCAAGGTCAACAAAAAGACAGGAAGTCAGCGAACGGAGACATACAACACAACGTCACGTGGGACGGCAAAACTTCGACACGGCACCGCATACCTAGACACTTCCGTTGTTAAAATCGACCACTGGCGCATCGATCCTAAAGTGCCCGTCCCCGCGTACTCGCCATTTCAGCCCAAGTCAAAGAAGAGGATAGCGAAGGCGAAGAACATCAGAAAAGGAGTCACATCAGAGTAGAGATAGCAGCGCCCAACCGCCCGACAGTTACCTTGGCCTCCAGCGCTCCCCGACCAAGTCCGCGCGCTCCGCACCGCCCTCGAATCCGCCGCCGGCCCCGTCACCGCCGAAATCCTCACCGCCGCTTCAAACGCGCACAACCAGACCGCGTCGACGAACTTCTGGAAACCCTCGTCATCGTCGGTCAGGCGCGCAACCTACTCGACGGCCGGTACACGGGCAAGGTATAACCGCCCCATGCAGACAGACCGCATGCACGTTCGACCGCCGCTGATCTTCATCGCGCCGTTCGTCGTCGGACTGGCCCTGCAGCACGTCTACCCGTTGCCGCAACTGCCACGCTGGACCGGAATCCTGCTGGGCGCACTCTTCGTCGTACCGGCGATTGTGCTGTATGTCGCGGCACAGATTACGTTGCACCGCGCGCGTACCACCATGCTCCCCGAAGGCAGCCCGCGCATTCTGGTCGCCAGCGGCCCCTTCCGCCGGACCCGCAATCCCCTGTACCTGGCGTTGCTCCTATTGTATGCGGGTGTGGCGCTGGCCATGAGCGCGCTTGGATCGCTGGCGCTGCTGCCTGCTGTTGCCGTGTGGATCCATTATGGCGCGGTCAGGCGCGAGGAATGTCGACTGGCGCAACTATTCGGCGAGGAGTACGATCATTACTGCCAGACCACACCAAGGTGGTGGTAACGGTCGTTGCAGGTGGCCTCAAATGATGGTCGCTCCTACAGTCACAGATACGACCGCGAATCCGCCGGATGACACCGCGCTGGTTCGCGCCGCCCGGCATGGCGACATGGAAGCCTTTGAGTCGCTCGTCTCGCGCCATGAGCGCCGCATCTATGGACTGGCGCGGCGCATGACCGGTTCTGTCGAGGATGCCCAGGACGTTACCCAGCAAACATTCATCAGCGCCGTGCGGAACCTTTCCCGCTTCCGCGAGACAGCGGCGTTTTCGACCTGGCTGACAACGATTGCCACCCATGCCGCCCTCAAAGTGGTCCGCAAACGCCGCAGCCTGCCCACACATTCACTTGACGAGGCTACCGCACCGGCGGCAGACGGCCACATTCCGCATCCGGAGTTCATCGCGGATTGGCGGGAAACGCCGGATCAACTGTTGCAGCGGGCGGAAACGCGGCAACTGCTCGACACCGCCATTGCCGCCCTCGGTCCCGGCCACCGTGCCGTCTTCCTTCTCCGGGACGTGGAAGACCTCTCAGTCCGGGACACCGCCAAGGTCCTCCGCATGAGCGAGGCCAACGTAAAGGTCCGGCTCCTGCGCGCGCGCCTGCAGTTGCGCGAACACCTCACACGCACGTTCGGCGACGCCGCGCACCGTTACGAACCGGGCGCGCATGCTCACGACCATTCAACCCTCTTTTCAGGTCAGGAGGCTCCCCATGCCTAAGAAGAAACCCACGCCCCATACCATCGGCGGCCCGCAGGGCGCGAATTGTGCCGAACTGCTCGCCCTTCTGAACGAGTATGTGGACGGCGGCGTCAATCCGGCCATCTGCAAGTCGCTGGAGGGGCACCTCGCCGGCTGCAACCCCTGCCGGGTAGTGGTGGACAACATCCGGAAGACCATCACGCTCTACCGCAAGGACGAACCCTGCGAACTCCCCCTTGCGTTCCGCGACCGCCTGCACGCCGCCATTCGCGATTGCCGGAAGATGAAACCTGTTGCGAAGAAGACAGCC
>Ga0118677_10005732_pt1 | contig 21552 bp, 23 predicted proteins | sample AliMusrvi5mmetaG_FD_86154 | JGI IMG/M metagenome (GOLD analysis project Ga0118677, IMG submission 86154)
GTTCATAGTTGTTAATTTGTTTATAACTGTTGGTTGATGTCTGTTATGGGCCACATGAACTCTAAGTGCAAAGGAGAAGGTGTGAATTTGGCGGTCTGGTGAGTGTTTTAGAGATCATGACCAGAGTCATTTCGTAAGTCTAAAAAATCATAAAGCTATAAAGGTGAATTCTTTCACCATGCTTTCAAGGTGGTGCCACTGCGGCATCACCTTTTTTTGTTCGCTTCCGGTCATTTTAGAAGTAAAAACCCTTGTCCTTTATTTTAAATGCTCATGGAAGTATGTTTGGAGCATGAATAAGGGATATATCCGACTTTCAGAAGTGTTAGACCTGATGGATCAGGTTGGAGAAGATCGCAAACCTGTTGCTTTTCAAATAAAGTTTGTTAAGGCAGATCGCACCAGGGGCACCGGTGGAGAGATTTTAGAAGTTAAATCCGGCCGTAAAGTGATCGGTAAGGATAAGAAAGGGAAACCTGTCTTTGACCTTCGGCCTAACCAGGCATCCGGTACATCCTTAAAGAAAGATCCAAGACATTGGGTTAATGCAACACGCAATATTTTATTTGAAAATGGAGAGCAACGCAAGTTACATATCCGTCTGATCATAGAGTTTAATCAACAAAAAGTCTGCTATTAAATGAAACGTCAAATCATCATGGAAAATGATGTTGTCTTTTTGCCAGGAGCAAAAGCCATCGTCACAAACAAAGCCCAAGCAGATGCGACAACCGTTCAACCGGTTATCCCTCTTGATTATTCAACAAGAGAATATTCAAATTGGGGGGATGATAATCTGTTCCCTCAGAATCTTCTTACGGATCTTGAATTGAATTCAATTGCCCTTCGTGCCCTGGAGAAACGTAAAACAGTTCACTTCGGGCGCGGCATCATTGCTTACCGTGAACAACCTAACCTGACCACCGGCATCCCTGACCGGATTCCGGTAGAAGATCCTGATGTGGTTGAATTCTTCAGAATCAACCGTTTGAATCTTCAATGGGTTGATCTTATCGGAAGCCTTGAAATCTTTGCAAACGGATGGATTGAATTTATCTGCAACAAGGGAAAGGATAAAATCAATAAACTTTATGTTAAAGATCCTTCCTATTGCCGCCTGGGTAGAATGGTTGATCCTACTTTCAGGATCGAAAACCTTTACTATTCTGCACAGTGGGAGATGAACCCACCGATTACCAAAGGCAAAATGGATGTGATACCGATGTATGATCCAGGGAAATATGATGGTAAGACGTATAAAGATCCAGCGTTTGTTTATCCGGTATTTTATCGGTCATTCAATAAGTCATATTATCATGTAGCCGTATGGAATGGCATCAGGGCCGGGGGGTGGATGGATATAGCCAATAAGGTTCCTAAACTGAAACAGGCGATCATGAAGAACCAAATGACGATCAAGTATCATATTGAAATTCCGGATGATTATTTTGCAAATCGGTTTCCTTCACCGGATTTTACCAAGGCACAGAGAGAAGAACAGAAGAAAATACTGATGGAAGAAATGAATTCCTTCCTTAGTAATGTAGAGAATTCGGGGAAAAGCTTTTCAACCTTTACCTTTTTCAACAAGTTCAGAAATGAGTATGTCAGCGGATGGAAGATCAATGTAGTCGATAACAAACTCAAAGATGATGCTTATTTGCCCGATAGTCAGGCCGCAAACAGTGAGATACTGTTTGCTATTGGGGTTGATCCCTGCCTGATCGGTGAAGGTGGAATCCCTGGCGGTTCCCTTGGAGCCGGCAGCGGTTCAAATAAACGTGAAGCCTTTTGGATGCTTAATGCAGAAATGGGTGTTTACCGTCAGATATCATTGGAACCCCTCTATTTCATCCGTGATTTCAATCAATGGGATCCCCTGATCAAGTTTGATTATGTGACCGTTGATACCAGTCAGACCCAGGACCAGCATCCAAGTAAAATAACAAAACGAATCGATCAAAATATATCATAATGAGTTTGATACAGACCATCGACCAGGTAAAGGCATTCAGTTCCATTCTGAATGCTTCAGCAAATTTGGATATGCTCAAACCCTATCTTTTTGATAGTGAAGTAATGTTCATACGGCCAGCCATCAGCAGGGAATTCCTTGCCACCCTGGGCACAAAGCTTGATTCCACCGAAGAACTTTGGAAAACGGCACTGCTTCTAACCAGGAAGCCGCTTGTTCTCTATGCCCTGTACTTGGCCATTGATGAAATAGGAGTGAGCCTGTCAGGTCAAGGGGTGCAAGTTGCCACCTCGCCAACCAACAGCCCTGCACCTCAGTATAAGGTCATGAATTCAAAGCAGAATCTTATGTCAAGAGCAAATGCCGCATTGGATGATCTTCTTGAACTGCTTGAATTGAATAAGGCAACATTCACTACCTATCAAGGCAGTGATACCGATTTATTCATCCATAATGCCGCAGATTTCAGCAATTATGTTGATATCCGTGGTTCCAGGCGTGTATTTCTCGCTATGATCCCAATCATCCGGTCCATTGAAAGCAAATACATCAAATCCATCCTCAGTGATGGCTTGTTTGCCAAACTTAAAGCCGCAATGCAGGGATCTTCTGCCTTGTCAGAAGATTATAAATCCCTGCTTCAGTTGATAAAGCCGGCCCTTGCTCATCTTGCAATGGCAAGAAGCCTGGATGATATTTCAATTGATGTTCTTGATTGGGGTGTTTTCGCCAATGCAGAAAGCACGTTTACCAATATCATGACCAAGCAGACGGCCAACCGTGAACGCATCCTTGCCATGCAAGCCGCAAATCAGCTCGATGGTGATAGTGAATTGAAATCCCTTCAGATTTTCCTTGATAATAACGCATCAAAGGATAAGTATTCTGATTATTATTTATCCTCATTATATAGCGGCCCGACCGCCCCAGGATCGGCAAATAAGTATGATAATACAGCTAAAAGCATATTCTTCGCATGAGTACAGAACCAGTAAAACAAACAAAATTGGGATTGCCGACAATCCTTGCATTCCTGATCCTTGCAAGTGGCCTTGTTTCCGTATGGATCAATACACAGGTTGCCATTGCCCGCATTGATACCAAAGTGGTTGAACTTGAATTGAGGATAAGAGATAATGCAGAGGGTAATCAAAAAGACATAAACCGATTGTATTTCGAGAATCGGGATGATCATAAGGAATTGAAACAATCGATCAAGGAACTTGGTGATATGATCAGTAAGAAGAAAGGCAATTTATGAAAGAACGCATTTTTAAAAGTTGGAGAACCTCATTATTGGGGGCAGGTCTTATCGTTGCGGCCCTTGGTGCAGTATATATCGGAAGGGCAACTTTAACTGAAGCCGCCCTGATTCTTCCGGTTGCATTCACCATGATCTTTATCAAAGATCCTTCAAAATATCTTCAAAAATGAAGAAGATCGTTTTTTTCTGCATGTTGTGTTCAATGCTGGCATCCTGTATGACTGAAAAGCAATACCGGAGCAAATACCCTTGCACCGGATCAGTGGTATTTACCATGCACCGAGATACAACCTATATTCCTTCAGTCGTTGAAACAAAGATTCCACCGGATAGTGCCTGGCTTCAGGCGCTCATCCGTTGCGATAGTACAGGGAAAGCATACATTGTTGAGATTCAGAAAATGAAGAACGGCAAGAATACTGTTCCGTTTGTACAAATGACAAAGGGGAATATCCTGGTTGCCGGTGCAAAGGTTGATTCCTTTGCCGTATATACCGCTTATAACAAGCAGTATATCCATGAAACGGATCAGAGGGTGATCACCCTTCCACCAGTAGAGGTTCGGTTTGTTCCCAAATTCATTCAGATCCTTGCCTACTCAGGAGCAGCCCTATGGCTTCTCATCATAGTAACTGTTGGCATTAATGTAGTTAAGCTCGTAAGAAAAGTATGGCCGATATAAACAAGTATTTCAGAAAACTCATTTCCTTTGAAGGCGGCTTTGTAAATAATCCTAAAGATCGTGGCAAAGCCACTAATATGGGCATTACCCTTGGAACATGGAAAACCATGGGTTATGATAAAAACCATGATGGCATTATTGACTTTCAGGATATAGAATTATTGACCAGGGATGATGTTCTTGCGGTATTGCGCAAGGGATTTTGGGATAAATGGCAAGCAGATTTGATTAATAACCAATCCATTGCTGAAATGCTTGTGGATTGGACCTGGGCAAGCGGTAAATGGGGTATTTTATGGCCTCAGAGATTATTGGGTTTAAAGGCCGATGGAATAGTGGGAAATCTTTCATTGGCTTCCGTCAATTCGATTTCACCATCAGCCTTTCATGCCAACCTTCTGACAACAAGAATTTCTTTTGTACGGGAAATTTGTCAGCGTGATCCTTCCCAGGGGATATTCCTTCAGGGATGGCTGAACCGGATTCAGTCATTTAAGTATAAATCATGAACAAGGTCCGTATAGATTCAGCAAGCTTTCAGCTTCCTTCCTCATGGGATGAATTGACCAGGGAACAATTTCTGTTTGTTTCCAATCTGTTTAACCGCAGATTGTCCATCATCGAATTTAAGGTGAAAGTCTTATTGCATTGCCTTGCAATAAAACCGATACTGATCAACCGCATCGAGCCTGAAGATATTCATTTCCTTTGTCAAAGCTTTGATTTTTTGATCAAGGATGTTTCATTGACCAAAAACCTTATTCCTGTTATCAGCAAAAGGTTTTTCAGGTTTTATGGACCAAGTGATAAAATGCTCCATTGCACCTTTGGCGAATTCACCAGGGCGCATAACCGGCTGGATCAGTATATCAAAACAAAGGATGAAAACGTATTGAATGAAATCATTGCAATCCTTTACCGGCCCAAGAAATCCTTTTGGTTTATCAGGAAATATCTGACAAATAATAAAGATCCCAGGAGAAAGCTTCATGATATTTCAGTGAAAAAACGTACTGTAAAGTTCAGTACGATTGATCCCAATATTAAATATGGGATCTTCCTGTTTTTCACCGGTGTACTTAATTCACTGCCTATTCAGTTTCCCAATGTATTCCGCAAGAAGGAAGATCAGGGAGAAGATAATAAATTTGGTTGGGTGCCCCTGGTGATATCTCTGGCCGATGGGAAAACCGATGATGAAAGCCTTGAAAGGGTGCTAAACTCAAACCTTTACAATGTTTTTTTTGGTCTTGAACAGAAGGCCATTGAATATTTCAAATACCTACAAGAAACAAAACACCATGAGTAAATTCAATGTTGCCGAGTATCTTCAGTATTTTAAAGATATCGCATCCCTTCATCCTAAGATCAAGGGGTTTTATACGATGGATATCAATGAAGTCCTTGGCGATCTTCGCCAGGGTATGCAATATCCGGCCTTGATCCTGAATTCTGTGAATGGCTTCCTTTCAGAAAACGCAAGCCAGGATAATACGCAGAACCTTGTCAAGGCCGGTTTCATGGTCATTGATCATGCTGACCAGGTAGATGATTTCACAAGAGAAATGCAGATCCTTGGAGATACCTATGAATTTGCCATGCAGATTCTTTCCCGTCTGAAGGAAGATGCCAAATGTGGCACCTTCCTTCGCAAATTTGATGTGAATAGCATCAAATATGAAATGCTTGGGCCTGTTTTCGATAATGATTATGGCTTTATGTTCACCTTTGACCTTCGGTTTATGGTGGATAACCTTACCTATCATCATAACCAATGGCTTGAAGTTCCTAAGTCTTTGGCTGGCTTCCAGGGGTAAATCCTTGTCCTTTATTTTGGTTTCCGTTGGAAGTTACTTTACCGTATGAATACGGTAACAGGTTCAAACCTTCCAAATTCATCCACCTCAATGATGCTGGATGAAAAACAAATTGCTGATGCCTGGGCAAAGATCACCATCAAGAAATGGCAGAAGAAGATTCAGGGATTGAATATCAATGAAACCGGAGAACTTGCAAGAAGCTTTTTGTATGATGTAGTTGCATCGGCCCAGGGCGATGTAATGAAGATTGATTTTGCCTTTAAGTATTATGGCAAGTTTGTGGACATGGGTGTTGGTAAAGGAGTGAAGATAGGTCAGGTTAAAGAGAACCAGGATTCAAGAAAATTAGAAGGCAGAATGCTTGGAAACCGCAGAAGGCCGAAGAAATGGTATTCTAAAACCTTTGCCGCTGAAGCCATGAAGTTAGGCGAGATCATGGCAAAGCAATTTGGCCGAAGAAGTTCCATTGTAATTTCTGAGAATATTAATGACAAGTCAATTAGTTAAGTATGGCAAATACCAATGAAACCGCAAGGGCCACCGTCATTCTCAATGGTGAGCAGGCCAATGCAACACTGAAGCAGATTGAAGCTTCAGCAAGGGCACTCAATTCGGAACTGAAGAATTGCAAGACCGGCACCCAGGAATTTGCCGATAAAGCAGAAAGGCTTCAGGATCTTAATACCAAACTATCTGATATCCGCAAATCAACCAAAGCGGTAGGGGATCAGATGAAAGAAACATCCGGTGGCTTAACCTCTATGATCAAAGAAATGGGTGCCGGATTGGTTGCCGCTTTCGGAATTCAAAAAATCGGTGACTATTTCAAGGAAGGGATCAAGAGTGCAATTGAATTAAGAGATACCGAAAAAATTCTGCTTGAAGTGCTGGATGGCAATAAACAGAAACAAAGGGAATTGATAGATATTGCCAAGGAACGGGCAGATACTTCAATGGGCACCCGCCAGGAAATTGAATCAGCGGAAAAGTTTCTTGCCATTCAGCAAAGAACTCCGGAACAGATTAAAAAGACCATCGATGCCGCTTCAGATCTTGCCGTAGTAACAGGGCAGACCTTGGGTAAGGCCGTTGAAGATCTTGATGCAACGATGGAAGGCCGGCTTCCTAAAGGCTTGCAGAAAGTCGCAAGCGGATTGAAGGACCTGACCAAGGAACAATTGTATAGTGGTGCCGCCATTGATTTATTGGCGAAGAAATATAAAGGGCTTGCTGAAGGGGAAATGGCAACAACCGAAGGCCATTTGAACTTATTGGGTAAAGCCTGGGGCGCACTTCAGCGCACCATGGGCGAAGCATTGCTTGGAACCAATGGAATGTTTGATAACCTGGTGCAAGGTGCCACCGATGCGCTGAATGCAATGAAGAAAATGCTTGAAGTGCCGTTGGCAGACAAGTATCGGGAAGAACAACAAACCCTTAATGCCCTTGTCTTTCAGATCCAGTCTACCAATACCAATCAGGCCGAGCGCAACCGCCTGATTGAGGAATTAAGGGAGAAGTACCCTGAATTCCTGGGGAGTATGAAGGAAGAAGATGTTACCAACCAATTCCTTGCCAAACATCTTGAAGAAGTTAATTTTCAGTATATGGAGAAGATCCGGATTGCCCAATCCGAAGAACAACTGACCAAAATTGCAGAACTTCAGGCAAAAGCATCGAAGAAACTTTCTGATGCTGAAACGGACCGTAATAAGATCCTGGCTTCCTCAATGGATCTGTTATATCAATCCAATGCGCCAGCGGCCCATTTAGTTGAAATGGCTTCATCCCTTGCAGAAAAGATCAAACTTGTCAAACAATACTGGGGTGCTGGTGGAGCAGTCGGATCAACCGGCCAGGCATTCCTTGAAGCTGCACAGGCGGCCCAGGTTGCCGCAGATAAAATGAAGGTTTATAGTGTTCAGTTCAAAGATGCTCAATTGAAGATTGCTCAGGATGCCGTTAACGGAGCATTGAATATGCAGAATTCATTGGATGGAGTTTCAAATGAGATCCTTTCCGTTGCAATTCAGACCAGGGATGAGAACCTGAAAAGCATTGTTACAAGTGAAATAGAAGATCGTGAGCGCAGGAAAAGAGTAACTGAAGGGGAAAAGGTGACGTTTAAAGAAGATCTTGACTGGAAAAAAATGTCAGTTGATCAGCTCAATGTATATATTTCAAAAGGCCGTGAAGCGGATGCCACCAATGCAGACCGTACCAATATGCGTAAGGCACAGGATGAATTGAATACCCGAACAAAGGCCAATGACCGTTTGAAAAAGTCTTATGAAGATCTCATGGATGCAATGAAAGAGATCGACAGTAAGAATTTTGCAACCAAGCTTACTGGTATGCAGAAGGAAATCAATGCCGTTGAAAAAGCGTATGATACGCAGATTGAAAAGGCATTGAAATTCAAAAAGGATAATGAAAAAGCCTTAACACCGGACGAGAAGAAGGGCATCGACAACCAGGTTGATCTTCTCAGAGCAACCAAGGAAGCTCAGATTTTACAGGTTTTAAAGCAACAGGAAGAACAATTTTCAATTGATGTAAAAGGGATTTCGGAGAAATTAAGAATCGCAAGACTTACCATTGCTCAGAAGCAGGTCGAAGAAATTAAACAGAAGTATGCTGATTATCGTGTAGAAATCCTGTCAGCAATCCTCTATGCGTATAATCAGGAAGTAGCAGCAGCAGGTGATAATGCTGAAAAATTAAAGGTCGCTGAACAACATCGGCTCGATGCGATTCATGCTATCAATAAGGATATTGCCATTTTAGACCGGGCAGAACAAGATGAACTTCAAAAACAAAAATTGCTTTGGGAGGAAAAGTTTACCGATGACCTTAATAAACTCAAAGAAAAAGGTGAACGTGATATTGCAGTAAAAAAAGAGAAGATTGAACTTGAAGTTCAGGCAAAATACCGGAAGATCCTAGCAGATAATGTTCATGATGAAGCCAAAACCAATACGATTAAGTATCTGTCAAGAAATAAACCGTTCATAATTTGGCTTAATAGTGTAGTTCCATTCGCCATGAAATTCATTTGTTTTAATGTTGATTTTTCCGAGCGATTCATCTGATATTTTTATTCCTTTCTCATACACAGCTGAATCTAATTTGGATTTCACTTTTAACCCTTTTGATGTTTGTGTTGATGCTATTAAATCCACCACCAATTGTATGTTTGTTAATGGCCTTGCCCGCCAATTCATTGTGATGTGTGAAAATAATCTATGCTCTATTTTATTCCATTTGCTTGTGCCTGGCGGGAAATGACTTACTGTTATTTCTTTGCCAATTTCATCTGCCAAAACTTGTAGTTCAATTTTCCATAATCTGCTTCTTGAACTGTTACTTCCTCCACCATCAGCTGTGATAAATATTCGGTTCGATGTGCTAAATTTTTCTTCTCCCATTTCATACCACCAACTCCTAATTGTTGATACAGCGAAACTGGCAGTATCATGGCTGATGCCAACACTTACCCAACCTTCATTATTAGCGATATCATAGACCCCATAAGGAATGGCTTTACCTAAATCTTTGTCTATAAAGTCATATACCTTTACCGTTGTAGGATTTCCCGTCGGAAGCCATTCTTCCCCTGCATTTTTAAAATTTCCAACCAGTTCCTTTTTCTTACAATCAACTGATATTACAGGATCATCAGTTGCTAAAAAATCTTTTGCAATATCATTAATACAATTAAACTGCGCATCTCTATCAATGTGGGTGCTGCCTTCATCTGTTTTCCGATTTCCCTGTAAACTATATCCTTTACTTTTTAATATTTCCCCGACCGACTGATGACTTATCTGGCAACCTTTTTCCTTTGCAGCCTGTGCAATATGACGCAAACTTTTACTGCTCCATAATAGCGGACTCATTGGATCTCCTACGGTATGTGGGCAAACTATTTCGTCTATTATCGGTCCGAGGCTTTTGTTCTTTTCCGTTTCCTTTTTTCTACCACCCCCTGGTTTCCTGACGGGGCCTTCTTTGAATTCATTCAGGCATTCTTTGCTTCCAAGTTCATTGATGCCAATAGTCAATGTAGACCTTGACAACCCCGACTTTTTAGAAACAGAACTGATGCCACCATGTCCTAAACTTACAGCTTCTGAGGCTAATATCAGTCGTGTATCTCGCTCATTTAAAATGCTTTTTATCCTTTCGTATTTCTCCGTTAATAAATCAGGTTCTTTCATTTGCTTTTTTATGCAAATGTACGCTTTATTTCTTTACAGACACTAAGGAGCAAATGGCAAAGGAAACTGCCGATAAGATTGCCGAGTATAACAAGAAAGCGTATGTAAAACTTGCAACGGAAATTGTTGGCCTTGGTGCCCAGGCCGTGAGCGCTTTATCTCAACTGAATCAGATTCAGACCGATAAAGAAAATGCTGATCTTCAAACCGATGAAACTGCCAATGCGAAGAAAAAAGCCAATTTTGATTCACAGCTTTCTCATAAACTGATTACCCAAAAGCAGTATGATGATGCAATCAAAAATATGGATGCCGAGCTGGATGCAAAGAAAAAGAAACTTGCTCATGATCAGGCAGTCAGGGCCAAGCAGCTGGCAATGGCTCAGGGCATCATCAATGTCGCCCAGGCAGTCACATCAGCCTTGACCGGTGGACCAATCTTAGGACAGATCCTGGCAATCCTGACGGCAGCCGTAGGTGCCGCCCAACTTGCAATCATTTCAACAACCGATGTGCCACAGGCCGCCAAAGGCCGGTATTCTGTTATTGGTGCCGAAGATGGCAGATCCTACGGCAATGTTCCGTATGAAAAGAATCCTCAGACCGGAATCTATTCTTCACCTTTACTTATCAGTGAAACCGGCAGTGAAATGGTCATTGATCCCTCAACCACGCAAAATCTGATAACCTATTATCCGCAAGTCATCCAGGCTATCAATTATGCAAGAACACCACAGGCCGCAACCGGAAGATATTTTGATAATCCAAGCAGTACAGGGAAATTAAGTTTCACCGATCCTCAGATGCTTTCAGCTATCATGCGGCTCAATGAACACCTGGATAAAGGTATTCCTTCCTATATCTCATATACTCATCTTCAGCAAGAATTGACAAAGGTGAATTCAATTGAATTCGATGTTTCCAAATAACAACCTGAGATTATGCTATCGCTTGAAATAAATGGTATTGCCCTGGATCTTCCCAATGAATTTTCAATTACATTGAATCTTAAATCTCCGATCTTCAATGATATCGGTGATTATTCATTTCCTTTTAAAATCCCTTCAACGGATCGTAATAAATCAATTCTGGGATGGAAAGACCGGATTGAAAGCACACGAAATATATGGGATGTTTACCTAGGCACATTATCGTTTGATTCATTAGTGATCTTCAGCGGATTAATAAAGATCAAGGAAGCAAATTCAGTGACGTATGAAGGATGTTTGTATGTACAGAATGGAAGTTTCAATTTCAAGGTAAAGGAAGCTTTTCTTGATGAACAACCGCTTGGAGAAATGCACTGGAGGGGAGAAGTACCGGCATTGGCATATTATAATGATATCCGGAATCATTCATATCCGGAAGTTGATTTTCAAATGCCTGAGTGTATGAATGTGGATTATTTTGATCCACCGGTGGAAGATGCCGGTTTGTTTTGGTACAATGATACCGGATTCAATGGGCACCTTAATCTGCTAACACCGGATAATTTGAAAACCTTGATCGTACCGATGTTTTATCTTCGGTTTGTGATTAAGAAGGTCATTGAATTAATGGGTTATTCAGTTGATGATGAATTCTTTTCAAAGGGAAAAGATCTTTCAACAATGGTGATGTATAATTCATTTTCAGTTAATGATTTGTATTGGACCATGAAGGACCTGTATTATTCGGTTCATATGCCTCATGTGAAAATCGGCAAGTTTTTCAGCGATATTCAGAAGTTTTTCAATTGTACCTTCCTGGTGGATGATCAAATGAAAATCATTCGCATCATCGGGAACCAGGATTGCCTTAGATCATTGCCTTATATTGAGTTTTCTGAAAATGTTATTGCATTGTCTAACCTGATAACGGATCAGCTTATGGGTATCAGGCTTTCAATGACACCGGATAGTGGTGATAAGGTTTATCAGGAACTTACGGCTTCTGAAGCTGATTTTTTGGATCATTTAAAACCTTCCGTTTCAACTTATAAGGATCTTCCATTACGGCCCTTTACTACCTTGTTCGATCTTCGCTATGTGATAAGTGAAGATAAATGGTATCAGTTTGGCACTTCAGGAGCTAATACCTGGCTTGAAGTTTCGCCAAGTACGTTTCTGTATATTAATTTCATGGTCGGCCAGCCGCTTGATAGCAGTAAAACCGAAATAGGGATATGTATGGTTTGCCCCCAGGATGAACTTAGGGGCAGGGTTGGCAACCTTGGAACAGATTATGCCAAGATTGTTCCAAAATTGGCATTCGCTGAGTTAAGGGAAACGGCAAGTCATGGGTATAAAGTCAGTTGTTATCCTTATTCTGATACACTCCGATTGGTATGGTATGGCACCAATGGCTTGTATAACAGTTTTCATAAGGAATGGCTTGAATGGTTCCTGAATTCAAGGAAGTATATTCAGATCACCAAACAAATGAGTTATTTGGAGCTGAAGGATCTTGATTTTGGCAGTAAATACCGTATCAATGGAGTGAATTATCTTCTGAGTGAAGTTCAGGTGACGTTTAACAAGAATTCTTTAAAGCCTTCAGTGATTAAAGCCTATACCTGTTTGTAATTCTTGTCCTTTATTTTTTTTAATCATGGGCCTATACTTGCACCATGATTCAGATCATTACCCATCCGCCTGTCAATTCTTTTGCCGGTAATCCAATGCGTTACCAGGTTAATTCAGGTTCTCAGATTTCTTCAACGGGGAGTAAGGCACAGATGATTTTGAAGTTCGTGGCAATGGAAACCGTAACCGGTCATCAGTTCAGCCTTATAGTCAATGGCAAGATTCTCACGTTCATTCAATCTATGTTTGGCGATGATAGCGGCCTTTCCATCCCAATGATCAATATTACGCTTGATCAGTATGTGTATGCAATTTTTGAAGCATTAAAACTCAATTATACCCTTCGGTCCAATTATGATTTCCTTCTTGGTGATTCAACACCAGGTGAAAGGCTGATTACTTTGATTTCAAAGGAAGTCGGAACAAAATGGACCTTGATATTCGATAATATTTCGATGGTAGGATTGTCAATGAATTTCAATCAGGTTGGAACAGATCAGGTTATAAAAGACAATTTCAGCATCGTTTGTTCCATGTGGACTGATAAAAAAGTTATCCAACAAGGAGGAAATGCCCCACATCCCATAGCCGTAACACAAACTCAATTATTTAAAATCGCAGAGGATCTTAAATCAGTTGATTCATCAGGAAATGTAAATTTTGATATTTCAGAATACCTGAGATCCTTTATCAAATTATATCTTACAGGAGAACAGAATTTTACATTTCCTGAAGTTGCAACACAGAATGTTGCAGAATGGAATCATCTGATTCTGCCTTATTATACATCCTTTGCCGAAAGGTATTCAAATGAAGTCAGGATGCTTTTTTTTGATACCATCAAATATGCAATAGCCGGTGGCTTATCCAGGGAGATCCTGGCATTTTATAATTCAAAGGAAATACAGAGTGATTATTTTTCAGATGCAGATAATCTGAAACGATTCCTGACCTGGGCACCGGCAGTAAAAACCACTGGTAAAACCCAGCCTGAAAAACTATCGTTTTTCCTTTGTGGTCCAAACCATCCATATTCTTACCGGCTTACCATCCGGATAAAGTTTACCGATGCAAGTTATTATTCATACTATGCTTCTGATTCTCATCAGTATTTAACACCGGCATTGATCGAAGCAATGGTTGGCTTTAACCAGCTTGGCCTTGCAAACATAGATCTTACAAGGGATGTGGAAAGTTGGGAAGCATGGCTTGAAAACATCAATGGTGATACGATTTCCGAAGTGAGGAAATTCATTTTGGACACGGATGTGTATGAACATGAACGCACCTTTTTGTTCAGGAATTCCTTTGGCCGGTACGATACTATTCGGTTTTTGGGAGTTAATGAAAGCACCATGGCCTATGAACGGATAAGCGGCCAGGTTCTTGCTGATGAAGTAATTACTTCATTCAATGCACCTTCCAAAAACTTTGAAGCCTGGGAAACACAGTCTTTTAAAGCAGATTCCGGTTTCATATCCAAGGAAACCTTGGTGTATATGAGGGAATTTCTGATCACAACTGAAAGCTATGAAGTGCTGGAAGGGTTGCTTTTTCCGATTGTCCTTAAATCTTTGAAAATAAGTCCGTTTACAACGGATGAAGTGTATCTGTACAATCTTCAGTTGGAGTATGACAGAGCATATAATGATCAGTATTATAGTGGTCAATTCAAACCAATCAACATGATAAATACCGATGATCTTACCCAGGGGGTAGGGGTGATTTATGAGTATTCAGATGATGTTACTTTCTTTGGTTATCCTCAGAATGGTACTTCTTCAGAAAGCGAATATACCTGGAGAATCAAGAGGATGCAGAAAACAGTAATAAGCGGAAAGATCAAGCACATCATCAAATGGGCCGATGGGAATCTGAATTATGATAACCAAATGGCAAATTGCGAAAATCTTGTATATGCGTTTTTAAATTCGTAAAAGATGAAAAAGGTTTTCAATGAGTTTACTCTGAATTTTGATGTAGTAGGAATACAGGGGTATAAATTCGATCATGATCCGGATGAGAATTGTGATACGTTATCAAATTATGCGGTTAATGATGAATGGAGCAATACCGCTACAAATGAATGTTTTAAGTGCATGAATAATTCCCAAGGTCATGCAATTTGGAAAACTATCACATCATCAGTGAGTGACAAGAACAAGGAATTTTATTTTACCAATACAACCGTAATCGTAATGGATCATTTTATGGGTAAAATTCCTTCGGTAACAATACTTAATGAGATGGAGGAAGAAATCATGGCAGATATCATGCAGATTTCTGTTAATCGTTGTGTAGTAACATTCAATCAAGAACTTACGGGAAAAGTTATTCTTAATTAAATAAATATTTATACCATGGCAAAAAAAGTTTATGTTCAATTAGATCTGCTGAAAACTGCACCTTTGAATCTTGTGATTCAGAGCCTTGCAACAGCACCATCTTCGCCTGCCCTGGGCCAGAAGTATTATAATACCACCGATAATTGTGAGTATTATTATAACGGTTCATGGATAAAGCTTGAGGCACAGGCATCTATTCCTACCATTCCAACGGATGTTAATATCGGCACCGGTGGCATTGGAGTTTTCAAACAGAGAAACGTCAATAACAACGAATTTAAGAGTGTTAAAGCCGGTTCAACTAAAGTTACTGTTACAGACAATACCGCCAATAATACAGTGGATGTTGATGTTGTGCCAGGTAACATTGATCATCAGACGTTATCCGGTGCCGGCACGAATAACCATGCCGCAATCGATTCTCACCTGGGGAATACTTCGAATCCTCATAGTACATCCAAGTCACAGGTTGGCCTTGGCAGTGTTGATAATCTTCAGCAGTTGCCAATGTCGTATCTTGATACCGATACTTCACTGACCGGTAATTCTGACGTTAAGGTTTCTTCGCAGAAGGCCGTCAAGACGTATGTGGATTCTCAGAATTCTTCGCAGAATACCACCATCAGCGGTAATGCGACCACGATGAACAACCATATTTCCAATGTTTCGAATCCTCATGCCACCACCAAGGCACAGGTTTCCCTGGGCAATGTGGATAATGTTCAGCAGTTGCCAATGTCATATCTTGATACCGATGGCACGTTTACCGGTAATTCAGATTCCAAGGTATCTTCACAGAAGGCAACCAAGACTTATGTGGATGGTCAGGTAACAACACTTAACGGAACCATTTCAGGAATAAGTTCAACGGTCGGTGCAAATCAGACCACGATGAACAATCATATTGCCAATACTTCGAACCCTCATACCACCACCAAGGCACAGGTTTCATTGGGCAGTGTTGATAATGTTCAGCAGTTACCCATGTCTTATCTTGATACCGATACGGCCCTGGTTGGTAATTCCGATGTAAAAGTGGCTTCTCAGAAAGCTATCAAGACCTATGTTGATGGCAAAGTGGCCGCTATCAATACACAGATCTCCGGAATGCTTATCTATGTCGGAACAATTGACGGAACCAAAACACTTGCCGCAAATTCAATCACTTCGATTGTCAAAGGCCAGTACTGGAAAGTTGCAGTGGCCGGTTCCGCAACCGGAATCACAACTCCTTCGAGCAGTGATCTTGGGGTAGGGGACCAGGTCATTGCCAATCAGACCAGCGCATCACCGACTGCCGCTATGTTTGATGCCATTGATAATACTGAATCAGCCGACCTGGTTAAATTAGCTTCAATACAGACCTTAACCAATAAGACTATCGATGCCGGTAATAATACCATCTCCGGAATTGTAACGAGCAATTTTGGTTCCGGTGTGATTCAGACTTCCATTTCAGGGCCTACCAATGCACAGATTCCGACTGCCCTGGCAGTAAAGAATTATGCTGATGGTGCCGCAGGTGCAAAAGCAAAGAAATATTCAGCACCGATCACTGCTTCAAGTACAGGCATAATTGCAGCTGCAACCCATGGTTGCGGATTGATTGCAGTGGTGGCCGTGTATGAAACGGTTTCTACCAACCTTAACCAGGTTGAATGCGACATAGTGATCAATACTTCAGGGGATGTTACCTGGACCACCAGCGTAGCAATCTCCGGTCAGATTGTAATTGTTGGTTAATCATAAACCATAGCAAGGTTGGTCCTTTGCGGACCAGCCTTGCTTTATATTCAAGAAGATGAAAGTACGTGCCAATGTAGATTATAATCAAAACCAGCTTTTGTTTCCGGTTGCCCATGTTCTTTCAACTGCACCAAGTGGAGCAGTACAAGGGCAGTTTTATTATGATACCGGAAAATCCGTTATCTATGTTTATAATGGATCTTCATGGATTGCAAGCGGCATGGTAACGCATACGCATTTGATTTCCGATGTTATCAATCTTCAGACTACCCTTGATAATAAAACTCCATATGGACATACTCATTATTTAAGTGATATCCTTGATTTTGAAGGAACCTTTTCATTGGTTAATCATACTCATGAAATTTCACAAGTTAATGGTTTGCAAAGTGTTTTAGATTCAAAAGCTTCAGCGGCCCATTCACATAGCATTTCAGCTATTACCGGCCTTCAGACCGCACTTGATGGCAAATCAGCCAATGGTCACGGTCATGCGATTGGCGATGTTACCGGCCTTCAGACTGCCTTGGATGGCAAGTCAGACACCAGTCACGGCCATGCGATTTCAGCTATTACCGGCCTTCAGACGGCCCTTGATGCTAAAGCCGCAGCAAGTCATAGCCATGCGATTTCCGATACCACTAATCTTCAGAATACATTGGATCTTAAAGTGCCGAAATCAGGCGCAACAATGGGTGGTGCCTTAGTTGCAGCAGCACATGGAACAATAACAAATTGGGAAATAGTCAATGTTGCTTATGGTACATCAGCAACACCGCCATCTTCAGCATCTGAAGGTTGTGTTTATATTCAATACACATAAATAATGGCAGTTCAGATTTTAACCGGTGGATCTTGGCATCCGGTCACATCGATTCAGATATATACCGGTGGACAATGGAAAACCTTAAACGCATTGAAAGTTCAGGTATCATCAGTATGGAAAGATGCCTGGGGTTCATCCGGACCATCACCGGTGAACAGTTATAATTGTGGTGGATATACCAATAATCCATTATGGTATAACACCATCCAAAGATTGGTATTTTCAACAGAAACAATTTCAACAATAAGTGCAGTTTTATCAGTACCAAAGCAGTATATGGCACCGACCTGGAATAGCACCAATGGCTATTTAATGGGCGGCCAGACCACCAACAGCGCGTTACTCAATTCAATAGACCGGTTTGCATTTGTCACTGAAACAATTACAAATATTTCAAATGTATTGCCAACATATACCTGGACCGCATCAGGTTCAAGTTCCGTCACTAAAGGGTATGCAATGGGTGGGTATGATAATAGTGTAAGGATGGTCTTAATTGCCGGAATGGTTTTCGCAACTGAATACGTTGCGAATCTTTCTGCTAAATTGAGTGTTGGCAAAAGTCATAGTGCAGGAGTGCAAAGCAGTACCAGGGGTTATGTTGCCGGTGGATATGCTTCAGGGGGAGCAACTAAGAATGTTGAAGGAGTACAATTTTCAGATGATACCACCTTTTCTTTAGTATCTCAACTTCCATCAGCAATTTATTGTGCAGGTGGCATTTTTTCACCGACTAAAGGGTATTGGAATGGGGGAAGCCCCACCAATAGTTATATTGAGAATCTGCCATTTGCAACTGAAACCATAGCCAGGTGTACCGCGACAATTGGACAATATGGGCAAGGTTGCGGATCTGCATTGGCAAAAGGTTATTGGATGGGAGGCAATTATTCATGCGGCATTTATTCATTTACATATTCATCCGAAACATCATTGTATATGTCAATTGTCATATGGGGATATATTTCTTATTGTATGGCAATCAATTATTGGACAGGAATAAAATAATAACAACTAAAATCCAAACAGAATGAAAGATTTAACAAAGTTCAAAACGCTTTTAAGCGAGATCCAGGATTCATTTTTAAGTATTCCTTTTGGAAATACTGATTTTCAGATTACCAATTTTATTGTAAATGCGGCAAATACTCCGCAAAGGGCCTTTCGTGCAGTATGTTTAACCTTGCGAGATAAGATTGTGGCCCTGAGTGAAGCATATTATAGTCAATTGAAATTCCAGGTCGATCTTGATGAAATACAAGAAAAATCCAATGATCCGGCCACCGATAAGTTTACGAGAAGAAGGCTTGAAATCGATTATGAACAAAAGGTTAATCAACAAAGGGATAATGAGAAACTTGTCTTGGATGCAATTCATGAAGTTGAAATACTTTATTCTTTTTGGCAGAAACTTCCGCATCCAACAAGGGAAGAATTTGAAGCTGCCGAAGAAGATTATTTCAAAATCTCATTGACAAAACAAGTCCTGGGCATCGATGGAGCCGTGGGATCGCTTGAAAATATGGGATATGTAGTAAACGCCCAGGGAAGATTGCAGAATTCAGCGCCAAAACTCATTGATATTCTTAAAATTCTACCTTTTAGCGTTGTTACCGAAAGATAAATCGTCTTATTACTTGACTTTTGATGTTTATTTTTTACATTTATATCGAATATGCCTCAGTAGTTGTATTTACTGACCCAAATTGGAATAATAAACGCAATCATGAAATCCAATAAACGCAATCGTAATACATCCGACCGTGGGGTCAGTAAACGCAATAAACTGTACTGATATATTGAAAAATAAACGCAATCGTTTATACCTACGTTATAGCCAATTTTTAATGACAAGCTTTCTCATGCAGCCTTGATTATAACAATGAAAATTAATTTTCTTCTATTGCTGTTATTAATCTTGTCTTTTGAGTGTTATGCTCAGGTAAAAGTTATTATTGGGGGAGGAAATGAAATTGTGTACCCTGTGACTCCAAATGAAACAAGCAACCTCACTGAATTGATCCCTCTCCAAACACTTTTTAAAAATAAAAAAGTTGTAGGGATGGGTGAGGCCACACACGGCACAAAAGAATTCTTTAACATGAAAGCCAAGATGTTTAAGTTCTTAGTCATGCATTGTGGATACAGGATTTTTTCTATTGAAGCCACTTTCGGGGGAACCCTTAAAGTGAATGACTATGTTTTATACAGAAAAGGCGATATTTTGAGTGCCATGAAAGGGATGGAATTTTGGACCTGGGATACGGAAGAAGTTAGAGACCTTATTGAATGGATGAGTACATACAACGATGGGAAACCCGATAATGAAAAGTTGAAATTTTATGGTTTCGATTGTCAGTCATTTAAAGGACCTATCGATGCCCTTATAGATTATGTTAATGAGTTCGACAAGAAGAACCTTAATGAATTTGTAAAAGGATTTCAAGGCTTGAATGATAGCAGCATTCTATATTACTACAAGATCAAACCAGGCAATTTACAGGGAATTGCACAGATTCATTCAATTATTTCTTTTCTTCAAAAATGGTTTCAGGGATATGAAACTCTGTACATCATAGCTAGCGGAAGAACAAAATTTGAGTTGGCAAAGCATAATATTGATAATTTAGAACAAACCATATTAATAAAAGAAAAGACAGAACGAAAATATGATTACATCCGGGATAGTTGTATGGCTCAAAATATAAAATGGATCTACGAACTGGAGAAAACACCAGTATTTGCCTGGGCTCATAACGGACATATCAGCAAAGTTCCCTCCTTTCTTAAAATTTCAGAATGCATGGGGGGATGGCTAAATTCAATATTTGGAACCGACTATTACAATATTGGTTTTGTGTTTAACCAGGGCAGTTTTCAAGCTTTTTATAAAGAAACAAAAAAAGTGCAGGAATGCTCAGTGCCCAAATTCGAGAAGAACACATTAACAAATGAACTATCACTTGCCGGAATCGATGCTTTTTTTATCGATATGGTAACTTCAAACAATAAATTATTCAGGAAATCTAGGAAAGCGTACTGGATTGGGGCCGGTTTTGCACAAGAATATTGGAATCGCTGTTCACCTTCATTAATTATGAAAAAGCAATTCGATGGGTTGATTTTCATAAACACAACCACATGTGCAATACCAATAAATAGAAAATTAATGAATTAAAAACTGGCTATAACAAGCCGCTAACCGCAACAATGCCAACGGATTATATTTTTGTGAAACATGTTACCTTTGCTGCGTTTAGCGGCGGCACGTTAGCACCCATTAAAATTATTTTGCACCAGATTTGATAAAATTCGTCTTTTGTACTTACATTTGTACCTTAGTTTGTACAGAAAGGAGTAATGCTATGTTAACAACAACAATATCAGATTTTAGAAAGGACATTAAAAAATACCTTGATAATATCGTTGAAAATTTTGAAACCCTAATCATCAATAGAGGAAAAGACAATGGCGTTGTAATTATGTCATTAGAAGAATATAATTCTTTAAGCGCTACAGCTCATGAACTTTCTTCTAGAACAAATGAAAAACGTTTAGATTCGGCTATTGAAAAATTTAAAAAAGGTTCATCGTTTCAAAAAGAATTAATTGAAAAATGAAATATATTTTCGTCGATGAATCCTGGGAGGATTATTTATATTGGCAGAAAACCAATTTAAAAATCGCAATGAAAATTAATGTTCTATTAAAAGACATTGCCCGTAACCCTTTCTCTGGTTTAGGGAAGCCAGAACCACTCAAGTATAAATACAAAGGTTTTTGGTCTCGAAGAATTGATGGTGAGCATCGATTAATTTATCAAGTCAAAGGAGATGAAATCCTCATTGCAAAATGTAGGTTTCATTACGATTAATAATTTTAACGGGTGCTAACATGCCGCTAATCGCAACAATGCTAACGATAAGCTGCTTATCAAAGGCTCGGCCTTTGCTGCATTTAGCGGCTGCACGTTAGTTGTAAGTACAATATATATATAAAGTTTCTTGTTCTTTTCTTTTTGTAACTTTGGGTGTACGCAGAATCGGATCATTGTGGAATCGGATAGGATAAACGCTCAAGGCATCTTTCATGGAAACGGCAATTTGTGTG
>Ga0118677_10005733_pt1 | contig 21547 bp, 11 predicted proteins | sample AliMusrvi5mmetaG_FD_86154 | JGI IMG/M metagenome (GOLD analysis project Ga0118677, IMG submission 86154)
CCGCTACATCGATTGTCCGGTCGAAATGAACGGCGTGTCCACCCCCACTTTGGGTTGGATCGACGACGTGAGCACCGACTTTGCGATCGGGTGGATGAAACAGAACCGCGAGCGGCCGTTCGCGCTGGTCGTCGGGTTCAAAAGCCCGCACAGTCCGCGTGGTGGCAACAATCTCCCCGAGCGCCTGCGCAACCTCTATGCCGGCGAAACCAGCCGCCCGACACCGAATTTCGGCGTGCCCGCAATCTTCCACCCGCCCGACCCGGCCACCGGCAAGCAGCCGCAAGGACTTGCCGACAACGCGATCCATCTCGATTACCTCCGCCACGTCACCGGTGCCGATGAAAATCTCGGACGATTGTTAGACTCCCTCGACGAGCTCGGTCTTACGGAGGACACCGTGGTGGTTTACACCAGCGACAACGGTTACTATCTCGGCGAACATTGCCTCGGCGACAAACGCTCGGTTTATGAAGAGTCGCTGCGCATCCCGATGCTCGTGCGTTACCCGCGCCACTTCGGCAAGGGCAAGGTCGTCGATGAGATGGTGCTCAACATCGATTTGGCCCCGACGTTCCTCGAGCTGGCCGGCGTGGCGGTACCCCGCGCGATGCAGGGAGTAAGCTGGCAAGCGCTCGCCGCCGGGCAGCAGCCCGCAAATTGGCGCCAGTCGTTCCTGGCCGAGTATTTTTACGAGGACGGCGGTGGGGACACGCCGACTCTGGTTGGGGTCCGCACCGCCACCGCCAAGTTCGTGCGCTACCCCGGGCACCCCGAATGGACCGAGGCCTTTGACCTAACAGTTGACCCCTACGAGTTGAAAAACCTCGCCGCCGATTCCGCCGCCACGGCGAAACTCAGCGCCGAGCTCGACACCCAGGTGAAGGCCGTCAACTACGCCGTGCCTCCCGATGTGGACCAACCGCGCCCGCCCCAACCCGCGGCCAAGGCGAAGCACTAGCGAGCGCTGCGCCTCAAACCCAAGACCCAAGACAAAAAACTTCTCCTGTCGATAACCCATTGGCTTTTCAAGGACTCTCGTGCGTTCCCGGCCGGATGATGATATGCGCAACGCTCCGCTGCCGTATCCAGACGTGAAAGCACACCCTGACCACCAGAATCCATCCCATCACCGCAACTCATTCCATTGGCTAACAGAAACCTGGCAACGATACGCACCAACATCCTGATGAAAGCAAACAACCTGTTAGTTATGACATGTCTGCTGGCGGTGACGTCACTGGGCGTCGTCAACGTGTCGGCGGCGCCCAAGAAAGCCGGGCCGGAGACCCCACTCACTGCGGAGGGGGAGGCGCTTGTCGCGAAATATGGCGGCATGCTCACTGTCTTGCAGGCGGAGATCGGCAAGGCGGTACCCAACGTGAACGAGCAAGAAAAGACGACCTTGCAGAAGGCCCGAGAAGCGACCAAGGCGGCCTTGGAAGAGGCGAATGCCAAGGAACAATCCCTGAATAAGGTCGACGGTGCGAAAGCTTTGGTGGATCACGCTAAAGTCAAGTGGATTGGCGACGCGGTGAAGAACATAACAAAGGCGGAGGCGGCGCTGCAGAAGGCGAGCACGGAAGCCGAACGAGAGGCGGCGAAGAAAGACCTAGCCAAGTGGCAGGCGAACAAGGAAGATGGGATCAAAGCGCTCAAGGAGCGCCAGGAAGCGTTGGACAAGGCGGCAATCGACGAGCCGAAAATGGTCCAGGCAAATCAGGCGGCTCAGGCAGCACTGGCCCGGGCGCGCAATGATGAGCAAACGGCAGCCACTGCCATCCTGTCGACCATGGAGTCGGTCCTGGCGAGCGACAAACTGGACGCGAAGCTCGTCAAGTGCGCGGTGCTCGCTGAGGCGACGCCGCAGGGTTTGGCCGGGTTCGCCCAGCAGGGCAAGGTGCAGGAGGCTCTGGTGGAGAAGCTTCTGGCCGACAGCACCCTGATGAAACAGATGCTCGAAGCCGGCGGTGCCAAGTTCGGCAAGTACGGCCGGGCGATGGAAATTTACACGGCGATTCAGCAGGCCAGCCCGAAGGCCGGCGACGGCACCTTGCAGCGCCTGGCGCTGGCCACCAGTCTGGAGCATGCCGTGCCGGTTGAGCAGTCCAACCCAAAAGACCAGAGCAATGCGCCGACCAGCGTGGACCCGGTGAAACGGTACCTGCATTATGAGAAGGCGTACCACGATGGCGAGCTGGATCCCGCATTTAAAAACCTAACCGTCTGGGAATACCGGAGGGTCGTCGACTGCGACGCGCCGGATTCCATTCTGGCGTGGGGGCGCGAAATGCTCAGGAACTACCGGCCCGACCATATCTACAACCCGGACTATGGGTGGCGCTATTCAGTCACCGTCAGGACCGAAGTCCCGTACGGGACACAAAACCAAAAGTATGATCTCCCGTCGCTGCAGAACTATCAGAATATCATCAAGGATGGGGGGGTGTGCGGCCGGCGCGCCTTCTTTGGACGGTTTATCCTGCGCTGTTTTGGCATCCCGACCTGGGGCGTGACCCAGACCGCACATGCCGCGTTGAGCCATTGGACGCCGAACGGCTGGGTGGTCAATCTCGGCGCGGGCTTCCAGCACAGCTGGTGGGACAAGGATGAGGCTCCGCGCAGCGGGACGGACTTTCTGCTGGAGACCCAGGCGCGGGTCCATCCGCAGGATTACTGGAAGGTGCTGCGGGTGCAGTGGATAAGCCGCGCCCTTGGCGAGCAGGCATACAACGACCGCCAGCACGTGGCCGGCGGTTTCTGGAGCGGCATGGCGCATTACCAAGCGGTTGCCATCGCGGCCACGGCGGTTGGGTTGGGCCCGCTCGGCCAGGAACTTGCTGAGGCCAACGAGTCGAAGCAAGAAGGGACGAATGAGCAGGCGAAGTTGGCGGAGGACGATCGGAAAGTCGTTGTCGGTCCGGACGGCACCATCACCATTCCGGCGGCGGCCCCCGGCAAGCCGACGGGTCCCTTCGTGACGATGAAAAGCTACGCCGGCGGCATGCAACTGCATTGCACCGGTGGTTTCAAGGCCGAGTATGCAGTTGAGGCAGCGCGCGCCGGCAAGTATGCGCTGACCGCCCGGGTGGTGACGACCCAAGAAGGCCAGAAGTTTTTGCTCACGGCGAACGATGCCAAAGAGCAGGTTGAAATCGCCGTGCCCTACACCATCGGCAAGTGGCAGCAGACCCACCCGGTTGAGCTCTCCCTGGTCGATGGGAAGAATGTCCTCCACGTCACGCTTCAAGACGAAAGCCGCGGGGTGACAGTCAACGAGTTCACGCTGACGCCGGTGAAGTGACAACCCGCAGGTTCGACATGGTAACAGTTGACAAGACAAGAAACTACGACACTTAAAGGAGTAAACATGAGCAGGAAAACATTATTGGGTATCGGCGGCGCGTGGGTCTGCATGGCCATCGGCGCGACAATGGTTTTGGCGGCGGAGCCAGCCAAGCCGGGGCCGAGCCAGAATCTAGCGAAACCGGACGGCAAGCCGGCGGACATGACCAAGCCGGTGGAGGTCTTCATTTTGATGGGCCAGTCCAACATGGTTGGCATGGGCAAGATCGCCGGTGGGGAGGGTTCCCTGGAGAATGCGGTGAAGAACAAGAGCAAGTATTCCTATCTGGTGGATGACGCGGCAAACTGGTCGGAGCGCAAGGATGTCCGCAATGTGCGCGTCATGACCGGCAAAGGCGGTGGAATGCAGGTCTTCAACAACGAATGGATGACCGTCAAGGGCACCAAGACCATCGGCCCGGAGTTCGGCATCGGGCAGGTTGTGGGGAATGCCGTGGATGCTCCTGTAATGATCCTCAAGAGCTGCATCGGCAACCGCAGCCTGGGTTGGGATCTCCTGCCCCCGGGCAGTGAGCGCTTCGAGTTTGAAGGGAAGATCTTTGCCGGCTACAAGGAGTCACCCGACTCCTGGGAGAAGGGAACCGAGCCAAAGCCGATCGAATGGTATGCCGGCAAGCAGTACGATGACGATGTCGCCAACGCGAAGAAGGTGCTTGCGGAGCTCGACAAGTATTACCCCGGGGCAAAGGAGCACGAGGTCGCGGGATTCTTCTTCTGGCAAGGTGAAAAGGACTGCGGGAACGCCGCGCATGCGAGTCGATACGAGCAGAACCTCGTCCGCTTCATCAAGCAGTTGCGCAAGGACTTCGATGCTCCTAACGCAAAGTTCGTCCTTGCCACCCTGGGCGAAGCCACCAAGGGCAGCGGAGGAAATGAGGGCAAGGTGCTCGAGGGCCAGCTCGCGGTTGACGGCACCAGCGGCAAGCATCCGGAGTTCAAAGGCAACGTGGCCACGGTCTATTCCAACCCCTTGTCTCACGGCGGCAGCGGAAACGGCCATTACGGCGGTAACTCTGAAACCTATATGGACATCGGTGAAGCCATGGGCCAGGCCATGGCGGACCTGCTGAAGGCGAAATAGTCATGCTGTGGATACGAGTTGGCAGAAACAATGAACATGAATAACAAACCATCACTATGGAAACTCGCCGCGCTTGCAATGGCGGGACTTGTCCTTCAGGCAACAGCAAGCGATATTCCGGCAACGCTGCCCCGGCCCGACGGGAAACCGGGTGACGCCACCAAACCGATCAAGGTATATATCCTCGCCGGGCAATCCAACATGGTGGGGATGGGTGACATCACCGGCGCCCGGCCGCTTTATCCGAGTGTTTTCCTGTCGGCCGATCCGGCCATCATCCCGGGAGTTATGCCGATCGGAGGCTTCGGGCTCGCCGCGCATGGTATCTATCAATCGATTGATGCCAACGCGGCAAAAGGCGCGAAGGTCTCGCTCCTCAAGGGTGCGTACGATCCCAATACGGATTACACCAGATCGGTGCCGACCAAGACCGCCACGGTGGCTTTGGGAACCGCATCCGAGAATCTGCCCACGATGGATGGCCCGCATACGGTGGTGGTGAATGCCGCCATTGACGTGCCGGCCAGCGGGACCTATACCGTTCACGCGGGATTTGAAGACAGCAGTAGCAATGTCATCTCCCTGGACGGCAAGGAGGTGTATCGCAAGGAACCGGGCGGCAAGCCGGTGGTCGCCAAGGTGGTCCTTGAACCGGGCAAGAGGTATCCGCTCACCATCACCTACTTCAAGGGCGGTTCGGCCGCGTTCTGGTTGGAGCAGGTTGACCTCGAGGGCAAGGGCGATCTGGAGACGGTGACGAAGGTGGACCACAAGTTCACCTATCTGCTGGATGACGCGGGCAAGTGGACCGTGCGCAACGACGTGTTCTACAAGGAAGCCCGGCTTCATCCGGAAGGTGCCGGTTCGCCGCTTTCCGCGACCTCCAACAATGGCAAATCGATCGGCCCGGAACTGGGATTTGGTTATGTCATGGGAACGTTTCATGACGAGCAGGTGTTGCTGATCAAGACGGCGCAAGGCAACCGCTCGTTGGGTTTTGATTTCCGGCCGCCATCGAGTGGCCGCGCGGAAGCTGCGGACGAAAACGAAGGGTTGGAGTACCGCCTGATGGTCAAGGGCGTTCGTGAGACCCTCGACAAGATTGACAAGGTCGTGCCGGGGTACCAGGGGCAGGGTTACGAGATTGCCGGTTTCGGTTGGTTCCAGGGGCACAAGGATAGCGGTTCGACGAAGGAGGAATATGAGAAGAACCTGGTCAACCTCATCAACGACCTGCGCAAGGAGTTCAAGGTGCCGCAGATGCCGGTGGTCGTGGCCACGGTGGGATTTTACGGGTACCAACTGGCCGAGGGACCGTGGAAGGGTGTTTGGCAAGCGCAGATGGCGGTGGGCGATTCCAAGCAGCATCCGGAGTTTGCCGGCACCGTGGCATCGGTGGATACCCGCGATTTCTGGCGCGAAATCGGCGAGTCGCCACGCGAACAGGATTACCATTACAACCGCAATGCCGAGACCTACATGCTGGTCGGCGAGACCATGGGACGGGCGATGGCGCGTATGCTCGGCGGCAAGGCCGAGGAAATTCCCAGGTCGGATCGGGCCGCACGAACGGCCGCCCGGGTGGCCGCCGAGGCCGCGAAGCAGGTGCCGACGGATGAACAGAAAGCCGCGTCGCTGGCGGCGCTCAAACCATTGGTCCTCGACGGCGCGTTGGTGGCATTCGTGAACAACCCGCGATATGAACCGCCATTGCGCGCGGCGCTCAAAGGCGAGAAGCCGGAACGGGTGTCGCCCTATCTGGATGACACCCTGGATGAAGCGGCCGACTATTACCGCGTGGCCGGCATCAAGGACTACGATTGGAAACCCATCGGCGGTGACCTCACTGGCACGTTGTGGGATTACCACGGCTTCGAGCTGCCGGCAACCGAGGACAAAACGAAGGGGATCAACGACCTCAAGCTGGCGTATCCCGCCGGGATGGACAACTGGTTCGCACCGGACTTTGATGCGAAGCAAGCGGGTTGGAAGAGCGGCGGGGCGCCATTCGGAGTGCAAGGTGACGAGCCGCCCGTCCCGACCCCGGAATGGTACAAAGGCACCAAGCGCGGTGAGCCCGCAACCGCATTCAAGGGCGATGGGTTGCTGTTGCGCCACAGCTTTGATTTGCCGCCATTGAAAGAAGGGTACCGCTACCGCATCAGGATCGCGGGCAGCGTGCATGCCAATTTGGGCGAGGGGTTCGCCATCTACGTCAACGGCAAGCTGCTGGCCGAGTCGAAAGCCGGTGTCGCCGCTTGGCGCAGAGAGGGGAAAAAACCCCGCGGCGGTCATGTCTGGGCCAGTTTCCGCGATGAATTCAAAGGTGGCAAGGTGACCATCGCGGTGAGCAATTTCCCGATGAACAACCGGACGGCCGGTGCTTTCATCCCGGTTGGCCCCCCCTTGAGCGTCACGCTGGAAGAGATGAAAATCCCGCCGCTGGGCGAGGCGAAGTAATCCCGTGACCCCGCGATCTTTTGCTCAATCGGCAATCCGATTTCATCCCCAGGGACGCAAGTTGGAACCCCACGGATGACACGGATTGTACGGATTGAATTCAATTTTATCAACGCTTCTCAAGAGCTTCAAATGGTCGGGAAATCCTATTCAAAAACTCCGTGTAATCCTCTTCAATCCGTGAAATCCGTGGTAAAAAACGCCGCTGCAACCCTTTCCTTCTCCCATTTTAGGATGAAGGCTTCATTACGAATCACGCTCGCCACAGCGGTCGTCCTGGTGATCGCCGCCCAAGCGCAGGCCGCCGACTTCTATGCCTATCACACCAAGCTGGACTACCGCCAGCCGCCCCAGTCCGAGGTGCTCGGGAGTATCCCCGTCAATGCCGCCAAGACGTTTGCCGGCAGCCAGCCGGACAAGGCTGACGAGAAACCCCGACCACCCAAGGCGGGACGAATCCGCTGGGGAAAGTATGCCGACCTGGTCGTCAACATCGCCGCGGGAAGGCAGCTTGTGTTCAGCCGGGCCACGGGCTACCTGCCATACTTTCAGACGGCCACGGGCAAGTTCCCGTTCAAGCCGCTCGCCGAGTGCCTCGACGACCCGATGTGTCTTTGTTCTTACGTCCGCCTGGTTGAGGACCGGCCCGAGCGGATCGTGGTTCATTGGCGGCATGTGCCGGATCCGGCCAGCGTGGTGATGGCGGAGGAGGTTCACGAGTACTTCTTCATCACGCCGGATGGCAAGGTGCGGCGGGAGGTCCGCAGCGGCACGCCGAGGCTGGACGACTTCACTGACGCGGCAAACGTCACGCTGCAGGAACTCGCCCTGTCGGCCGAGGGAGTCGCTGAACTGTCTCTGACCAAGCCGCGGCGTGCGGGCGAACCAGCCCCGGCCATTGCCGGCTCAGCGCTGCGCCAAGCCGACGTCGGCTCACCGGCGGCGTGGTTGAAGTTCGATGACGGACTGTCACCCAGCCGCGACCAGACCACCGAAGCGGTCCGAGGTGTCGCCTGCACCGTCGCCGGCAACAAAACGCTGTGGAAAAAGGGCGTTTCCGGCACCGCTCTGGCGTTCGACGGCTATTTCTCCAAGGTCACGTTGCCGAAGGACCAGGCCCCAGCCGTCAAGGACGAGCTGACCCTCGAGGCATGGGTGGTGCTGGGGGCCTATCCGTGGAACGACGCCGGCATTGTCCACCAGTCGGCCGGCGAGCCCATCAGCCCGGAGGACTACAAGCACGGCTATCGCGACCCCTATGTGTACCGGCCGTGGAAGATGGACGGTTATATGCTGGGCGTGGATCCATACGGGCGGCCGATCTTCAAGGTCAACGGCCAGCAGGTTGGCGGTGGCGTGTTAGAAGCCAAGCAAACGGTCCGCAAGGAGGATGCCCTGCCGACCTACCGGTGGACGCACCTTGCGGCCACCTATGGCCGCGGCCGGATGTGTCTGTACGTCGATGGCCGGCTTCTCGCCTCCAAGGCGGCAACAGGACCCATCGCGGTGCCGGACCGGGACGTGCTGATCGGCCTGAACGGCGACGCCCAGCGAGTTTCGGACCCCGTCTCGCACAGCAAGTTGGCAGCCAGGGACAACATGCCGCTCGTTTACGGCATCGAGGGGCTGATAGACGAAGTCATCATCCACGACCGGGCGTTGACAGCCGAGGAGATTGGCAAGTCATATCAGTCGCTGTGCCCGCCGGTGGCGGAGCTGACCCGGCCCGATTTGGATCGGCGAATCCTGCCGGGTGAGGTGGACGGCGCGCCGGCGGGCAAGTTCGGCGCGACCTGCCAGACCCTGAAGTTTCACGAGATCTGGGACAACCTTTGGCGGCCAAGCGCGTATCGCGATATCGTCGTGCGTTTCGACACCCAGCCGGGCCGCGTGGTGTTCTGGCAGGGGACAGGCCTCGGCTCAGCCTGGGTGACTGAAAACAACCGGTGGATGGCCGACCAAAGTTGGGAGATCAGCGGCCCGCACGGCTGCGCCGAGCACATGGCGGACAAACGAGGACGCTACAACTCCTGCCAACTGATAGAAAACACCGACGCCCGGGTGGTGGTGCACTGGCGTTACCCGGCGATCGACGTCGGCTATGTGTTTCCCCGCACGGACGTCTGGGCCGATGAGTACTACACGATTTACCCGGACGGCGTGGGGGTCCGCTTCGTGGACACACCCGGCGGCGAGTGGCAGGACACCCAGTTTCTGTCCCAGCCGGGCACCACGTGCCTGGACAACATGGAGCTCACGGCCATCAGCGTGGCGAACCTCCGCGGCAAGAGCGCGGACCTAACATGGTCGCCGCCCAACCATGTGCCCGACAATCCGCTCCAAGACGCGTGCATCAAGCGGATCAACTTCAAGTCCACCTGGAAAATCTTCGCGATCTATCAGGAAGATGCGGAAATCGGCACCTGGGGCGCCGACGAACAGTCCAAGCATACGCCCGATCCCTTCGCCGGTCCATGGAACCACTGGCCCGTGGGGCTCAACCCGTCGGACGGCCGCTACGCCGTTTCCGACGACCGCGTGACCCACGCGGCCCTGGGCGGGGCGAGCAACACCGGCAACCTCATCCTGTATGGCTTCACCGACCAACCGGTGACCAAACTCGTGCCGCTGGCGAAATCGTGGCAGCATCCCCCGGCGGTCACCGGGGCAGCCGGTTGCGAAAGCAAGGGATATGATCCGTCGCAGCGGGCCTACGTGCTGGCGGCGACTGAGGGGCCGATCGCATTCGCGCTGCACGGTTCGACGACCACTCCGGTGCACAACCCGTGTTTCGTCATGCAACACTGGGGAACCGATGCGGCAGCGCGGGTCTCGGTCAACGGCAAGCCCGTTGCCCCCGGCACGGCATTCCGCCAGGGAATCGTCCGCGACACCGAAGGACAGCAAACCCGGGTCATCTGGCTGGAACTGGATTCCACCTCAGTCATCCAATTGGCAATCAGCCGCGACTGAGCGCTTGGAAACGAGGGAAATCTTGGAATTAACATCATGAGAAAAAAATCATTATCACGATTGCTGCCGCTGGTTGTTTCATTGGGCACCGGTGCCTTTGCAGGGCAGGACGGCGTTGCGGCGAAACGTGTGGTGTGGTCGGATACGCCGGTGCTCGTAGAGCCGGACGCCCCGAACCCCGCGAGAAATTTCAAGAAAATCTGGGGTTCTACGGTTTACCCGATCGGCAATGGCCGGCTGGGCGCCACAATCTTCGGAGGAATCGCCGAGGAGCATATTCAGTTCAACGAAGACACGTTGTGGACCGGTGACGAGAACGATACCGGAGCCTTCCAGAATTTCGGAGATATGCTCATCTCGCTCGATGGCCACGCGCACGCCGCGCCCGACGCGGTGAAATACCGGCGCGAATTGGATATCGAAACGGCCCTGCACTCGATCAGCTATGAACTGGCAGGGGTCCGTTACCGGCGCGAGTATTTCGCCAGCCATCCGGCCAATGTGCTGGTCTTCCGGTTCACCGCCGATAAGCCAGGCACCTATACCGGAACGATCTCCCTCAAGAACGCCCACCAAGGCGAACCCAGCGCGGCTGGCAACACGGTCACATTTGCCGGCACCCTCGACGGCACGATGGGTTTGAACTTTGAAGCCCAAGCCATGGTGCTGAACCAGGGTGGATCTATCAGCGCGGCCAACGGGACGTTGTCCTTCAAGGGTTGCGACAGCCTGGTCATCTTGTTGGATGCCGGAACCGACTACCTCAACCAGCGCGACAAGCGCTGGAAACAGGAGCAGCCCCACCGGCCCATCGCTGAGCGGCTCGCCAAGGCGGCGAAGAGGTCGTTCGGTGATTTGCTAGACGAGCACGTCAAGGACTACCGGCAGATGTTCGGCCGTGTGACGCTGGATCTGGGCCCGACCGGTGCCGAGACATCCACGCTCACGACGGATGCCCGGCTGGCGGCCTACCGGCAGAACAAGCCGGATCCCGACCTCGAGGCAACCCTGTTCCAACATGCGCGTTATCTCATGATCAGCAGTTCGCGGCCCGGCGATATGCCCGCCACCTTGCAGGGGGTTTGGAACCCATACAACAGCCCCCCGTGGCGCAGTGATTACCATACCGATGTGAACGTGGAGATGAACTATTGGTTTGTGGACCAGGCCAACCTGTCCGAATGCTTCCTGCCACTCGCCGAATGGGTGAACTCGATCCGCGAGGTGCGGCGCGAGGCCACCCACAAGGAGTTCAATGTCCGGGGTTGGGCGACACGCTCCGAAAACGGCATCTTTGGCGGAGCCACTTACAAATGGGTCCCCGGCGATGCCTCATGGGTGGCTCAGAACCTGTGGGATCACTACGCATTCACCCAGGACAAGGAATATCTGCGCACCCGCGCCTACCCCGTGCTCAAGGAGCTGTGCGAATACTGGGAGGACTCGCTCAAGCCGGATGCAAACGGCCGGCTGGTCAGCCCCAAGAGCCAGTCGCCCGAACACGGGCCGGTTGCCGAAGGCAATTCCTATGACCAGCAACTCGCCTGGGACCTCTTTACAAACTACATCGAGGCATCCAAGGCGCTGGACGTTGACAGCGAGTACCGCGCGAAAGTGGTCGCCATGCAGGCCAAGCTGCTAGGTCCGCAAATCGGCAAGTGGGGACAATTGCAGGAGTGGGCCGAGGACTTGGACGATCCAAAGGACCAGCACCGGCACCTCTCGCACCTGATAGCGGTGCATCCCGGCCGCCAGATTTCGCCGCTGACCACGCCGGAGCTGGCCGGGGCGGCAATGGTTTCGATGAATGCGCGCGGTGACGGCGCCACCGGCTGGAGCAAGGCTTGGAAAATCTGCATCTGGGCGCGCCTTCAGGATGGCGACCGCGCCTACAAATTGCTTGGGGAATTCATCAAGAACAACGTGTATCCCAACCTGTGGGGCTTCCATCCGCCCTTTCAGATCGACTGCAACTTCGGCTACGCGGCAGGCGTGTGCGAAATGCTGGTGCAGAGCCATTTGGATGTGATTCAGCTTCTGCCGGCACTGCCCAAGGCATGGCCGGCGGGCAGCGTCAAGGGCCTGCGCGCCCGCGGCGGGTATGAGGTGGATGTCGCATGGAAAGATGGTAAAGTCACCACTTGGCACATCCGCTCTGGCGCACCGCGCGAGGTGAAAGTGCGTGTCAACGGGGAGACCCAAACGGTGAAGCCGGAAACCTCAAAAACAACCCTATAAAACCATGATAAACATCGGACAGAGGATGAAGTGGATGATCATTGCGGCCGGAGTCGGCCTGATGCCGTTACTCGCCAGCCCGGCGGCAGCCAAGCCTCTCAAAGTCTTCATTTTGGCCGGGCAATCCAACATGGAGGGCCATGCCGCGGTGAGCACCTTTGACCATCTCGACATGGATCCCAAGACCGCGCCACTGCTCCAGGAGATGCGCAATGCCGACGGCACCCCGCGCGTTTGTGACAACGTCCATATTGCCTTTTTCACTTCCAAGGGTGGCGGGGACAAGGGTCCGATTCCGTTCTATAAGCAGGGCAAGCTCACGACTGACTTTGGCGCTCAGGGACACGGCGCGCAAATCGGCCCTGAATTCACTTTCGGCATCTACCTTGAGAAACAGCTCAACGAGCCGATCCTGATGATCAAGACCGCCTGGGGTGGCAAGAGTCTGAACACCGATTTCCGGTCTCCGAGCGGCGGCCCCTTCAAGTGGAACGAGCAGACGGCTGACAAGATCAGTGCGGAAAACAAGGAGAAGAAGAAGGCGGCTACCGGCCAGTTCTACCGCGAGATGATTGAGGATGTCAAAAAAGTGCTCGCGGATCCAGCCAAGGTGTGTCCCGCATACAATAAAACGGAGGGATACGAATTGGCCGGCTTCGTGTGGTTCCAGGGGTTCAATGACTTGGTTGCCAGCGAGGTGTATCCTGACAGGAACAAGCCCGGCGGCTACGACCTTTACAGCGAACTTCTATGTCACTTCATCCGTGACGTGCGCAACGATCTGAACGCGCCGAAACTGCCGTTTGTCATCGGCGTGTTGGGAATCGACGGTCCCGTCACTGAAGAATCCGAAGCCAGCAAGCCGGAGCGCACCCGGGGAATTTTGCCGAACTTCCGCAAGGCGATGGCCGCTCCCGCCGCAATGCCCGAATTCAAGGGCAACGTCGTGGCTGTTCTGACGGAGAAATACTGGGATTCCCAGCTTGGCGAACTGGCTGCCAGATCGGAAAAAGTCAAGGGGATGTCCAAGAAATTGGCGAAGGAGGCCAAGCTCAGTGCCGAGGAACAAAAGGCGGCTGTGGAGAAATACAGCGCGGAACTCTTCACGCCCAAGGAGCAGGAGATTCTCAGCAAGGGTAAATCCAATCAGGCTTATCACTACCTGGGTTCCTCCAAGATCATCGCGCAGATTGGCAAGGCATTTGCCGATGCCATGGTGGAATTGATCAAGCAGCCGGGAGATGCGGGCAAGAGCGCAGAGGATGCCAAACGCCAGTAATCCATAATCCCGGTCTGATAACGCACGAAAAATAACCGTGAAAGTTTCATCCATGAGAGTCCTGTTGTTAGTGTCAACTGTGGCGGGCTCGCTGTCCATCGTGCCCATTGTCTGCGCGGCACCAAAATCGCACCAAAAGTTGCCGATTCCAGATTTCACCCAGGGTGGCAAAATTCCGGATGGCACCCTTGACCTAACCCATGACTGGACCCTCGGTGCCACCGGCGCGCGCGGCTGGGTCTATGGATCGAAAGGCCAAACGGTCGAGGCGCGCCAGATCCTGGTGACCCAAGTGGCCAAAGGTTCACCGGCTGACGGGATTCTGAATAGTGGCGATGTGATTCTGGGGGTCGGCGGGCGAGCTTTTGATGATGATGCACGCATCGAACTCGCCAAAGCGATCACGGCAGCCGAGCAAGCAAGCGCCGGCGGCCTGCTCAAGCTGCAGCGCTGGCACGCGGGCAAGACCGAGAATGTGGCACTCAAACTTCAGGTGTTGGGAAGCTATAGCAACACCGCCCCGTACGAATGCCCGAAGTCAGCGCGGATTTTTGAACTGGGTTGTCGGGCCATTGCCAGGAAGGGTTTTGGTGGCGTTTCAATTCCAAACGATCTCAACGCACTGGCGCTGCTGGCCAGCGGCAAGGATGAATACCGGCCCATGCTGGCCGATTACGCCAAGAAAGTGGCCGCTTTCCGTGCCGAGCAGTACGCCACCTGGCACTACGGCTACGCCAACATGTTTCTGGCAGAGTATGTTCTGGCGACGCATGACGTGTCGGTGCTGGATGGCGTCAAGCGCCTGGCGCTGGAATCGGCTGGTGGTCAGAGCGGTGTCGGCACCTGGGGCCACAAATTTGCCAGGCCGGATGGCAATTTGAATGGCTATGGCTGCATGAACCAGCCGGGACTCAGCCTGACCCTGTCGATGGTGCTGGCACGGCAGGCGGGCGTCGATGATCCGGCATTGGGCCGGGCCATCACCAAGGCGGCAAGCTTCCTGCGCAGATATGTCAACAAGGGGGGCATCCCCTACGGCGATCACGGGCCATGGGTGTCGCATGAGGACAATGGGAAATGCTCCAGCGCGGCGGTGTTGTTCGACCTGCTGGACGATCGCGAGGCGTCGTCGTTTTTCTCCCGCATGGGCACTGCGGCATACGACGAGCGGGAAAAGGGCCACACCGGCAATTTCTTCAATGTGCTATGGGCCATGCCTGGCGTGTCCCGCTGTGGTCCGCTGGCAACCGGAGCTTATATGAAAGAGCAGGCGTGGTACTACGACTTGGCTCGCGGCTGGGATGGCAGCTTTGAGTATCAGGGTGAACCCGCTGGTGAACAGGAGCATGGCAAGTACACGCACTGGGATTGCACGGGCGCCTATCTGCTGGCCTATGCGCTGCCGTTGAAAAGCCTTTATCTAACAGGAAAAAAGCCCGGCTCGGTTGCAGCCTTGAATGCCAGGGAGGTTGACGAGGTTATCGCCGCGGGGCGTGACTATTTTCCTGTGAACGACAAGAATGGATACGATGCGCGTACGATCGAAGAGTTGCTGGCCGGATTGTCAAGTTGGTCGCCGGCGGTGCGGCATCGTTCGGCCCAGGCATTGGGTCGGCATCAGGGAGATTTTGTTCCGACACTGACCCGGATGCTGGCTGGCACCGATCGGGATACCCGCTACGGCGCCTGTGAAGCGCTGGGCTGTTTGGGTACCCAGGCCGACGCGGCGGCGCCACAATTGCGAGCCTTGCTTCAGCAATCAGACCCGTGGCTGCAAGGTCTGGCATGCAAAGCTCTGATGAACGTGGGCACAGCGGAGCGCAATACCAGTGTGAACGATCTGCTTGCCATGATGGCGCGCCCGAACCCGGTTGACCCGCGGCGGTTGGCCCAACGAGACGCCTGTGTTGCGCTGTTCGCACGCTCCCCCGGCGTTCACGATGGCCCCCAAAGCATCCTCGCCGATTCGCTGGAGGGGGTGGACCGCCAGTTGCTCTATCCGGCTGTCCAGTCGGCCCTGGAGAATGAAGATAGCATCGTCCGGTCATCCATCGGAAAGGGGATTTATGACAAGCTGACCGACCGGGATCTGGCTAAGTTGTTGCCGGACATCGTCAAGGCGACTGAGAAACTGGCACCCAGCGACGAGATGTTTGGCGACGGCGTACGGCTGGCCGGCCTCGATCTTCTCGCGCGTCTGCACATTCGGGAGGGTATGCCCCTTTGCGTGTCGGTTATGGAGTTGGATCGGTGGGGCAGTGGGAAGCGAGTGCCAGGATGCATGAGTGCTCTTCGCAAATACGGCGCGCAGGCCAAGGAGGTTCTGCCGCAATTGAAGGCAATGAGCCGGGATGCGGACGGCGGGAACAAGGACATCGTCAAGCTGATCGCCGACATTGAGGCGAGCACGGATGCGCCGCCGCTGGTGTCGCTGAGGGATTTCATCGCCAGCGCAGCCGCAAATGCGGATAATTCGATCCATATAAAGAAATGAATGCCATGAGAAACCTGGGACAAAATGTGAAGTGTACGATGCTCGTAGTAGTTGCCGGCCTGATGTCAGTGGTCGCCGGTCAGGCGACATCCAAACCGCTGAAGGTTTATCTCCTCGCCGGGCAGTCGAACATGCAGGGGCAGGGCCATATCCGCACCTTCCCGTATATCGGCATGGATCCGGAATCCGCGCCGATGCTAGAGAAGATGGTCGATGGGAATGGCATCCCGCGCGTCATCGAGAATGTTTGGATTTCCTCGCTCGGCACCGGCAGCGAGGAGAAATTCGGGAAGTTGACGGTGGGTTTTGGTTCGGAGCGGGCAGGCGTCAAGATCGGTCCCGAACTTACCTTCGGCATCTACATGCAGGAGCATCTCGGCGAACCGATCCTGCTCATCAAGACCTCCTGGGGCGGGACGAGCTTGTGCCACGATTTCCGGCCACCCAGTGCGGGGTTGCATGCGGCCCAGGCGCAGCGTCTGGAGGAACTGCGGAAAAACAACGAGGATACCCGGAAGGCCGAGGCGGAATATGCCGAGCGGACCGGTCATTGCTACCGCCAGATGATCACACATGCCAAGTCGGTGCTGGCCGATATCAAGCGGGTCGATCCCGAGTATGATCCGGCCCAAGGATACGAGGTCGCCGGCTTCGTGTGGCTGCAGGGCTGCAGCGATTTCGGCGCGACGGACACCTATCCGAATCCCGGAAAGCCTGGCGGATACGATGAATACAGCCGCCTGTTGGCCTGCCTGATCCGTGACATCCGCAAGGACCTTGGTGCGCCGGAGATGCGCGCCGTCATCGGGGTGTTAGGCATCAACGGGGAACTGGAGACGCAGCGCGTGCGGGACATCGAGCCGGAGAAAATCCCCTGGTTGCGCGAGTTCCGCAAGGCCATGGCGGCGCCCGCCGCAATGCCGGAATTCAAAGGCACGGTGGCGGCAGTCCAGCTGGAGAAGTTCTGGGAGCCCAAGTTGGAGGAACTGCAGTACCGCTGGCAGAAGGTGAAGGGAAAATCGCGCGAACTTAAGGACTCCAAACTCGGGAAGGATGAACAGAAGGCTATCATCGACGCGTTTCTGAAAACCGTCTATACTCCCGAGGAGTCGAAGCTGATGGAAATCGGCGTGTCCAACGCAACATATCATTATCTCGGCTCCGCCAAGATCATGGCCCGCACCGGCAAGGCCTTCGCCGAGGCGATGGCGGATCTCGATAAGACCCGTCAGAAGTAAGCACATGAAAACACCAACTATTGCCAGGTTCAGCCTCACTGCAACCCTGCTACTCTGGCCCCTCGGACTGATGGCCCAGGATGACCCCGTGCCCGCCACCGCGAAGGATGCGGTGGCGCAACCCAAACTGGCCATCGAGCTGGGCGCGCCGTTTGCCGACAACGCCATCCTGCAACGGGAGATGGATCTTCCCATCTGGGGCTGGAGTAAGCCGGGCACGAAAGTCATGGTGGAATTCGCCGGCCAGCAGAAGGCCGTCGAAGCCGGCAAGGATGGCAAGTGGATGGCCAAGCTCGCGCCGCTCAAGGCAAGTGCGCAACCGGCCGAGTTGGTGATCAGCGACAGCGAAGGCAACAAGGTGACCCTCAAGAATCTGCTTGTCGGAGAGGTGTGGATGGCCTCAGGCCAGTCGAACATGCAGTGGCTGGCCGGTCAGTGCGATGTGGCCAAACTCATTGCGGCGCTGGCGGCCAAGGGTGAGCACCCGCCGATCCGCGAATTCGGGGTTTCCAGCGTTTTTTCCGCATTGCATCCGATCGAGCATGCGAGCGGCGGGTGGAAGGATGGCGACTACGGCAGCTATAGCGCGATCGCCTTCGCCTTTGCGAGCCAGCTCTATCAGGAACTCAAGGTTCCCATCGGCATCCTCAACTGCTCGTTCAGCCAGACCAGCATTCAGGCATGGACCCCGCGCTGCGGGTTCCGCGACGGCAAGGATGAATACACGCAGGCGATCTATCGAACGATCCTGGAAAGCGATCCGACCTCCCCGGAGCACAAGGCCGCCTGGAACAAGTTCTATCAGGATGCTGAAGATACGATTGCCCGCAACGCCGGGCTGGTGAAAGGCGGGAAACCCCGCCGAGTTGGTTTCGACCAAGACCCCGGGCAACCTGAACGACAACCGTGACGCCTCGTGGATGTACAACGCCAAGCTTCATCCCGTGGTTCCATATGCGATTCGCGGCGCGATCTGGAACCAAGGCTACGCGAGTATCAACGAGGGGTTTTATTATTACAACAATCTGCATTCACTCATTCGAGGATGGCGCGAAGCCTGGGGACAGGGCGATTTCCCGGTCTATTTCCACCAGTTTTACGCGCCGGGCGCCAACGACGGTTTGACCCTCAACGCGATGGCCGAGATGCGGCTTGGCGCCTGGCAGGCACGCGATATTCCCCACACCGGCATGGCCTGCCAGATCGATATCACCGGAGCCATTCACTACCGCGACAAGGCGCTGCCGGGCAAGCGCCTGGCTCTGCATGCCTTGAAGAACCAGTATGGCAAGCAGATCGCTGCCGACGGGCCGATGTTCAAAGCGTATGAGGTCAAGGGCGACAAACTCATCGTCGCGTTCGATTTCGCCGACGGCGGCCTGCTGGTGGGCAAGACGACCCAAGGCGACGCGCTTGACGCGCCGGCCATCATCGACAACGGTGAAGACAAGGTGACGCTGTTCTATCTGGCGGACAAGGATCGCGTCTGGCACCGGGCCGGGATCAAGGTCGAAGGCGAACGGGTTGTTCTAACAGCCGCAGGGGTGGCGGAGCCGCACGGCGTGGCGTACGCCTGCAACGGGGCCGGCTCATTGCCGAACCTCTACAACCGTGCATTGCTGCCCATGGCGCCGTTCATCTACTTTGAGCACAAGCTGGTCACCAGCAACGACTGGCCGGACGACCCGATCAAGGTCGAGGGCGTGAAGGTTGACGTGTCTTCGGTTGGCAAGCCCTACGAGTATCGGAAAATGCCGTTGCTCAGTTCGCAATTTCGCGACAATGCAGTGATGCAGGCTGGCATGCCGGTGGTGATCTGGGGCTCCGCGGTTCATGAGTGGGGTTTCGAGGCCAAAGGCAAGGCCGAGATCAAATTCAGCTTAGCCCCGTCGACAGGCTCAGGGCAGGCGGGCATCGAGAAAACCATCCCCGTCACCCCCGGCATGAAGGAATGGCAGGTGACGGTACCGCCGATGCAGGCCAGCGCCGAGCCGAAGACGCTTAAGGTGACTTTCACGATCGACGGCGAACTCGTCCACGAGCGTGTCGCCACGAATATCGTCGTGGGTGATGTCTGGTATGTCGCGGCCTCTGTCGCTCAAGCCATCGGCAAAGTGGGGAACGGCGCGGTGCGGGTCATGACCCGCAAAGCGATGGGGTTCACCGCACCCAATCCGCGCCGCTACAGCGTCTGTATCTCGACCACGCCGGGCAACTCGTTCGACTCGGTCTGGATGAACGCCGATGGCGGCATGGCCGGTTTGTTAGGCGAGCGCATTCATGCCAAGACCGGCCAGCCGGTGGGTATCATTTTCATGCAGGGGGATGCTCCGGAGTTAAAGTCTTGGATCGGCGCGGATGACCTCAAGCAGGCGCCCAGCCTGATGGATGACTACAAGCAACTGGTGGGACTCAAACCCGGCAACCCGTTCTATGACGCGAATATCCGGCGTTACATGGCCGACTGGAAGAAGTACTGGAGCGAGTATATCCCGCAAATGATCGCGGACAAGCGGGTTCCGGACGGTCAGGCCTGGGGAAGTTATCCGACGCTGTCGGGCGCTTCGATCACCACCACGGCTGCGCAGTCCTACAACGTGATGGTGCATTCCTTCTGGCCGGGAAGCTTCAAAGGTATCATCTTCCTGCCCGGCCAGAAGATGTTCGCAGCCGACCAGGGCGCCTACTTCGGCGAACAGATTTCCGCGTTGGCAAACAGTTGGAAGGATAAGTTCGGTTGCCCCGACCCGCATTTCTTCTACACCATCCCGGCCAAATCGCTGGCGCCTGAAGTCACCAGGCCCACGGGCATCAAGGGCGCGAGCACCGCCCTTGAGATCGAGCACTGGGTGAACCCTGAGCAAATCCCGGGCTTGTTCGACACGGTCGTGACCAAGGCGTACAACTAGCGAGGACTCGCCTCAGACCCAAGACCCAAGACCCAAGACCCAAGACTGCAAGACGAAGAATTTGAACTAACGACATCACATGCATTGTATCAAGGACTCTAGGGCTAGAGTCGCGGTTGCAATATGCAGCCGCCGGATGCAAGGTTTTCGCATGAGCACCGGGGTCCGGCGTGAATGCCATTTGATTGCCTGGCAACCACCCCCTAAAATGGGTTGCCATAAGAAATGATCGTGCTTGCTTTCGTGAAGGGGCGTGCCAATAGCCACTTTCAGCAAACGAACCGTCGCATCCCGCCATGACCCAACCCCACCAAACCACCGGCCTCGCCTTGGCGATGCTCTTCTGCTGTGGCGCCCACTGCGCAGCGGCTGACGCGCCCGCCACGGGCTACTACAAGCAGCCCCCGTTGTTTTCCACCTGCCCGGATGAGACCGCCTCGTCCCAGTCCGTCGATCGCTTCGGGCCGGTCGGCATCGGCATCGATCTGGTCCAGCCCGCATTCGGGATGCAGGTCAGGAACGTCGAGAAGGGCTCGCCCGCCGATGCCACCGGCATGCTCAAGAAGGGCCAGCTCATCGAAACCATCAACGGCCAAAAACTCGCTGACATCGACCCGCGCATTCAGTTGGGCCGGATCATCGACGCGGCCGAAGCCAGCGACGGCGTGATCAAGCTGCAGGTCTTGATCGACCGGTCGCTGATGGAGATTGCCGCCAATGACGGTCGCGTCTACATTACCGCGGCCGGACCCGGAAAGAAGGTTGATGTGGCTAAAATCTCTGTGATGGCCACCGGTGGCGACGCCAGGCTCGTCGGGTTCGAAGCCTATGAATTGAAGTCGATTTGGAACGGGGGCGGTCAGTAATGTTAGTCGTAACCAAAAGAGAGAGGGATAACCGCATGAAAAAGATTATCGGAGCGTTGGCGGTGTTGATGGCGGCGACGGTGTGGGCGGCGGATATCAAGCCGGTGGATGTCAGTAAGTTCAAGGAGCCGATCCGTGTGGCGTGCATCGGCGACAGCATTACGGCGGGGGTTTCCACGTTCAAGGGGAATTCCTATCCGGACCAGCTTGGACGAATGCTGGGCGAGAAGTGGGATGTGAAGAACTTCGGTGTCAGCGGTTCGACTCTGCTGAACAAGGGCGATAATCCCTATCAGAAAGCCATGGGGAATTGGCAGCCTGTTCCGGGAAAACGGGGCGCAAAGGCGGTGTTTTTTCAGAAAGCGCTGGAATTCCTTCCGGATGTCGTCATCATCAAACTTGGCACGAACGACACTCGTCCGCAGAACTGGAAGTTCAAGGATGAGTTTGTGGCCGACTACAAGGATATGATCAGCCAGTTCGCAAAACTGTCCAGTAAGCCGAGGGTCTTCCTCTGCCATCCTGCGCCGGTTCCCAACGGCAGAGGCAAGTGGGGCCACAATGAAAAAGGGATCCTGGAGGAGCTTCCCCTGATCGACAAGGTTGCCCCGGAAGAGAAGGCGGAAGTTATTGATATTCACAG
>Ga0118677_10005734_pt1 | contig 21544 bp, 14 predicted proteins | sample AliMusrvi5mmetaG_FD_86154 | JGI IMG/M metagenome (GOLD analysis project Ga0118677, IMG submission 86154)
GCTTTGGTGGCGGCGGGGCCGGCGCGGGAGCTGGTGATCTATGAAACCGGATAACTTTCTCAACCAACTCCAGCACGAGGACATCGTCGCCGCCAGGGTCACACATCACGCAGCACGCATCACGCCTCACGTCTCACCTGCCGAGTCTTCGTCCCCAATCCTGAAAGGATTCCATATTCCAGCCCAGCAACCGTCGCACTCCCGACCCGCGACGGTTCTACCCTGGGTGGGTCGCCGCCGAAAAAGCCCTGAACCCTGAAAGTGGTTCCGTCAAACCCCCGCACGCCCTTCGAGAATTCTCCTAATTCCAGTTCGCCATCAAAATGAGACTAACCATTATAGGAGACGAGGTGACGAGTCTCTAATCTCCTTCTTTCGCGTGCTGTGGACTCTGATCAGAGACTCGTCACCTCGTCTCCTACAATGGTTAGTGCGGTGCGTTAGACTCATCTTGAAAGCGAATTGGAATAAACCATGGCCCTCATCGCATTCCCCTCACCCGCCCTAAAGGGCACCCTCTCCCCATCCGATGGGGAGAGGGCGGAGTGAGGGCCCGGTTCATGGAAAGAGCGTGGTAGTGTCACTATCGACTTTCCTTTCCCCATTCGCTGCAGGCTTGCGTGTCAATGCTGAAGCGGTGATTTGCTGAAGCGGTGATTGTGTGCGCATGAGAAGGTGGATCTGCACAAGTCCCGGTCTTTGTTTCATCGTCATGCTGCACGCGTGATGCCGGCACCTCGCGATCGAGTGCCCGGCCTCACTGCAAACGGACACCGCGATCAACGGGGTGGTTTCAACCGTGGCCATCCCCATTATCGTATCCGGTGCCGATCTCGAAACGGCGTTACGCCGCCGATTTCCGAACGAGGAGGTCCAACCGGAACGCGAAGTACATGTGAGAACTCCCGTCGGCAGGCTCAAAATGAAGGCCAAAGTGCTCAGGCGCTCTGATCTCCAGGTGAGTGTCCGGGACAATTGTATTATCGCGCGGATACCCCTGAACCTCCTGCTGATCCCCGATACCCCCGTTGGTGTTCTCGGCCATGCTCAACTGACCGCCGTGGCGACCCTGAAGCCACAGGTGAACCCGGATTATAGCGTGGATCCGGGCTTCAAGCTGGACTATGTCCTGGACCATGGGGCGGAGTTCAAGGTGCTGGGGATCCAAATCAATATGGTTGAAGCGACCCGGGAAGCCTTGGACGCCTTCCGAGACGAAGTGGCGGTTACAACTCGGCAGGCGTTGGCTCAGCGGCTCCAGGCGCGCCAGTACATTCAAGCTGCCTGGGATCTGCTGTGCAGACCGTACCAGGTGAACACCAACCCGGCGGTGTGGATGTGGGCGCAGCCGGAACAATTGCATCTGTTGCCAACTTCGACGGACGGTCTCGCACTGAAGCTTGGCATCGGGGTGCAAGGCCGATTCTTTGTGAATGTCCAACCGGAGCCTCCGATTACCGTGACCAACGCTTTGCCCCTACTCCGTACCAATGTCGTCGATGAGGCGCTCCAACTGAATGTGCCGGTGCAGGTCCCATACGCTTCCATACGCGACTACCTGGACAAGAGACTCGGCGGCACGACGAATCTGATTGATGGCCATGTTATCGAATACTCGCGGTTCGATGTTTTTGGCGGTCTTGACGGCGAAATGGTCGTGGGTGTTTTTGGCCGGTTTACCCCGAAAGGGGTGCTGCCCAAGGCTTCCGGGTGGATCTTCGTGCGCGGCCGGCCGGGGTTTGACGCCGCCTCGAACAAACTTGTTTTCACGAATCTCGCATTCGACCCGAGAACCGAGAGCAAGCTGCTTAACCGCTTTGCCTGGGTGGCCTCTCCCCGGATTACCGGATGGTTGCGGGAGAACCTCAAATATGATCTTGCGGACCTCACTCGGAAGGTTCTGGACGGCGTGAACTCATACGGAAAGGAGCTAGAGCTTGCCGATGGCGTTAGTCTCAGAGCCGGGGCCGAGAGCGTTTCGGTGCACAAAGTTTACGTGGGACGCAGTCATTTGACCCTCCTCGTGCAGTGCACCGGAAAGGCTGGACTGTACCTTGACCCGAGCCGCCTTTTCAATTGAGCGCAAGTAAAGACCGGAGAGCGGAACGTAATAGGCGTGGAAACAGCAGCGGCAAACTCACGTCATGGGCGGTTGGAAAGGGTCACCGGCAAACTCCAGCTCCCGGTGGCAGCCACCAATTTCACGCGATTCAGGTTAGCTCCCGAAACGTTAGAGTCCTCAGCATTTGGAGGCGCTCAACCCAGGCCTTACCGCGCCATCGCCGTCCTCAAAAGCGAAGCGGTTGGGGCCTCCCGTTGGCTCTTCGCGGCTCTCCTGGAAGCCTGGAAGAAGATGGACGATCTTCTAATGCGCTGAGGGTGATGCGCGGGGAGGCCCCCAAAAGCCGGATCAGCAGCGGTCCAAGCCTTATGGATTTAGCTTTTTGACGACCTCTATAAGCTTCACAGCTTTGCCCGCGGTATCCCTCTGCAATCCGAAGACGAACCGTACCGGCGACGAATCGTCCAGAGCCAGAGTCACGACCTCCAGCCCGTCCACAACTCGCTCCGCAACGCCGTTTCCCATCGCCACCGAAAGTACAATCTTGGCGCCTTTCAGGCCCTTCAGTATCAAACGCATCGTCTGGGCCTCACTGTCGGAGAGGCGATTCTCCATTTCCATTTCGCCTACAGCGTGATTCAAGAACTCGAAGCAACCTTCAAACACCACATCCCCCGTCGCGGCGCCAGCCGCAATGCATGAGATCTTCGACGGTTCTGCTACGCAAAGCACCATCAATGTCCCAGCAGTCGCGATCTTCACGATGTTCTCACCGAGGGCTTTGCGGGCCGGCCAACTCGCCAGGTACGCGCGGCCGTTGCTCTTCAAGGCAGAGTAAAACTTCCCAATCGCGAGTTCGTCGGCGTCTGCCAGAAGGGCCGGCTCCGGGAGCGGCACCGCTGCCTCGCGCGACAACACCGGTATCAGTAGGCTTTCGCGCGCTTGGCCCGAGATGACGGTCACGCGGTGAAAACCAAATTCGGCAGCTTTGCCGTTCCCCAAGTCCACCTCGCGTTGTCCGATACCCTTGGCCACGAAACTCGATCGAGCGATATCGCTTTCGATCGTCACATCTCCTGGAGCCCGAACAATCGCCACCACTTTCGATCCGGCCCTGACCGGAGCCTTCAAACTGACTTTGAGTTCCTGGGCTGTGGCACCGAAGGGCGCTCCAAAAGCCAGGAAAAGCAAAAGCGCGGCTCGCACAAAGGATGTAAAAATCCGAATTAGATGGATCACTGTTGGAGTATTGATTAGGTGCATGTTATTAGACTTTGTTCCTGAAAGGCAAATGGAGTTTATGCGATGCGAAATGCAGGGCTGTGATGGACATGGGAGATCCTCTGGGAGCGACCTATGCCATACAGGCGTCGGCGGGCCAGCCCCGGAAGGATTTCAGACCCTGACCCCCATTTTTGCCGGGGTTTGGGAACAGCGGACCGAGCGTAATTGCCAAGGCCAACCGCGCCACTATGCCAAGGATGGCGCGCCAAAGGGGTGCAGGCCGCCTTGGAGATGAAGTCGTTTTGCATCCTGAAGTATATGCGGGCCTATCCCATCCAAGCGGTGGTCGAGTTTTTCTTTGGTTTGATCAGCAGCAAGTAAACAAGTTCGTCTGACATTTCACCCTCCCGGGGAGGTGTCAAACATCACCTGGCGAAACGCAAAGGTGCCTTCAGTCGTGTTTATGGCGGCAAGCACGTCTGGTTTCACGGTTAAGATAGGTTCGGCTTCCGAAGCGTTGGTGAAGGCACGCACCTTGAGGGAGACTAACTCCTCGGAAGAGATGGTGCTGAGCTTCCAGTCACAGCCAGCATTCAGGACCAACGCGCGGCTGGCCGGGGCGGGACCCTTACACGACACGAGGAGCTCGAGGGTAATGATCTCCTTTCCGATGGAGGTACTCATGCTCTTGACGAGGCCCTTAAAATCCAGACACCACTTCCGCAAGCCCAATCGTTCGGTCGTCAGATCAAGAAAGCCACATTCCAGGCCCGCGTTTTGCGGTCCGGTCTTCGGGAGGCTCCACACCGCCTTCTTCCTGGCGCCCAAAAACCGATCCTCGTAACCAACCTCCACGCGCACCGCGTTGATCGCACCTCCGTAACAAATACTGACTTGGCGGTGGAATCCTGCGTTGAAGATGGGGAAGGAAATGGGCCGTGTCTCCATCAATCGACCTTCCAGCAGGCCGCCACCATCCGCGCCGAAGGAAACCGCGACCTCATCGACTCCTCCTGTCCCCCAACAGAGGAGATAGGAGGGATCGACGGTAAGGGAGTTTAGCGGCAGGTGTCGTCCACCAAAGTCCACTACTCGGCAGGCGTCGGGACGCACGGTAAAGCCGCCAGCCGGGAAACGGGGGCCGACGAAGCTATCCCGATGATTGACATCGGCGTTGACGCCTTTGGTTAGAACCAATTCCGCTTCGATGCTGGCGAAATTAGTTATATTCAGGGTCTCCGGGCTGACGAACAAAAGGTTGCCGATCCAGGCGAGACCGTCGGCGGCAAGGTCCTGCCACGACCCGTTTTCAAATAAGAATTGCGCGCGGCTGACCCCGTCTCCTTTGATGGCCACGAACCCGCTTGGACCGCACTTGTACCCGTTTTGGATCATCGGAAGCCTGATGCAAAGAGGGGGCCGATAACCAGCTCTCACCTCGGTCCACACCATCTCGCGGATGGGTTTCCGATATCCAGCCAAGTTGATGACGCCGGAGGCCACGAAATCCTGGGGGACAACGAATCGCTCAGTCCAGACGACCTCGCTCGTGCCGGTACGATCCTTGTTGTATTGAAAGGGGGGTTCCTCGTAGCGCGGGCTCAAGACGTACTTTGTCCCGCGCGGAACGCTGCCTTCCTTTGAGCGAAGAATGTCAGCCACATCGATTTCAGATTCCGCGAACTTCTCCGCGGGGAAATCGGCCGCCAGTTCACGATGCAGCCACTCCATCAGTTTGCCGCCGATTGCGGCGTACTGGTCGTCATTCAATTCCCTGGTTTGGGTGCCACAGATTTCGAATGTGTTCTTGTACTTGATGAGTTCCTGGACGACGATCCGGATTTCCTCGATACGTCGGGTACGGAACCAGCGGCGGATGGTCCGCACGGAGATTTCCTTTTTTACAATGCGCTCAATAAACTTCTCTCGAACCAGTTTGGCGCGGACATTGGCCGGGACGGAGAGCGCATCGAACTGCCCTTGCACCAGGATGATTATTCCGGCGCCGGAACCGGTCAACATCGCCTCGCAGATGCCGGCGTCGATCCCCTCCACCACCATGTCGACTCTAATATCGGACAGATCGGCATTCGCGCCGTCCTGGAGGGTGACTTTTCCGTAGCTGGAACGTCCGACCGGGTGGCAGACGAGGACTCCTCCTTCCTCCATTCTAAGCTCCACCGGATCCGGCGATTCGCCGTCCTTGCCTTTCAGAGCAATCTCCCCAGAGGGATGGGTGGGATTTTCGGCTCCATCCGGGTTCAATGGGGTGAGCGTGGAAGCGGAGCCGGCGTGATTCAGGAGCAGGATTCGGCCAACGCCGGAGGCGATGGTGGCTACCGGGGACAAAACAATATTCGTACGTTGAACCTCCTGGCCGGATCGCGCAGACAACCAGGCGACTGCTGTGGTTCGGATGGCGTCCAAGTGGGCATCCGGAGCGACGGCGGTCATATGCGCCGAAATGGCGAGCCTTCTGACCTCGCCGTCCGCGCATGCCTGAATGTGTACCTCAGGGACGCTGAAACGGCCTTCCGAGGTGACCACAGTTTTCTCAACGAGACGCAATTGGGAAGGGATGTAATAAAAACGGGTGGCCTCCTGGGCGTCCTGCAGGACGGTGTATGCAACGCGGTCAACGGTTACCGCGCCCAGTCGATTCGTGGGATCGATCGATGGGAAGCCGCCGATGGCCACGGCGCAAAGGTGACAGAGCGATACGGCAAGGAGACGGACCGGCCAAGCCTGCGGGAGATACCGGATGAGTTGCGGTGTTTTCACACGCTGGTGAGTAGCGAGTAAGCCGAAGGCTGGTCACTGTGAGGGGGCCCTTGCGGCCCGGAGTTTCTCCGCGATCCTATTCCCCCAAGCGTCAGGGAGCACAGTCAGTTTGTCCAACTCGGCAGCTCTGAACCGGAGGATACAGGGGGGGGCGCTCGCAGCGGCGTCTCTGCTTCGCAACTGGAGTTCGATCTCGTTGAGGGTCTCCCGAGTGGAGGGCCAAAGAGCGTGCATCGCTTTGTTTTCCCAAAACTGCCGTAAACTGGAAGTGCGGTAAACTGGGTCCTCCAACCAGGTATTTCCACTGATTCCCTTACTCAGAAAGCTAATCTGCGAGTGCTCCAGATCGATCGGGGAGCCGGCGCCTGACTGGCCATTAATATCGGGGAAACGGGCCGAGACGAGATTTGAAAAGTCGAGGTCAAACTCCTTCTCGGGATTATTAAACACCTTGAAGTAATTCAACACGTTGATCGAGGAGGGGAATTGTTGGAGGGCTTCGCACTCCACCTTGCGGGATCCCCCGTTTGAGTTCGACCAAACATTAGTCTGGCCAGGGTGGAGCAAGAGTTCGGAGCCCAAGAACATTTCTTGCGCACTGTTGTCGTCGTCCACCATGTAGCAGCAAACTCTCAAATCGCAGTCCTGGCCAATGTTTCGGAGAGTCCATTCGCCAGGTCGATCGTTGGATTTGGTGACGATGAGGTTCTCCGCATTGCTAAGGCGGCGGCCCAGGAGAATGGGCAGATCGTAGCTGGGGGAACCACCGTCGATCTGGTCAAATTGGCTGCTGCCATGCCGGAGTTTAACCTCGAATCGCATTCTGGGGGCCATGGAGGGGTTGTTCTTGAACCAGATGCGACCGAATTCAATTCGGGCCTTGGAGCTCAGGGGTTTGGTTGTGAGGTTGATGCAGTTATTGCCATCCACGACCAGAACATTGCCGCTGTAATCGCGGGACAGAGCATCCACATTAATGATATCGGCCTCACGCAACAGATTACTGTCCTGGGTAGCAGCAACTACCAAAGCGTAGTCATTCCCGAGGTGTTCAGTGCACGAGACGTCGCCGAGGTGGCGTTGCTGAATCAGACGGGGGCAGCGACTCTTGGCGAAGTCGCTGACGATGGGCCGGATTTTGAGTTCGAATGTGAACACGTTAGAAGTCTTGTCGTGGGCTAGCCCAAGTCGGCGTTCATTTTCGGTATCGACCACAACGATTTCGTCCGGTAAGAGGCAGGCGAAGGCGCGGGTGGAGGTTGAGGCCCTCGGAAAGAACACCGGGTAAACTCGGTGCATCTCCCGGTCTTCGATGGCCACGATACGATCACTAAGGTTATCGCGCTGGAGCTCGTAAATGTTAGTACGGATCGTGGTCACTCGTTTCTGCAAGTCCGGTGAGGAGGCAAGAACGCGGGGCATAGCTGACGCATCCAAAACGGCTTGCTCCTTCTGTTGACGAGTACAGTCCGCCCCGGTGTAGTTGAGGATAGAACCGCACACCGCTTCGTAGTGTCGCACGAACAGGTCTTCAACCGACGGGTGAATTGAGGACAACTTGTGCCAGGCTTGTGATTCGTTGATTTCCGTGAAGCTAAGGAAAGTGAACTCACCGGGCCCGGCGATCCTCATCGAGGCGGGTGCGCCCTTAGAACGGCTAGCGAACACGAGAAAGCTCCCGTTGTCGTGGAGGGTAACGACCGGAGCCAAAGTTTCGGGCCGGGCCATGCGCAATTCGTGGCAGATGATGGTTAAACGGCAACCTGACTCAATGTCAATGCGGGGGCTGCCCCCTCTGTTCCCATTCTCAAAGATGGCCGAGTTGGCGATAAGGAGCAGGTTACTGACTCCAGAGCGAGTGAGACTCAGCCGACCGCGCAGGGCGATGGCATTGCAGAAGGCGATCGCCCTCGTCTCTGGCTTCACTGGCCCAGTGATGAAGAACAGGAAGTTGGACAGCCCCGAATCATTCAGGACGACGAGATTGGGATCTTCACCGGGAAGGACCCCATTGCGAGGGACTGTGTATTTGCTGACGATACAATTGGTGAGGGAGATTGTGCCGGAGTCTTCGGATAGCCTGCGGATGCACGTGGCAATGCTGCCGAGTGTTGCGTTCACCTGATCATTGCGGTCCTCGCTGCTCTCGGGGTTGTTGCTGAGGAGAGGCTGCATGCGGAGATCCAGATCTCGGAATTTGCATTTATCCTCCCAGCTCTTCACCGCACGGATAAATCTTAGGTCGACACACGCTTCGACCTGCCGCATGAAATTCGAACTGTTCTGGGCGACGGTATCGATGCAGCGCTCCAAGGTCTTGGTGATTTCATCATCGCAACGAGCGCCGATGTAGCGGAGTTCCGCAGCGTCCAGCATATCTCTTTGAAGGGTGAGCCAGTTACTCTCCATGATCCCGCTCGTCAGCACACTGGAATTAACGCCGGCCAGTTTGCTGTATTCCTCTGTGAGGCGATTCTGGTCAGCGGTGAGGTTGGTTTGAATTGCCTTGGCGCGGGAGCCAGCGGTGGTTTTAGCCACCAGGAGCGTGGACACGTACTCGATCGGTTTCATGAGAGCATTGGAGACGCTAACCCGAAGGCCGGAGGTGAGCTCCCTTAACGCCACGTTGCCCTGGAGTTCGTCGGTACGATTGATGAGCCGGGCGAGCGCGTTGGGAAGGTCGTTGGTGCAGATGGTGATGCTGCGCAACAAATTGGCGTAGGTGATGGGCCGTGACAGCGAATCCGCGCGGTTGCTGCTGAGGATCGGTTGGGCTGTGCCGTTGCTTTGAGCGAGGGTGTTGAGCAGGGAGTCCCATAGTTCAAGGACCGTGGTAACATCCGGAGCAACTGGCCGAGAGAGAGGGGAGGGAGTGGGTTGGTCTGCAGCGGAGGCATTAGTGCCGGTCGCGGCTTTTCCGGGGACGCCCGCAGGTAACAGGATACTCACCTGGTTGGAGAACAGATCGGCGCTAACCGTCAATTCAGCGGCGCAGGTGGACAGCAAAGCACGCTGTTTCCTAAAATCCCTGGGAGACATTGCATCCCAATCGGGGGCGGGCGCGCTGAGGAGCCTGAATGCGCTCTGCCAGTTGGTCCCCTCCGTCCCCTGGATTGGGTGTTCGAGGAGCCTGCGCAAGGATGCCTGGCAAGAATCGGAAGTGCCGGTGTTCGTCCCGCCAAGGTTGGCGAGAAATTCGGAGAGTTTTTGATTTATGGGCTCCGTAAGACTGAAGATCGGCGGATACTCGATAGCGGGCCAGACGAACTTGGCCTGCGCGGGCGCATTGGTGTGGCGCCTGAGGAAGAGGTTGACGCCCGAGATGCGGTTCGTGATTCCCTCAATCTGGCCGGAGAGGGCGTTGCTCTCGAGGTTTATGGAGTAACCATACTGGAAGTAAACACCATCGTCCAGCTCTGCGCCGGCATGTGCTGCGCCGTCCGTGAGCAGGCAAAGCCAGCAAAACGCCACGGCTTGGCGTGCAACGAGGAGTGGATTGGAAAGGCTTTGTTTCATAGGCGATTTCCTGCCCGAGAGAATAGGTTCGACGCAAACGGTATGGTCAGGTTCTTTAAGTCGTGGGCCGAGGGGCCGCAGGGGCATCGGCCGTGGCGTTGGTCTACTTGGTTTGCGCGACGGACTCGAACATGTCCGCATGTAGTCTGAAGTTGTCGCGGGCACTGGCATTGTTTGCCTGTTCGATGGTTTTCGCCTTCATCCGAATTTCTTTGGCCTCGGCCCCGCCGTCGAAGTGCACGGTCAACACCAGAGAGGTAAGAATGCCTTGAGTGGTCGAGATCAATACAGGTTTGTCCAACTCAACCGAAACACTCCGCTCGAAGACCTGTGACCCTTCATCCGGGCGCCGTTTGAGGCTTACAAACCCGTTACTGCCAACGGTTCTCGCGATGACGGCTCTTTGAGCCTTGGTTTGGACGGTAAGTTCCGTTGCCTTTGTGGTGCTCGTGGAGCATTCCTTGAACAACGGACCCAGGTCCCAGGCATAAGTGCGAAGCCCAAGATCATCCGGTGTGAAGGTAACGTTATCGACATTCAGGCGCGAAGCAAAATCTGAATCCTTATCCGCTTTCCAGAGAATGGTGCGCCGCGATCCCTCCAGGAAGGAGTCGTCGAAGAGGTATTCGACGGCGAGTTCGGTGATTTGGCCGCCGTAGAAAAGGGAAGCCGTCTTGGGGGCGTTTTTTTCGCTAATAAAGGGATCAAACACCACCGGGTTAGTTAGGCACCGGTTCTCGAAGAAATCGCCACCGGAGCATCCAAAACTGACGACGGCTTTTGAAATGGCCTGATCCCAGGGCAAAGGGGAGAGATCCACTGTCAAGCAGTTGATGGGAAGACGGGAGCCTCCGAGGTCGATGACACTATTGGTGCCGCCGTAGAAGGACATCTCGGCCTCTTTATTGTTGCGCCCCACCTCGCGTCTGGTGTTTGACGGCAACGCAGGGTTCAGGGCGTTCACATAGAGGCTAGCGAACGCGTTGGTGATACTCCAGGCTTCTTCGGTGCGCACTTTGAAGATGCGCACGTTGGCATTACCGGAGCCGGGATCACCGTCACCGACGATCTTCCACTGGTCGTCTTGCAGTTGGAAGACGGCTTCATGTTTCTGTTTGGAGTCGGGGGTAAGGTTGAGTTTGACCGTCGCTCCCATTTTGTAGCCCACGTTCGCGCCGCTGAAGGGCAAGCGCAAAGAGACAGTGGGCAGGGTGTCAATTTTGACCTGAGTGACGATATTGTCGGCGATCTCTTTGCGTTTCTCATCATCGTAGTCTCCCAGACCGATGGCCCCATAGATAACAGCTCTTTGAGGCTTCACAAACCGCTGCATCCAGGTGGCGCTGTTGGAGGATACCACCGTTTGGTTGAAGCTATATTTGACGGTGCGTTCAGTCTTAGTGAGACTGAAACTAGCGACACCACCGAGCTCGAGTTTGAACTGGGACAGGAGAGACCCGACGTCCATAAACGCTGGCACAATTCCGACGGTCTCGGGAACGTTCAGGCTGCCTTTGGGGTCGGGAACGCATACTTCCTTGGTCACGAAGTCGACGAGGCGGTCGGTGATCGCGTCCCACTGCTTTTCGGTGAGCACCTGGCCATTTTGGGTGCCTCTGATCACCAAGCTGTTGTTTTCATGTTCCAAATCCCGAACGGTCTGCTGAACGTCGCTCTTGTTTTTCTGCCAGAACCCGAGCGTGGTACTCCTCCGGTTGCTGGTGCTTTCCATGAGGTATTGGACGGATTTCTTGCGGTCGAGGGTAACGGTGACGTCCGCAGGTTCGGTGATGACATCATAGTCGCCATCGAGGAGCACCAGGATGCCGCCGGTTTTGCCTTTGGCCATGGTTTCGTAGATCGGCACCCCGATACCATGGGTTTCGAACTCGATCCAAGTGGCTTGCTCGAGGAACCCGCCAGCGGGGATGCAGGCGCCACTGGCGGACGCTCCATTCGTAGGGGAAGTGACTTTCCCAGCGGTGGTTTCTAGTACTGCCTCATCAAGGGATTTATCCCAAAGCGGGGTGAGGGAGAAGTTGGAGCCAGAACCCTGCAACAGGACGATTCGGATCTTGCTACCGCGGATAGGGCCGACGGAAGTAACCCTGGCCTTGCGTCCTTCGCTGAGCTCTTGTGCCTTGGCTTCAAGTGCCTTAAGGTCATCAGTCGTGGCACCGCCGGTAATCTGCGCCTGAAAGATGGCATGCTCTTTGCCCTCGAATACGTAGGTGATGATGCGGAGATTGGGCCAACCGTTTTCCATGCGGGTCAACCTCAATTGGTGGGGCATATAATACCACTGCAGGGGATCATCGGCATCACGGATCAAGGTGTAGGACACCCCAGACCTGGTTGGGACGGTAGTGCGCGCCGAGTTAATGCCTGGAAGGGCATGGACTCGCATCACTATCCCAAGAAACAGCCAGAACCCGAGGACGACGGGCAAGACCGATCTTGAGATCCCACCGGGTTGGCGGAGAGGCGGTGCAACGGGGCTTTTCATGTGATTAATCATTTAGAGTGATTTCTTCTGGTTAAGCTAAACGGAATTTACATTGAAACAGAGCAGTGCGGACAACGTACAGGTTCGCACAGATGTGAGATCCCGAAGGGCCAAGGCGTCCGGTCGCCACCTTCAGGACTATAAGTCGCTTTACGTAATGAATAGTATCTGAAAGCCGGCGAGGAGAAGACCCTTGTGCCAAGAGGTTCAGCCTCTCGCCACAACTCACCCTGCGCTTGCAACGCGTTTCCATAAGCCAACTCAATTCCTCTGACCTGTCTGCCGCTCACGGAGCGCACCTGTATCTGGACCAGCTCTGGAACTCAAGGTTATTTTCATTACAGTTTGGTACATTGGTACATACTTGGTACATACTTGGAGACATCGCAGCGTCCCCTGAACGCGGCCCACTGAACAGGCCAAGGCGGATTTCGAGGAAGGGGAGCGTTTGGCAAACGACTTTGACCTAAGTGGTTTCATCACTTTCGTCGACAGCACGATTCTCGACGCCGTAAACGACATGGAGGCGCTAGAGGTGGCTATGAAAATAGCGCTCTGCCGCGAGGCAAACCGCCGCCCCAAAGAACCAGCCCCATTCTCACTCAGCGCGCCAGCGGCGATTTGCCGCCAGGACGCCTTTGTTTTACGTCTGTAAGCCCTGCCCGAGGCGTGGGCTTTCGGCGAGGATACCCGGGGAAGATAACTTCACGCACGAGTTGGTATCTGGGTTTGGTTGAAGCGCCAGACCTGCCGGAGGAACACCCAGAACATCCGGTGGACAGGCCTCAGTCTGGACCAGGAGCACTTCTGCTTGAACACAGCCGGGAGCCGAAGCAAGGCAAGGTTCTCGACCATTTATTTCTCTTTCCACCGCTCTAGCGCCGCTTCAGGGCGAGATAAGCCGCCCCTTCTGCCAGCGCAGTATCACGGGTACAGTCCCGACGGGGCTGGCACGACCTGTCCCGTCCTCTTCACGCACAACTAGCACGGATTCCTGGCCGGTTGTGGCGGTTCGCAATTCCGGCTGGCTGTTGACCGACACGGCGAGCCCAAGCTGCCACACCCCGCCATCGAGCGAAAGCAAGCGCGCCACCCCCACCGAGCCAGTGGACGTTGGTTGTTTTTCAAACACCACCACGTCCACTCCTGCGAGTTGGAATCCCGCGGTCGCCACGCTCAGCGAAGGCGCTTCGATCCGCCAGCAGACGCGGTTGGAGAGGACGATTTCCAGACCTTCGGCAGCCGGTCCTTCCGGCACGCGCAAGGCGGTTTGAACTGAAGGCGGCAGCGGCGGCGGACCGGGGGCGGGATCGCGCTCAGGCTGGGGAAGCTGGCTTCGGACCAACCGCGGGAGTGAACGCCACCGAGCCCAAAGCGGGTCTCCCTCCGCCGCGGATCGGCGGTAAAGCCGCAGCGTGCATTGGGCGGCACCTTGGGTCTCGACCAACCGCCGCCCTGCTTCGTCAAAACACTCCCAGCGTGCGCGCCACAGCCCGGCGATGCGAGTGTAGCTCCACGGGAACGCCACGGCCAAGGCCAGGCTGCTCACGACAAGACAGAGCAGGCAGCGGAGAATCAACGGCACGAGGCACTCCTCCGTCTGCTGATCGGGATCGAAGGCAGCTCGGCCAATCACAACGACCACCGGCAACACGACGAGCAGCAGCGCTAGGGTCAGGAACAGTTTCAGGCCGAAGACGAACATGGCGGGTTGCGCTTGATCAGGCGTGTCCCATGGTTGGCGGCTAGCTCAAGCAAAGTAAAAAATTACATCGTTGCAAAGTTACATCGTTACATGGGTTACATGGGCGACTAGGGGCACAGGAGTTCGTTGGGGTTTCGCGATCGGAGTTCATGAGGGATACTTCGCGTTTCTCAGGTCGATAAGAGTTCACGCACATGTTGCAGCAATTCATCCAGCGGAAATGGCAGATAGATAATCCTGTCCACCGCAGGGTGTGGTTCAAAGTTCATCCCGGTGACGATGGCCGTTCTGAGCTTGGGGTTGATCCTGCGGAGCGCCTCGACTGCTTCCACCCCGCCGAAGACCGCATCCACCAGGGCGACGCGCGCTTCGCGCAGCAATTCCGGCGGCGCGGCCAGTGCCGCTTCGCCCGATCCAAAGCCGCAGACCCGGTAGCCGGACCGCGTAAGAACCATCCTTTCCAACTCCAGTATCATCTCTTCATCCTCGATTATCAGGATCAGCGGCGCCGGTGCGTCCGTGCCCTCCGCCGGTGGAATGGGATTATTCATCATGGTCAATCGGGTGAGAGCCAGGGGACTCGGGGGATGCGCCACCGCGGAACCGCAACCAAAATGCGAGCCCCTCTTGAACCGCAGAGACTTGGAGCAGCGGAACCGCAACCAGAACGGAGAGCCTATCAAACCGCAGAGACGCGATAAACGCAGAGAGGGAAGACACTTACAGCTCAAGAGATCTTGCTGAAATTGCGCAATTCTCACCTTTTGCACTGGGAAGGCCGCAACGGAGGTTGACCGCAGATTACGCAGATAAACGCTGATGGGCTGGGCTGGAAAGCCGAAACCAATCCATACTTTTGGAAATGGGTGAACAGGAAACGGGGACCGCAGCATTTCGTCGCAACCTGCGAACAGCCTTTACTATTGCAGTGCGATAACAGGCCTGTTTGGGCTATGTGAAGGCAAGTCACTGAAGGGTGATCGCTTTGAGCATGCTCTCGCTGGCACTTGCTATTCTCCGTCTCGAGATTCTTCCGCCCATTCCGTTGGCCGCGGCGGGAATTTCGGCGCTTGGGCTTGCTCAAAGAGCTCGGCAGGATCGGGCCCAAGCACTGCTTGGACAGACTGCTGGAGTTTTGATCGATCGGAACTGGAGTCCGTATCCAATTCGTCGGGAGCTGTGGGTGTTGTGTCATAAGTTTCTTGCAAGTGGACAAGGGCGCGGAATTCCGACTCGGTAACTTCGAAGCCCACGAGAGCGGCTCGCACGGAAGATGCGGTGACTGAGTTTCTGAGGTTGAACTCTTCGAGTTCCTCAGGCGTTAGAATCTTTCTAAGGGCGAGGTCCTGAGCAACGTAAGACTGTAGCAGTTGCGCTCCTTGCGAATCTCAGATGCACTTGCACCGGGGAGAAGCTCAGGTAACGCCTGCTGTCGAGGTCACCGGCCTCGACCGGCACGACGATGGGAGCATTGGTTTGGCTCCGCGCGTCCGGGTTTTTGCCGTCCGCCGCGACGGCGCCTTCACCGGCGGTGGCGTTCTTTGCAGGATCACCGCCAACGTCCGTGGGGCGGTCTCCGAGGATGGCCGCCGCGGCAGTGTTCGTGCGATACGGGGTGCCGGAAATCCCTTCGCAGCCCGTCAGCACCGCGCAAGCGCTGGCGGCCAACATCGTCATCAACAAAGGTCGAGTGATTTTCATGAAGTGGATCGATCGCTTTCTGGCATGGGTTACAAATTCGGGATCCAGGGTCGTGGAGGGGAGACGGACCAGCGCCCGCCTCCCCTGGAGCCACCTCAGGTCACCGGTGATAGAAGCTTCGGTGAGGGTGATATACGGGCCCCCAACCGCACATCACCGGTGGCGGCGCCACGTAAACCGCCGGCGGGACCGCCACCCACATCGGCGGTGGAAGAGCCACAACGGGTGCGGGGGCTACATACACGGTCGGTGGCGCGAACACCACCGGTTGAGGCGCCACGTAAACCGGCGGCGGACAGCCAAACGACACCCCAAAGCTTATGCATTGAGCCTTAAGCTGGCTTGCCGCCGCAGCGAACAACGCGGCGGCCACAAGTACTGATTTTTTCATAGGTTCCTTACTGGCGGGAGATTCAATGCGGAGCCTTCCGGCTATGCACGGCCTCTGGCCACAACAAGCCAAGGTCGCCATCCATCCGCTTGATTGAACCGCCCGCCAAAACGGGTTCATGGAGAGTATTGAGGTTGGAGTTGCGCCTTTCCGGTACAGTCCACGGCCAAAGCCGGTTGCCTGTGCCGGAACAGCTAGAGGGGGTGCGGGGCTAGGGCCGGATGAAAACGGCGACCGAGCTTAAAGCCCAAGATACAGGGAGATTCTGCTTCCTGGTCCCGAACCGTTTCTGCCACAACGTCGTATTCATACGTGCCCCGCTCGGAAAACCCGGCCTAAACCAGGCGATTCGCAACTAAATACGTAATTGCGCACCTAATTGCAACAACAATCGGTTTGACAGCGGTGGGTGTGATTGTATTCAATCTTTGTCGAAGAACATACCTATGAGCGCGACCCGACGCCCACCAGCACCACCTATGCTTGCTCAGCTTAATCGGGGCTATTGGGTCGTCTGTGCGGTCGTGTGCCTGACCGCCGGCTGTGTGTGTCGCGACGGAACTACCAGCCCGAGGGCGGTTGCCTTGCGCGTTGAGCCGGGCGGCGCGGCCGTCACCTTGAAGACAACGTCGAGCGGACAAAAGGACGAAATCACTCCGGACGAAGGCGGGATCTATCATTTTGAAATCCCATCCTTGCGCTGGTCGGACAACATCTGGTTTGGGTTCATTATAGTAAAAACAACGAGCCACGACGCGGAGCCCTTTCTTTTCGTGTTGAGATCAGATGGCACCACCTCACACCTGTCAGCTCGGCAGTTGTCACGTCTGCCAATTGACCCTCACGAGGTTTCCATTCTGAAGGTAAAGAGATAAAGAGTGTCCCCGGGAACAGCGAGTTTCCTTTCGACTCTGCCCGAGGGTTAAGGGACAACCGATCCACCCACACAGATGTTCACTATCGCCCCCCGCAGTGCCTCGGCGGTCTCCTGTGGCGAGGCAGCCGATGGGGTGACATAGTGGCCTGGGCCGAAGGTGGCGTCCCAGATTCTGGGATTTGGTTTGTTTCGTAAACTGACGAAGAGGACGGCGAGTTCGGGATGGGCATCTATGGCGTAGCAGATATCGGCGGTCTCGTATTCGAGCGAACGAAAGAGGGCCAATTGGTTGGCACCTTCATGGGATTTTGGCTTTCGCACGCCGGTGCGGTAGTCCAGCGGTTCGACCCAGCATTCGGCCAAGCTGGCGCAGTTGCGACAGGGGCCGTCCACGACTTCGGGCATCACACGGGCCTTGGTCGGGGCAACATAGGCCGAAGCCGCGTCGGTTAGCAGGACCACCAATTGGCGGGCGGAGGCGTCGGTGGCTTTGGAGGCAAGGCTTCTCAGTATGGGACCTATTCTATAGCCGCCTCCACCAACCGCGTGCAGAGAACGCAGCAAGGGTGGATTCAAGGATTCGGTGGCGTGTTTTACCCAGTAAAAGGTGCCTTGGCCGCGACCGGCATCGTGGAATCCCAGGACACTCGCCGTGGCCCCGAGATATTCGAGTTCGGGAACAACGATCTCGATGGCTTCCACCGCCCGATCCAGAGGAGTTAGCGGGTCAGCCTGAGGGAGCGGGGCCTCCATGCTGGCGGTGAGGTCAATGACAAGAGTGATGTTCCAACCGGCCAGCGACACAGGCGGGTCGAGGTCCGGCAAAAAGACGCGACCGTCGGCTTCTCGACCTCCCCTCCAAGCTACCAGATAGTCATGCAAACGGTCGGGAATGAACTCCCAGCCCTCGGCGGCGGGATTCTCTTCGACTCTGAGCCAAGGGCAATCTACGGGTGTCGAATTGTTCTCGGGCGTTCGGGTCGAGGCGCGTTTTGGAGTGCGCCAAGAGGCCCAGGGACGTTCCCGAATCCACACCGCCCTGATTTCCAGTCTTTGAGCTTCGCAATTCCATTCCTCGACGGCTTGCCAAGGGCCCTCGCCAATCGGACGGGTTGGTTCCACACCGGATGGCCAGGACCCCTGGCCCGGGCCAAAGCTGCCGGGTTCATCCTCCTTGAGCGTGCGGTTGGCCAGGATCTGGTGCATCGGCACCGGAACGTTCTGCGACAAGACTTCCAGCACCTCGGGGAGCGCTTCCTCAGGCACTTCCTTTTCGATGGCGTCAAGAATGGCGTGGGTGATGGACGCGGACTCGTGCACGGTGCCCAGGTCGAGGCGGGCGATGTATTCGTCGATGATCGGCAGGACAGCAGTCCAGGCGCCAAGAAAGTCCTCAGGCACCTCGCTGCGCCGGGCTTTGCCTAAAGCGTGGTCGAGCAGGAGGCGGCAAAACTGCTCCGCCGGTGAGAGGCTTTCGTATCCCGGAACCGATAATTCCTCATACTTTTCGATCAGCCGAGCCATCTCGGCAAGTCCCGGGTAACGCACCTGCAGGGACCGTTCGATGCGGCAGTCTTCGATGATGTTCCACAGTCCCTGGGCGGCGGCGACATCGCGAAAATGCATCAAGAATCCCACCAGGTGGGGTATTTTCTGATCGACTGGGTCAGAGAGAAGTTCCAAGGTGCCTGGCTTATAAAGGGTGAGCGAAGGATGCGGCTGCGGGGCCAGGTGTTTCTTGAGCAAGTGCCGGCGTGGAGCCAGACGTTCCCAGAGCTTCTGACCGGCCGGCGAGGCGAAGCTGAATTCAAAGCTCCCGGCGCGGAAATGCTCGATTTCGTGGGCCAGGACACGAATGAAGCCCCATTCATTGATGATTCTGGGCCCGATAGCCACTTCCGATGAAAGGTAAACCGCAATCACATCGGTATAGCCGATCAAAGGGCCGTGAAACTCAGGCGCCGGGGCCAGGACCGGCGGTGGGTCCGGGAAGGCAAAGGCGCGAGCGAGGCGGCTGAGGCGGGAATGTAATTCCGCAAACGTCACCGCATGGCGCCGACGCCCTTTGAAACCAGTTTGGGCGATGATCATACGGCAGAGGCTTGTTCGTCGTCGTCGAGCATTTGCTGGAGGATGTCCCGGCCCTTAAGTTCTTCTTTGGTTTGGGGCACGGCAGGCCGGGAGTAAAGGCCGGCGGAGATGAGGACTTGCAACATCGCCTGGTGCGCCTGGCACTCGGCGAGTTTCCACAACAACTGGTCCACGGCCTGATCGCGGCTCCAGCCCAAGTCCACCATCCCCTGGGCTACCTGGAGGAGCGCTCGGGTGCTGGCACTGGCACTTCCCACCGTCTGGAGAGAGCGGCGGGTGCAGTCGCCCACCCGGACCAGGAACTCGGCCTCCGTGCGGGGTATGCGAGAGACACTCATGATGAGGTCGGATTCCTTTTCAGCCGGCAGGTAGTCGAAAGGAACAAAGGTGAAGCGCTGACGTAACTCCGGGGACATATTCCGGAAGGGAGGCATTCCAGCCGCGACGACGCAGAAGGACGGGTGAGCCGCGCGGACCTGCCCGTTTACGGAGATACAGCGGCGGTGATCGGTAACTGATTTGAGGCAGGACAATGACTCGGGCCTGGCCTCATGAACTTCATCCACATACAGGATATGGCCTTTGTCCATGGCGACGAGAAGAGCTCCGTCAATAAACTCGGATTCTCCCCTCTTGAGCACAAACCGTCCCAAGAGGTCTTGGGGATTCTTGAGGGTGCCGCCGATGACTGTAAGCATGGGCCGATTGAGGGACTCGACAGCCGTAGTCTTGCCGCAGCCGGTGGGGCCAGCGAGCAGCGTGGGTTGGCCTTTTTCGACAAGCGCGTTCAGGGCCTGAAACTCGCTGTCCCGGGGCCGGTAAACTTGATGGGAGCTGGATCGTTGGTTCTTTTGATTCGCATTGGGGGGGGAGTGGGTATATTTAGGTTTCATTTTTGTTTAGGCTGATTTTCTTGCCGTGTGGACATTGCGAGCGCCACCCAACCGGCAATCAGGGACGTGGAACGGCCAAATCCGATATAGGCCGACACGCGAATCGGACCTGAATCGACCTGAGGTGGGGAGTTTGCTGGCGTCGTCTGGCTCCTGGCCTGCAGAAACTGAACGCAGCCGAGCCAGAGAATCGTGATCACTCCGGCCAGCGCTTGGTTGGGGCGCTCCATCCTCATTTCTGGTTAAGGTTCATTTGCTGGTCCGATGGGAAGGCGACTTGGCGGAGGGAAGGGCCGAGCGCTGGATATTTGCCACTCTGCCTGCAAACGTTGCCGAACGGGAGACGCTCATGGCTGATGGCTCTGCTTCACCCTGAGAAAAATGGGGAAATGGCCGAGTTTACCGTCCGCCTTGCCGTGGAAACCGTTCGATGTTCTGACGACGTCGGACAGCTCCTTGCTGTTTAAGATGACCCGAGTGCAGCCGCCAACGGTGTGCAGGATCAGGTTATGATGGAACGGCACGCCTCCCATGCCCTCGCCATCAACTTCGTATTGCCCATCCCACCGGCTTGGGCCCAAGGAGATGGCCTTGGGCCATGCCAACAAAGCCACGGCTAGCAGCAGCCCCAGGGCGACCAAAGTGGATCGGATTCCATTCATTTTCATGATATGTTTCCTCGAAAGGTCAGGACAGAAGTTACAAGCATGGGACACACGAATAGTTGGTGTGTCCCCGGCCGGGCCAGCAGCGCCAACCTGAACTGAGGCTGTCCAATCGCCATGTCTCGCTGGCTGCCTTGCTGAGCAGGGCAATGTCTTTATTCGCACTCCTGGAGTCGTCGTGCAGCCCTATTGTTTCAATGGTCACTCGCACTCGTGCCTCTTCGCGGCGCAACGAGATATGCTGTTCACCAAACTCCCAATTCTCGGGTGTGGCGGTCCTCTGAATCAGGCAATGCAACACCACTTGTACCGGGTCTTTGACCCAATCTTCCCCGCGGCTTGATGCGGTAGCGATTTGCTGGTTGTAGCGCGTAACGTCCATTGTGCTGAGCTGGTCCGGCTCATTTTCGGGTACAACGATTTCGGAACCTGGAATGGTCAGCACCTGGCCAATTTTCAAGCGACGCGGATCCACCCCGGGATTGACTGCCTCCAGGCGTTTCGTCGTGGTGCCGAAGCGCCTGGCAATCATATAGAAGCTGTCGCCGGCTTGCACGCGGTACGTCTTTTCAGCTTCCCGTGAGGTGTTGCGAACCGCTTCAGCACCAGGCTGGTTTGTTCCAGCAAGCCCGCGGCTGCCCGTGTCGACTGTATCCGTTTGGGCAAGCAGCCCGCCCGCACGAAGCAGCGCCGACGCCAAGGCCAGAGCAGGCCACCAACCTCGACCAGGCAGGGGTGGGCACAGCGGGAAATACCGGTTGTGGTTCAAAGAGATTTTCATTGCAGGCTCTCCTATTGCACCAGCGTCACGACGACCTTGTCTGGAACTTGCAGGTTAGGTTCCAACGCCAGCGGTTGCAGGGAGATAACTTGTCCCAGCAAGTGCGACTGGCTGCTGGCAATAAAGTTGTAGTATGCCTTCCCATCCTTCATCAAGCTCACCCGCCACGTCAGTGACTGGGGCTCGACATCGGTATAGACCCGGACCGTTCGTTCGTCACCGATCCCTTCCAGATGCACTTGCACCGGGGAGAAGCTCAGGTAACGCCTGCTGTCGAGGTCACCGGCCTCGACCGGCACGACGATGGGAGCATTGGTTTGGCTCCGCGCGTCCGGGTTTTTGCCGTCCGCC
>Ga0118677_10005737_pt1 | contig 21536 bp, 14 predicted proteins | sample AliMusrvi5mmetaG_FD_86154 | JGI IMG/M metagenome (GOLD analysis project Ga0118677, IMG submission 86154)
TAGTTATACTTGTTGAAAATAAGTGTAACTATGAAATACCCAGCCACATCTGTAGCAGATTTCTGCGAATGATTATCTGGGTATTCCATGCGACCTTTAAAAATCAAAATATTTTCGCATGAAACATCTCACCAACCGCGAAGAAGAACTCATGGAGCTCTTCTGGCAAAAAGGTCCTTCCTATGTGAAGGAGATCGTCGACGAACTTCCTGAACCCAAGCCACATTACAACACCATCTCCACCATTGTCCGCGGACTCGAAGAGAAAGGTTTCCTGGGTCATGAGCAGTTCGGGAACACCCACCGCTACCTCGCTGTCATCTCCCGCGAGGAGTTCAGCAAGAACACCATCCAAAACATGGTAGGGAAATACTTCAACCAATCCTATGCCTCCGTGGTATCCATGTTCGTACAGGAGGAGAATATTTCGCTCGAAGAGATCAGGGAGTTGATCAGACAAGCAAAATCCTCCAAAAACGAAGGCCATGAATAATATCCTGTCCTATCTGCTCCAATCTACACTTTGCCTGAGCCTGTTTTGGCTGATGTTCCGGATAGTGATGCGTAAGGAGCGTTTTTTTGGCCTTACCAGGATGCTGTTGCTGACGATTGTAGTCCTCTCGGCTGCGATTCCATTTATCCATTTGCCATTACCATTTCAATCACCCATCCGAGGGGAAATAATTTCGGCATTTGCTCCCGCCGGGAAAGAGGTTGAGTTAGTCTCTCCAGCCAATGTAACTTTATCTACGGTCACATCCGCAGAAACTATCCCCTCACCGAATGCAGCCAACAAATCAGCATTTTTAACCATCCCTCGGTTTCTCTTCTACGGCTATCTGACCGGATATTTGATTGCCTTGCTTTTCCTGTTGCGCGGTTTGATTTCGGTGCTTCTCCTTAGCAGGAAAACCAAGTCTATCCCAATGAAAGGTTTCCGGTTATTGGTGGTGGGGCAGGAGATTCCGGCCTTTTCGTTTGGTCGTTGGGTAGTTCTGTCCCAAAGTGATTATGAGCAAAACCGGCTACCGTTGCTGGCCCACGAACAGGCGCATATCCGGTTGTATCATTTCTATGACCTGTTGCTGCTCGAAGTCGCCAAAATTGTATTCTGGTTCAATCCGGTGATTTACTGGATGGCTAAGGATCTGAAGGAGATTCACGAGTTCCAGGCCGACGACTACACACTCGCCAATGGCATCGATGCTACAGTATATCAATTGTTAATTATTCAAAAGGGGGTGGGGCCCCAAAGATTTGCACTGGCCAACAGTTTCAATCATTGTCAGATGAAGAAGCGTATCGCAATGATGAACCAACAGAACCCAGGCAGAGTCGGAAGATGGAAAGTGGTGGCCTTTCTTCCCCTGCTGGCGTTGATGCTGATGGCATTCGCCAGAAAGGCGGAAAATGGAACTTCGAGAGGTTCGGGATTATCCACTATAGTTCAGGTATTTTCGAAAGACTCAATCAGACAATGGAATGAAGCGGATTTTCTGTCTGTAAAAGTTTGGAATTCAATGAATGAGAATAGGAAAAATTCCAAATGGGTAGAACCTGACTGGAGCTCTTTCAAAGAAAATGGCAAGAATATAACCATCAAGAAATCTGACTATTCAGGTCCTTGCTTTTATATCGTACAAGTTGATTCAAAATCACAATTATTGGTTGGCTACGAGAAAAGACGATTGGGTTGGAGTGAACTTCAGGATAGTATACGACCCTGGTTGGATTATGAATCCGCCAATGTCCAATCCAGGTATCACTTTCATGCAGCCATGATAAACGGCAAGATCAGGATGGCCCCATCCTGTATTTTTTTAATTTCCAGAGATCAGTATACACCACTGATTGATCATCATAGATTATTGAATACCATTGGTAATACGGTGCTGGAGATCAGAAAGAAAAATTCTCAGAATATTTACAATGTTGACTATTCAAAATTGAGTTCGGAGCAGAGGGAGCAAATTGATATTTTGATTCCATTGGTTGCCATGATTGCCCAACCAAAAAACTTGAGACCAGAACCGAAAATTGATAAAGATTCACTTACTTCTTCACCTAATCAGAATGAAGATTATGAATTTCAGGCAGATAGTATTGTTTCAAAGACGGATCATCCAATTACCATCTATCTTTACAAAAATGCGCAGGTAAGATACAAGGATATGAAGATTACAGCAGACTATATAGAATTGAATAGAGACAGTAGTTTTATCTTAGCAAAAGGAACGAAAGACTCAACTGGAGCGATCATTGGTAAACCATTGTTGACGCAGGGCAAGCAGGAAGGTACTGCTATGGAGATCAGGTATAATTTTAAGACCAAGAAAGGAATTATCTACGACAACAGTAAAAGCACAGAGTTTTGACAAAAACTGTCGGTTCTGGAGAATATCCATTTAACTATTCTTTGTGATACAGTTTTTTTACCACAATAGCCACAGTAGGTCATAATAGGAAGACACACTAGAAAAGTCTCTACGCGCGTACCTATGTGCACCTAATGTGTTCTGTGTGCCTATTGTGGTGAAAAGACGATCATAATTCTACCAAAATAGGTCAAAATAGGAAAACACAATAGATAAAGGCAAATGTTGCGTTGCAGCAGCGTTTGAAAAAACTGCTAAATTTAAACACTCTTTCATATAATCCCAAAATTATGAATTTCAACAATGCCGATTCCCGGCGCAGATTTTTGAAACATGCAGGTGGTCTTTCGCTTGGATTTCTTGGACTGAATGCAGTGGCGGGCGAATCCACACTTAAGAATGAAGAGCATGTTCCTTCCGGCAAGCTTTTTACGCGTGAGATTTCAGGAACCAAAGACCGCATGGAACGTGTTAAGATTGCCACTTTGGGCATGCAGCGCTACGATTGGGAACAGGGGGTAGTGGCCCAGGCATTTCTGGAAATGGGCGAACTGGATCTGGCGATTTCTTTGGCGAGGGGAGCCATCCTCCGTCAGGAGAAAGGGAGGTTTTCGGTACTCAAAGGCAATGGTCCCATCTCTGACTGTTCGAGCATAGGTGAGGTGGTGCTCTATGCTGCTAAAGAGACCGGAGATCCTATCTTTCAAAAAGGGGCAGACGAGATGCTGAACGTAATAAAAACGACCAGTCACAAAACGGATGATGGCATCATTTACCATACGCAGGAGCCGCAAAAGGGAATCTGGTCCGATTTTACCTACATGCTGCCTCCGTTTTTGGTTGCTGCGGGTGAATACCAGGAGGCGCTAAAGCAAATTGAGGGCTACCGGAGATACTTGTACCACGAAGTTGACCACCTTTATTCACACATGTGGGATGATTCGAAAAAGCGGTTTACCCGGGAGGATTACTGGGGTGTGGGCAATGGCTGGTCGGCGGCCGGGCTGACCCGTGTGATTAAAATGTTGCCGGGATCGATGGCAGATGAGAAGAAAAGGCTGGTCGGATACGTTCGCGACCTACTGGATGGCTGCCTGAAATATCTGAGGGAGGACGGCCTGTTTCACAATGTGTTGAACCGGCCGGAAACTTTTCCGGAGGTGAATCTGAGCCAAATGTTAGCCTATACGATTTACAGGGGAGTAGCGGCAGGTTACCTGAATACTTCTTACCTGAAACAGGCGGAAATTATGCGCAAAGCGGCCAACGACCGGGTCGACCAACTGGGCTATGTACACGATGTATGTGGCGTTCCCAATTTCGATCGTCCCTATTTTGCCCCGGAAGGTCAGGCCTTTTATTTGCTGATGGAGACTGCTGCAGCTGACCTTGCCGGAAGAAGGAGATAAGTAATGATGGGGTGCCTCTGAGTCACCCCGTCAGTTATTGGCAAATTACCTTATCTATCCAGCCAGTTCTTGAATTCCTGAACTCGTTCGCGTGCTACAAAGATATCAGGATCACTGCTCCCTTCTATTCTTAGCCGTAGTCTTGAATTGGTCCATGCCATGATGTTGGTACAGGCATGGATCGAAACAATGTATTTCCTGCTGATCCTGAAGTAGACTTGAGGGTCAAGGATTTGCTCGAGCTGATCCAGCGTGTATTCAATGTTGTAGTTGTGGCTACTTTTAGTAAACAAATAAGTCGCTTTCTCCTGACTAAAAAAAAGCGAAATTTCTTCGACCGGAATACTCTTGATCTTGTCTCCTACCTTGACCATGAACCGGGATTTGAAGATCTGTGCAGAGGTCGTTTGGTTCATGGACAATAACTTTTCCATGACCAATTCAGGAGAAAATTGTCTGGTTTTAACAATGGCTTTGTGAAGTCTCTCTTCCTCAATCGGTTTGAGCAGATAATCGAGACCGCTGGTTTTAAAGGCCTCCAGGGCATAGTGATCATAAGCAGTTGTAAAGATGATCGGACAACGTACAGGCCACTGGTTGAAAATTTCGAAACACAAGCCGTCGGCAAGCTGAATATCCGAAAAAATCAGGTCAGGTTCCGGATTGTTTTGAAGATATTTCAGACCTTCGCGCACCGATTCGAGTCTGGCAATTACAGTCATCTCTGGTGCGACTTTTTTGAGCAATCGTTCCAGATGGCTGGCAGCCCGTGGCTCATCCTCAATTACAATGATTCTCATTGATGTGTCAGTTTTAGGATAGGTACACGTACCAAAAAACTATCCGTTGAGGTGATGATTTCAATCGGTTGATCACAAAAAAAGGCAAACTGTTGAATGATGTTTTTCAGGCCTGTCTTCTTCGAGTTTTCCCCAACATTTTTTGTTCGTAAACCGTTGTGAACTTCCAGGTAGTCTCCATTTTTTCCAATCGTAATTCGCAGGGGATAAGATTCGGAGAGCTCATTGTGCTTAACGGCATTTTCAATCAGGAGCTGCAAGGTCATCGGTACGATGTATTCATCGGAATTTGTCTCGATATCCAATAAGATCTCCAGTTTTGATTCGAATCTGGTTTTAAGCAGGAAGATGAAAGAATGAATAAAAGCTATTTCATCTTTCAGGGGCACAAGTTCCCTGTCCCGACTATCCAACACATATTGAAACAAATCACTCAGTTGACGGATAAACTTCACTGCAGTGGCCTGATCGTCATACACCAGGTCGCTCAATACATTCAGGCTGTTGAACAGGAAATGGGGATTGATCTGGTTCCGCAACGATTCATATTTATAAGCCATCATTTCTGCTTTCAGTCTTTCGGATTGAATTACCGATCGTCTCCAGGCAGAAAAGAACCCTACGGCTGTAAATATCAATGAAATTATCAGAGAAATGACAACCGTGTAAGGAATGGATACGACGATCCTAACCCAAGACTGAGCGGGTAAAATACCTATCCACAGGTAATAATTGGCAAACATTACCACGATGTAGGCCCCGATCGAATAAGAGAGGAAGGCGAATACCTGAATGAATACCTTTTTTACCGGTGTTTCCATCCAGGAAATTTTACGGTCAATGAGCCGGTAAATAGTTCTTAATCCAATTGATTGCGTGAAGCAGATGCTGAAGAACCAAATAAACGTAACCCAGAAGCTGTTTGAATTATCGAAATCACCTCTCACCATGATCAGCATCAATACGATACTCAAGATCACATTGCCCAGTACATACCTGAACATATTAACTACTCTTTTACCTTTTTGCAAAATTTTCACGGAATAGGATGATTCATGCATGGATTGTTTCGTAAAATTAGTGATTAATAGTTTATTGACATCCTTTTACTATGCCTTCCGCCTGATCTTTTCCCCAATTGGGATGAATCGGCGATTTCGGTTTGAATTGGTCCCAGTTGGCCAGCAATTCTTTGGCTTGCGGGCAAAAAGATTTGGGATCATTACCGAAAAAGCTTGCAGAACCCATGTCTCCTTGAATTTTGATCAGTTTGGCCCGCGGATTGGTTGGGTCGAGTGCCAAAGCTTTGCCGATGGCCTGCCCGGATAGTGCGCTGTACTTCTGACCTCGTTCCATGGGATTGACGACCAGGCGTGCGGTAAAATAGAATGACTGCAAAGCATAGACTTCGGATTCATTTGGTACCAGGGCAATCAATTTGTCCATTGATTTTTCTGCCTCATCGAGGTAGCCGTCTTTTTTTACGACATCTTTTGGTTCGATGAAACTCATGAGGATGCAGCAATGAGCATGGTAGTACAATGGCAGCCATTCGTTTTTTTCAACATTGGCGATCATCTGAAATTTGTTAGCCAAAGTCTGAAAATCGGCTACCGACTTGCAAGACGAATATTGACCGAGCGTTTCGCCCATGGTTTGAAAGTACTCCGGTTTCTGTGCAATGGAAACCATGTTAACTAACAAAACTGCAATCACTAAGGTAATTTTTTTCATGGCATTTTTAATTTTAATTTTTAATCTGTAATTTTTAGTTATTTATTTTTCCTCTCTTTACTCAATCTTGTCGAGCTGATTGGCTTTCCCTTTTTTCGTCAGGGTAATAAAGCAAGCGACCACAAAGAATCTTTTGGCGCCAGGCAGGATGGGTTCGCTTTGATATATGCCTTCCCTGTCGGGAATTTCGGCATACCGGCGTCCGAACTCATTGTTGTATCCGGTAATATTGGTCACTGCGCCATAGATAATGATGTTTTGACGATACAGAAAGCTCCAGCTCAGATCCAGGGACCGGTAGGGATTCATTTTAGCTCCGTTGAAAACCGTTGAATTGGGATCGTTGTAGACTCTTGGAGAAGAATATTTTAAATTAATCCCCACATAGGAACGTATGTTGCTCAGCCAGTGCTTGTAAACTACTGATAAATTGTGTGTACTGGCAAAGGTTGGGATCGCTTCCGCCGGAAAATCCTTGTAGTTTCGTTTGGTATCGAGGTAGGAATAGGAGATCCAGTAATCGCCGTTTTTGATCGTTTTATTGTCTCTCCAAAAAAGGTCGAGACCCTTGGCATAGCCACTTCCCTCATTGGAATAGCTTGATAACAATGCAGATACTTCTCCATTGTACTTCACCAGGCTTTTGTAATCTTTGTAATAGAGTTCAGCTTTCAGGGTACGTTCATGAATGGAAGCCTGGTAACTCAACGTGTAATGATCGGCTCTTTCGTCATCTAACTGGCTGGTATAAAGCAAATAGTCGTCGGATGGATTCTGAAAAAACCAACCATAGGCTACAGAAAACTGGCTGTTGTTGCTTACTTTGTAAGCTGCCGAAAGACGAGGTGACACTTTCATCCTTCTGAGGTAATCTGAATATTCCAAACGAAGGCCAGGGCGGATCACTAAATTTGAGGAGGCATAGAGTTGAGTTTCGAGAAAGCCGGAGAGATTGTGATTGATGAAGTGATGGTTTTGTGGTACGGAAAGCATTTGAATATTTTGACCAAAATATTTTGACGAGAAATCTCCCCCGAATTTAAGGATGAATCTGTCGCTAAAAGGGTAGGAGAAAACATTCTTCAAAAAGACACCCTGCGTTTTATTGTCGACTGTCGACAGATCAAGCCCAATGTTGTCTCTGTTGATGGTGAAGGAAACAGCTGAATTCATGCTCCATTTTTCATCCAGTTTGCCATTCCAGGATCCATTTGTGTAGAAATACTCGTTGGTGAGTTGGTAGTCAAAGCGGGTACCTCCGGGGTTCAGATCTTCCTGCAGGAGGGCAAAGCTACTTCTGCTGTAATTGGAATAGAATTTGAAGAAACCGGTTTTTCCGGTTTTTTGGCGAAAGCTTATTGCACTGTTACTTGTTACCGGTGCATGAATCCAGTTGAGATTCTGCGGTGCGATGCTCATGTAGGGTTGTAGATTGTTGTAGCTGAATGTTCCGGTTATGGCTCCATCTTTCCAAAGTTTTGTTCCGGCTATTTCTGCCCCGACTGACAGCACTGAGAGATCAAGCTGATCTTCGGCTGGCATATCGTTCGTATTGAGCAGGAGGACGGAAGAGAGTGCCTGGCCGTATTCTGCCGAATATCCACCGGTACTGAAAACCATTCCCTTGAACATAAAAGGATTAAACCTTCCACGGGTGGCAAGATTGGGTGCTGAGGATTTGTAGGGGACCGAAACGAGCGATCCATCTATATAAGTTTGTGATTCTTCGCTGTCACCTCCTTTTACAAAAAGGCGTCCGGATTCCCCGTTGGTGATGGTGCCGGGTAAAGACTGCAAGGCTCCGTAGGTATCGCCGGCTGCACCGGCGGTTGTCATCATATCCAAAGGTGTAATTGTCACTGCTCTTTTTTTGTCACCGGCTTCGAAGGTGCCTGCCGTGATAACGACCTCATTCAATTGATTGATCTCCTCTTTTAGCTTTATGTTTATCCGGATGGTATCCCCTTGCAGGAAAACCTTATGAGAAACGGGTTTGTAACTCATCAGGGTAACCACCAAAACGAATTCCCCCTTTTTTGTCGTCTTGAATTTGAATTCTCCCTTTTCATTGCTTGTTGATCCATCGTAGGTCCCTTGTAAGAAGGCATTGGCACCGGCAATGGCTTCTCCATCTTCTTGTTTTACAGTGCCCGTAAGAATGGTTTGGGCATAGATTTTGGGGAGAATCATCATTAGAAAGAAAATCGCAAGTGTCCGTATCATTGGTATGGAAATTTGATTGAACGAATCAAAAGTGACACAATGCGATTGTTATTCAAAAAATAGGTGGACGAACTGTTGATTTGTTGGGATGAACTGTCAGTTAAAGTCGGATTTAATTGTTGGTGAGATCAATTCCATGCATGGATCATCTGTATGATTGATGATCTGATGTAAAAAAATCCCACTAAAAATGGCTTTTAGCTCATTTTTAGTGGGACAATCATATTAAAAAATGGGGCTGAATCAGCTAATTCCCAGTAATTCCAGCAATTGTTCCATCTGTGAGAAATCTGAAACAACAATGTCGGCTCCGGCTTTGATCAGGCGGGTACGTTTGTGGGCATTCAGGCCGTAACGGCGCTGTTCGTTGCTGGCCACTCCAACCGTTAAGCCATTGCGCTTGTGGGTTTCTCTGATCTCCACGGGTCCATCGCCGAAAGTGACGATCTGACCGGATTCGGTCGTACCGATGGAGTCCAGGATCTTGTCCAGCACGATTTTCTTCGCCTCCTTGTTGATGTCGCCGACGGCCCCATAGATTCTTCCTTCGAAAAGGTAATCATAGCCAAGGGCTTTGGCTTCACTCTTCACATCCTCTTCATCGGTGCCACTGGCCAGATAGAGTTTAACACCTGCCTGGTAAAGCCGCATCAGGAAGGGTACGGCATTCTTTAGGGTGAAATCCTCCAGCGCTAGTTCACCCTGCTGCAGTTTTTTCTCCCGCTCCCTAACCATCAGCAACAGTTCATCGTTGTAGATTTTCTTGTATCCGAAGATATCCAGGATCTCCGCCTCCGGTACGCAACCAAACTCCTTCACCAGTTCGATCAGTCCCTTCATCTGGACAAGGGTCTGGATACCTGTTGTCTTGTCGATAAACTCGGCGACACGGGCTTCCACTTTGTGGTAAAGCGCATCATCTGCCTCTTTGTAGTTTTTCCCCAGGATGGCCTTGATCATCATGGGTTTCATGATCTCTTCCCATCCTTCGCGCAGGGTTGAGATGGTTCCGTCGTGGTCGAAGATGGCATATTTGAGACAGACATCCTTGTGCAGCAGCGTCTGATCCACAATTTCAATTTCGCTTTCACCCAGGTATTTGGCCATCCGGATCTCTTCTGCCAGTTCGTGGTGGTAGATGAAGTCGCTGTTTTCGCCGATGTGAAGAATCTCTTCGGGAGTAGCGGTGCCGCATTGGAATAATTTCTGCACGGTAACCCCTGCGACCAGTGCGCCCAGTCCGGCTGCTTCCAGCATGGAGTAACCTGCTGCCAGTGCACCTGCGGCACCTGCCAGGTAACTGTCACCAGCCCCGACAGTATCTACTTTCGATAGGATCATCAAGCCGGGTACCTCTGAAATTCCGTTTTCGTCGATGGTGAGGGAACCCTTGCTGCCGCGCGTCACAAACAAGGGTTTGCCGAATTTGGCAAACAGTGTTTTGGCAGAGGATACCACTTCGGAGTAGAGCACCACTTCATCCGGTCTCTTGTTGAGGCCGCATAGACGGGCGGCTTCGGTGTCGTTCATTTTGCGGATGGCTCCGTCGTAGTAGTCGTTGAAATTACGGCTGTCGACCACAAAACTCTTTTTCGGGAACTTTTGGATCACTTCGACCAGTTTCTTCCTGAAATATTCGGTATGGATACCGGAAGGAACCTGTTGGTTGATGATCACCAGGTCCACTTCCGGGACTGCCTTGATGAGGCTGTCGATCAGACGGTCGGCGGTTTCCTGCGAGAGCACATTGTAATTGCCGAAGTCGACGCGGTTGAGTTCGAAATCGTCGATGTAGGGTTTGGCATAGGTGTGGGTGTACCATTCCTCTTCCTGTACCAGCAGGTTGGTCGGATCAATGCCTGTGGCGGTCATGATCTTCTTCATCTCTGCCCCGAAAGGATCAGTCCCGATTACACCGAATGCACGGATCTCCTTGATGCCAATTGCAGCAAGATTGTTGGTCACATTTCCGGCTCCGCCCAGGGAGTAGCGCTGCTGCCTGACGGGTCTGGTCGCCTGGTTCGTCTCGACCGAGATCTCACTCATGGCCTCATCGATGAACCAGTAGGCGTCACAGCAGAAATCGCCCAGAACGGCTATTTTGACGGCACTGATCTCCTTTAATAGTTTATACAGTTGTTCTTTTTTCATGCTGAAATGAATTATAAATTTATAGACCATTTTATTCCCCTTAGTGAAACCTTTGTGTCTTTGAGCCTTGGTGGCTATTCTTCCGGCCACTAAGTCAACAATGCACGAAGGTTTCACTAAGGTATTTATTCAAAATTAAATACGTTGAAAATTATACAATATTCTCTTTCCAGGTATTAATTCAACCGAATTTGAATTCTATTTGCTCATTGATGGTGGAACATCGCCAGGATCGCTTCCCCATTTTTTATTTGGGATAGGTCCCATGGTGAATACGAGTTTTCCACCGTTACTTATTTCTTCCTGTGCAAACCAGGGTTTGCTTAATGGTTTGCCATTCAGCGTCGCCGATTGAATGTATTTGTTCACTTTGGAGTTGTTTTTTGTTTCAATGACAAAATCCTTACCCTTGTTGAAGGCCTTGTCGAGGTGGATGGTCACTTTGGTGAATTCGGGACTGCCTATCTCATAGACATTTTGCCCGGGAGCAACCGGATAAAATCCCATGGCACTCAAAACATACCAGGCCGACATCTGACCCATGTCCTCGTTGCCGCACAATCCGGCTGGTCCGCTGTGGTAGAGGCTATCCATGACAGTACGGACGATCTCCTGTGTTTTCCAGGGCGCCCCGGCATAGTTGAACAGGTAAACGGTGTGATGGCCGGGTTCATTGCCATGTGCATATTGACCGATCAGTCCGGTAACATCTGAGACGGTGCTGTGAATTTCAGAACTGGTCTTAAAAAGGGAGTCCAGCCGTTCCACAAATCTTTCCCTACCACCTTCGATATTCACCAATCCCTGGATATCGTGCGGGACGAACCAGGTATACTGCCAGGCATTGGCCTCCGTATAATGACGGTCCTTTCCCTGTCCAACAAACTTTGGGTCGAATGGAGATAACCATTTGCCATCCACGTCTTTTGGACGAGCAAACCCGGTGGAGGCATCAATCACGTTTTTGTAATTGGATGCTCTTTTGATGAACATGTCATAGTCGTCCATTTTCCCGAGTTCCTTGGCCACCTGGGCGACGCACCAGTCGTTGAAGGCATATTCCAGTGTCCTGGAAACAGATTCGCGGATCTCGGTGTAGGGAAGGTATCCATATTTGATATAGGCTTCCAGGGCACGACGTCCCTTGGAAGGATGGTCGGCAGGAGGAGTTTCCATGGCATTTTTCCTCACTGCCTCGTAAGCCTTAGCCAGATCAAAGTTCCGGATTCCTTTGCGCCAGGCATCCAGGATGACCACCACCGGATGGTCGCCGATCATGTCGTTGGTGTAACTGTTGCCAAACTGCTGGGGCGTAGGCATCCATCCTCCCTGCTCATACTGGGAAATCATGGTATTGACGGCATCATTGCTTCTTTCAGGATTGATGAGTGTCAGCAAAGGCATTTCCGCACGGAAGGTATCCCAAAGCGAATAATCGCTCCGGTAGGTGAAATCTTTAGAGGTGTGCACCTGGTTGTCGAGTCCCATGTATTTCCCGTCTACATCGCTGAAAGTGGCGGGAAAAAGGAGTGAATGGTAAAGGGCTGTATAAAAGGTGGTCAGTTTCTCTTTGGCATAACCTTCATCACCGGCCGGATCCATCTCAGCATCAATTTTAGCAAGGGCATTAGCCCAGTTGGTATGTGCTTTTTCCTTCACCTGGTCGAAGCCCCACTGGGGTATTTCAGTATTCAGGTTCAAGCGTGCCTGCTCGATGCTGGTATAGGAGATGCCAACTTTTATTTCGATGGTCTCACCTTCGGTCGTCACATAATTGACAAAAGCACCCACCTGCGTTCCGGCAGCATCTGAAGAACCATCCTTTACCCTGGATTTATCCCAGGTTCCGAATGAAGCAAAAGGCTTGCTGAATTTCGCACAGAAGAAGACATTCTGTTTCTTGACAAATCCGCTGGATGCCCTGTGTCCAACGATCTCTGTATTGTTTATGATTTTTATTTCCGCATCGGTGCATCTGTCGCCGATGCCATGTTCCATGTCGATCAAAATATGGGAAGCATCCGATTTTGGAAAGGTATAACGGTGAAATCCGACCCGTTCCGTGAGGGTCAGTTCAGCTTTGATGCCATAATCCTGAAGTTTCACGCTGTAGTAACCCGGAGAGGCCTGTTCTTCGGTGTGCGAAAATCTTGACCTGTATCCTTCTCCCGGTTTGTCCTTTGCTCCGGGCTGTGTCTTGAGCGTTCCGGTTGTTGGCATGACCATGATATCGCCCCAATCGCCTGCACCCATTCCACTCCGGTGCAGATGGCTGAAACCCATGATGGAGTTGTCGCTGTAATGGTAGCCGGAACACCAGTCCCAGCCTTTGATATCCGTATCCGGCCCCAGCTGGACCATTCCTCCCGGGAGTGCTGCACCGGGAAAGGTATGGCCATGGTAATCGGTGCCAATCATTGGATCGACATGATCCACCGCATTGTCTTTGGTAAATCCTGCTGCTGCCATCCCAATGGTGAGCAGCAATGTTAATGTGAACGTCTTGTAGTAGTAGATCATATTGATTATTTAAAGTCTATTTTTTGATAAATTTCTTTGTGAAACCTTTGTGTTTTTGTGTCATTTAGTGGCAAGAAAAAAATAGCCACCAAGTCTCAAAGGCACGAAGGTTTCACAAAGAATATATAAAAATCATTTTTATAACAGCCTCTATTTTAATGAGTTTTTCGGAAATTGGTAAATGGCAACGTCGCCCGGATCCAGTTCCATGGTGGATTCATAGGCGCTGGCAGCGACCAAAGATCCATCCTTCTGTACTTTTTTTACCGTTTCATCCCCGTTGAAAGTGAGGTTGATGGCGTTGAGGAAATCCTTGTTCACCACCACCAGGAAGTTAAAGTCTCCTTTTTCGAGCAGGGAGACCAGGATTGGAGCACCGCCGGCATCCAAGACCCTGATTTGCGGTGGGAGTGAAGTCAGTCGGATGGTTCCACCGGGAATCATCCCTTTCGAGGCGTGCCTTACCCAGATCATCTTTGCTCCAAGGAAGACACCGGAGAGATTTCTGATCTCCTCGCTCATCTGTTTAACCCTGTCGTACACCACACTGCGCTTGCCGGCTGCATTGATGGGAGCTCCGCGCTGATCTTCGGATGAGGGCCCATTGATGGATGTAGCCGACCAATAGGTGAAGTATTGAATTCCCTGGGCACCGTAGGCCAGGTCGCTGAAGACCTGCAGCCGCATGGCAGCAAGCGTCTGTGGGTTGACGTGGTCATTGTCGTAGGTGGTAGTGAGTGCAAAGGCCCAGAAAGGTTTGCCGGTTCTTTTGGATTCGACGGAAATTTGCTCCAGATTTTCGTACCATGTTTTCATCAGGCGGTCCTTCATGACCGGATAGTAGTCGAAAGAGATAAATTCTACCGGCACCTTGTCGGTATACTCGTGTATGTATTTCAGATAGCTTTTTGTGCCAAGCTGGATGGAATCTGCAAAATTGGGGAAGAGGTTCACATAGCAAAAATGCTTGCTATCGACCGACTGGATCCGTTTGGCCCAATCTCCCAGGTCTTTGAACAAGCCGATTGCAGGTTCATCCATCAGATGGTATCCAGCGGTAGCGGGATGATTCATCACCAGCCTGGCAGTCTTCTCCGGATCTGATTTTAATTCCGGACAATTGACGACCAGTTTGATCCCAACTTTTTGGGCCACATCCAGCGCTTTTTGAACCGCATTGCTGTCCCGTCCGGCTCTGAGTTCTTTCAGGCGGGCCACCTGTTCCTGGCGGACAGAATCGGTCACTTCGCGGACATCCTCCAGTGGTTTTTCATCGATTTTATATTTGTTGACACCGACAATGACATCCAGCCCCTGATCGATCCGTGCCTGTTTTCTGGCAGCCGATTCTTCAACCCGCAGTTTGGGCATCCCGGTTTCGATGGCCTTGGCCATCCCCCCCAGCGCCTGAACTTCATTAATGATTTTTCGGGCTTCGCGAACAATGCCGTCTGTCAGGGCCTCAACATAATATGACCCTCCCAGCGGATCCACAACATGGCAGATCTGGGATTCTTCCTGAACAATAATCTGGGTATTCCGGGCAATGCGTGCGGAGAATTCCGTGGGCAACCCGACTGCCTCATCAAAAGAATTGGTGTGAAGGGACTGCGTTCCTCCCAGCGCCGCTGACATACACTCGAGCGTCGTGCGGATAATGTTGTTGTACGGATCCTGCTGGGTCAGGCTCCACCCCGATGTCTGGCAATGCGTTCGCAGCATGAGAGACTGCTGATTTTTGGGATTGAACGGCCGGATCAGTTCATGCCATAAAAACCGTGCAGCCCTGAGCATGGCAATTTCCATGAAGAAATTCATCCCGATACCGAAGAAGAAGGACAGACGGGGCGCAAATGTATCAATATCCATACCGGTTGCAAGGGCTGCCTTGACATATTCCAGACCATCCGCCAGCGTGAATGCTGTCTGGAGAACTGAATTGGCGCCGGCTTCCATCATGTGATATCCACTGATGCTGACGGTATTGAACTTGGGCATGTTTTGGGAGCAGTATCCGATAATGTCGGATACAATCCGCATGGAAGGCTCCGGCGGATAAATATAAGTGTTCCGGGTCAGATACTCTTTCAAAATATCATTCTGGATGGTTCCGGTCAGTTTTTCCTGCGGCACGCCCTGTTCTTCCGCAGCGACTATATACCCGGCCAGTACCGGAAGAACAGCTCCGTTCATGGTCATGGAAACGGACATCTGGTCAAGTGGAATCTGGTCAAAAAGAATCTTCATGTCTTCAACAGAGTCCACGGCAACACCTGCCTTTCCAATATCGCCGACTACCCTGGGATGGTCAGAGTCGTACCCCCGGTGGGTAGCCAGATCAAAGGCAACGGAAAGTCCTTTTTGCCCGGCTGCAAGATTTCTTCGATAGAATTCGTTGGATTCCCTGGCAGTTGAAAAGCCTGCATACTGCCGGATGGTCCAGGGCCTTCCGGCGTACATGGTGGCCATGGGGCCCCGGACAAAGGGAGATAGACCGGGAAGGGTGTTGACATGTTCCATTCCTTCCAGGTCTTCCGCCGTATAAAGCGGTTTGACCCGAATACCCTCAGGGGTCATCCAGTCAAGGGAATCCGGCGATTTCCCTTTCAGCAGTTTGGTGGCAAGATCTGTCCATTTCTGTTTCTGCGGGTGTTCCGACATGGTGCGCTCCTTTTGGTCAATCGAATTTAATGATAGTAAATAGGGCTTTTTACGAAGCCGTCAATGGTGATGGGCTCATAAAAAGTCAGAAATTGGGTGGCAAAGAAAAAAGTTCAAGATCAAGGCGAGCGAACCTTGAGGATTGAGGCGTACAACAAGTACGCCTCAATGACGAAAGATGAAGCTCAACGCAGATATTGAACTTTTTACGAAACCATCAATGGTCTCTTTGACACAATTCCACCAGAATCCCGTTGGTTGCTTTGGGATGAAGGAAAGCAATCTTTGCTCCTCCGGCACCGATCCGCGGTTTTTCATCAATAAGTTTGACGCCTTTGGCTTTCAGTTCATCCAGCGCAGCATCAATGTTTTCTACTCTGAATGCAATATGCTGAATGCCTTCCCCACGCTTTTCCAGATACTTTGCAACGGGGCCATCAGGAGAGGTTGACTCCAGAAGCTCCACCTCGCTCTCACCCACCGGGAAAAATGCTGTGGTCACCTTCTGTTCCTGAACGGTTTCCGAACCGGCAAATGACAGCCCCAGAATGTCTGTCCAGAAGTTCTTACGTTCATCAATGCTGTTGACTGCTATTCCGAGATGATCAATCTTTAAAATATTCATATCTGCTCCTGTCTTGATATTCCATTACATTTGACGGATTCGCAAAAAGCCGAACCTGTCTATTCATACACCCTGACGGGGAATCGCTCATCCGGGATGGGATATCGCCCGCCATACCATTTCAAACCACGCATTGGCCTGAGCAGCTAAGCCCTCTTTCTGCCCGCGTGACACCCACATAAAGAACGACCGCTGAACAAACCCCATCATGAAATCCAGCAGGACGCCGGCGCGCACATGCGGATTCAATATCCCCTCTTTCTGGCCCTGGCGCAATACCTCAAGAAAGAGATTCATCATTTTTTTCTGCTGGAAGGTTTTATCCGCCATCCACGTTTTCATGGGAAGCGTCATGAACAATATTTTCCCAAGGGCATGGTTCTTTTCATAATAATCAAGTTGAAGCCAAAAAACCTTTCTGAGCTTCTCCTTCAGGTCCTCAATTCCCTGAAGATGATCTATAATCCGGTCGGTCAGTTTTCCCAGCCAGACGTCCACGACCGCAAAAACAAGCCCTTCCTTGCTGCCATAATAGCCGTAAATGGTGCTGAAACTCACCCCGGCACTTTTTGCAACCGTGCGGATGTTGGCCTGATGGAAATCCGATTCCGAAAAAATTTCCAGAACAGCCGCCTCTAAGCGTTTCTGAATTTCAGGCTTAAAAATCTTGTTACTCCCAGATGTGTTTTTATCTTCGGTTGTCAAAGCGCTTCCATTATAACCACTTGATAAATAAAACTATATATAGATAAAATCAGACATGAAAAATATTGTTCTACAAAAAAACCGCATAGAACTTATTAATATATTACGATATTTATTAATAACAAAAAAATGATGATCAAAAATCGAAACATTGTTTCGTTTTTTTTGATATACGAATGGCATTATTCTGTCAAGTGAAAAAAGTCAAGCAGGTTTGAAAGACGTTTCCGCTCCTTTCAGAAAAGGGATTCAAAATCTGACGGCTTTCAGCGTCTCCTGTCGGCTGATTCTGAACCATACGGAAGTTATTGAAAATTATACCCGACACCTGTTATATTATCAAATTGACAACCGGCATTCCACACGATCCGGCATGGGGGGGGATACACCACCTTGGGAGGCGTTTTATGGATATGAATAATGATATGGAATGGAAACGCGATTATTCCATCGGGATTGAGGAAATCGACCTTCAGCACAGATATTTCCTGTCACTGATCAAACGGCTGAACTATTTTTTGAAAATGGGGATTACAGCGGATTATTATAAACGGCTGCTGAGAGAATTATCCCATTACGCGCTCTTTCATTTCTGCAGTGAAGAGAACCTGATGATTCATACAAACTATCCTGATACCCCTTCTCACTGCCAGATGCATCGGGATCTGATTGAAATCCTGAACCAGCAGGTCAACGAAATAGGGAATCTGGAGGATAATTCTGCCCACCTGCTTCATTTTCTCAAAGAATGGTTCATCCACCATACAACCCGGGAAGACACAAAAATTGCCGAATATCTGAAATCCTCAGGCAGAATTAAATACGTTCCGCCATCCCCCTCAAGCGGCTCACTCTGTAACACCGGGGATCATGAGGCGGTTCTTCCGGCTTCTTCCTCCACCATCATGATCGTGGAGGACACACCGGTTAATCTCATCCTTCTTGAAAAAATATTGATGGATCAGGGGTATCGTGTCCGATCTTTTCATGACGGTGCAGCAGCGCTGAAGTCAGCCGCAGAGGATCCGCCGGATTTGATTTTTCTTGACATTCATATGCCCGGAATAGACGGTTACGCGGTCTGTCGGCAGTTGAAATCTGTTGAACGCACAAAAGATGTGCCGGTGATCTTTATCAGTGTCCTTACGGAAACCCAGGATAAAATCAAGGCATTCCAGGCCGGTGGGGTGGATTATATCACCAAGCCCTTTCAATTCGAAGAAGTGAATGCTCGAGCCGGAGCCCATCTGAAAGTAGCAGCAGCCCATCGAGAGTTAGAAGAAAAAAATGAGGCTCTCAAGTGTGCAATGGATGATCTGAAAATTGCCCAGCAGCAGATCGTGCAGTCGGAAAAAATGGCTGCCCTGGGAGTCCTGACCGCCGGCATTGCCCATGAAATCAACAACCCGGTCAATTTCATCAAGGCCAGTGCCATTGGTCTGAATGCGGATATGCAGGATTTAAAAAAACTTCTGGAACTTTACGGATCCTGCCGGTATCGCTGCGGAACCGATGCGTGGCAGGAACGTATCGATGCAGTGAAACATGAAATCGAATATGAAACGTTAATGAAAGAAATACCGGATTTGCTGAATAATATTGAAGAAGGGGTTCATCGGACAGAGGAAATTGTCAACAGCCTGCGCGCATACTCGCGTATGGAACATCCGGATGTGGAAAAAACCGACGTACACAAGTTGATTGATGCTTCACTTGTCGTGCTCAAGCCACGCTATAAACACGAAATCGTGATTGAAAAAAAATATGGGCAGATACCCGATTTATACGCCCAGCCAGGCAAACTGATTCAGGTTTTCACCAACGTGGTTTCCAACGCCATCGATGCTGTTCAAAGCAGAACATCAAAGAATAACCATACGATTACAATCAAAACATTTCTTCAGCAGAAACAGGATATATCGCATGTTGTCATCGAAATCAGCGATACAGGGACAGGAATTCCCGAAGACATCCGGAATAAGATTTTTGATCCATTTTATTCATCAAAAAGCGTCGGTAAAGGCGTCGGACTGGGACTTTCCATCACTCAGGGTATTGTCCAGGAACACCAGGGCAGGATTGAAGTCAGCAGTAAAACAGGTGAGGGGGCAACATTTTCTGTTTTCTTTCCAGTAACTCAGCCACCCATGCTATAGACTTTCAGAAAATTCATTTCACAAGGCAGCGGGAGGTGATAATTATAGTACATCTCCGACCGATAACGCAGCGAAATTATTTTTCTGAATGTCTATATCCTTAAAGGGAGAATTTTGATGGAATCTCAGAAAATCACCGAACTACCCGATCATGAACCGAGGGAAAACACCATGACTGCCTCCCCAGCCCTGCCCAGAGCCTGCATCCTCTATGTGGATGATGATCCCGAGAATCTTAACAGTTTTAAAGCGGTTTTTCGACGCGCTTATGATATTTATCTGGCTGGTTCTGCACGTGAAGCGCTTGATATTTTAAAGAACAGGACGATTCAGGTGCTGATTACCGACCAGCGGATGCCAGACATGACCGGAACGGAATTATTGAAGCTTGTGGCAGATCAATATCCGAAAGTCCTCCGCTTCATGCTGACCGGGTTCAGTGATTTCGACCCGCTGGTCGATGCGATCAATAAAGGCAGACTACAGGCGTATTTCTCCAAACCGATCGATTACCAGCTTCTTGCATCCCGTATTGAAGACGGGCTCAAGGGACATTATCTGGAACTGACCAATCTGAATCTGCTTGAAGAAATACGGCAGAATGAAAATTTTCTGAATATTGTTATTGAAAATATTCCAGACATGCTTTTTATAAAAGAAGCCGAAAATCTCAGATTCGTCCGGTTGAATCGTGCTGGAGGGGAGCTTCTGGGATATCCGGTTGAAGATATGATCGGAAAGACCGATTATGATTTTTTCTCCGAAGAAGATGCTGATTATTTTACCTCCAGAGACAGGATGGTGCTGGAAAGCGGAAAACTGATGGATATCTCTGAAGAAACCGTCCAGACCCGGAGCAAAGGCAAACGGCTGCTTCACACGAAAAAAATTCCGATCATGGACAGCGATGGCCATGCCCGATACCTCCTGGGAGTTTCGCGGGATGTGACCGAATACCGCAAGCTGGAAACTCAGCTTCGGCAGGCGCAGAAAATGGAGGCCATCGGGACGCTTGCCGGAGGAATTGCACATGATTTCAACAATATCCTTTCTGCCGTCATCGGTTATGCTGAACTGGGCATGATGGAGGTGGCGGAAAGCCACCCGGTTCATCACATCCTGAAGCAGGTGATGGCATCCGGATGCCGTGCCCGTGACCTGGTCAAGCAGATTCTGGCATTCAGCCGTCAGAGTGAACAGAACCCCCTGCCGGTCAAGGTCGGCCGGATTGTCAGGGAAGTGGCGGAACTGCTGCGGGCATCCCTCCCGTCAACCATAGATATTCAGACAAGGCTCAACACGGCGAACGACGTTGTGTTTGCAGACATCATCCAGGTTCACCAGATTCTCATGAACCTGTGCACCAATGCCGGATATGCCATGCGCGACAACGGCGGCCTGTTGCAGATCAGCCTGAATGAAGCCGACTCTGACGATTTCTCTTTAATCGACCCGGACCTGTCACCGGGGAATTATCTGCAAATAGAAGTGGCAGACACCGGCCACGGCATGACGGATGAGGTGCGGGAACGTATTTTCGATCCTTTTTTTACCACCAAGAAACAAGGGGAAGGAACCGGACTGGGGCTTGCAGTCGTTTACGGAATTGTAAAAAAATACGGCGGAGTACTTACGGTTGTCAGCACCCCCGGTTCGGGGACCATTTTCAGGGTTTTTTTACCTCTCTTTAAAGGGACTGATGATCAGCAGCAGATCGAAAACATCCCTGTTCCCGGGGGCACGGAACGCATTCTTTTCGTGGATGACGAACCGGCATTGTGCGATATCAGCAAGTCCGTGCTGTCACAGCTCGGTTATGACGTCGTGGTTCAGTTGAGCAGCCAGGGAGCTCTGGAACTGTTCCGAGTCCGGCCGGACAGGTTTGATCTGGTCATTACCGACCAGACCATGCCCCTTCTGACCGGAATGGATCTGGCTCAGGAGTTCATGCGCATCAGACCCGATATTCCGGTTATTCTGTGTACCGGATTCAGCAGCAGGATTGATCAGAAACAGGCCGAATTCATGGGCATACGCGCATTCCTGCTTAAACCTTTCAGCAAGTCCCATCTGGCCAATACCATCCGTCGGGTTCTTGACAATAATCATCAATAGGACATTGAAAATACCGGTTCGGGGGATTATCCGTCGTGTGGCGCTCTCATACAAGATATAAC
>Ga0118677_10005738_pt1 | contig 21534 bp, 12 predicted proteins | sample AliMusrvi5mmetaG_FD_86154 | JGI IMG/M metagenome (GOLD analysis project Ga0118677, IMG submission 86154)
AGGAGATGGCTGAATGAATAAATCCAAGTCGCCAGTGAAACGCGGGGCGCCATGAAATGCCAATGCATATCCACCGACGATGATAAATTCAACCCCGTGGTCGTTGAACAACTTGAGTAAATCTCTGAAGTCTGGCTGAATTTCCATGGTATTGCCGCCGTAATACTTCGACCGTGCTCACGCGTTCATCCCGTGATTTTCCAAGCCAATAGGATAAGTCCTGGTGTGGAGACTCAGCCTTCAATCCTGTTTTGCTGATGACTCGTTTAATCATGGGGACAGATTACCATATTGGTCGTGCGATAAAAGTCTTCTTTCCAATTTCCTCGAAGACACACGCTCCCCGGTAGGGGAAGCGCGTCCTACAAGGTGGAAACGATGTGGGGTGGGGCGCGCATCCACATTGTAGGACGAGCTTCCCGACCAGCGGGAGGGAGCTTGTGTCTTGGGCGCTTATCCAGGCGCATGAAGAGAAGACACACGCTCCCCAGTAGGGGAAGCGCGTCCTACAAGGGGAAACGGTAGGGGAAGCGCGTCCTACAAGGGGAAACGGCAGGGGAAGCGCGCCCTACAAGGGGGTGGGTGACGCGCTTCCACATTGTAGGACGAGCTTCCGCGACCCTTATGGGTCGGGGAGCTTGTGGGCGCATGTTCCGGACCCCCATTTTCCCCCTGTTCCAAAAGTGCAATAATGGTTTCTTTTTCCATATTGCCATTCGAATGCCGGAAGGAGCACAATATGCTTATAAGTTTGAATTATGTTTGGAGTATGAATAGCACGGGGGAGGAAAAACCATGAGCCGAAATACGATTACAGTGCTGGTGTGGACGTTGGTGGCGGTGTGTCTGTTCGCGGACCGGGGGCAGGCCCAGGTGACCTGCAACTGGGCTTCGGCAACAGGGGGGTATTTCAGCACCGGGCCTTGGAGCATGAACACGCCTGTGAACGGTGGAAGCATTGATTACGTGCTCAGCAATACTAATATTGCGGATATGAGCATGACGAATGATTTCATCGCGTCGACTTTTTTGCTCAACGGGTTTGTGGCGAGTCCTCAGGGTAAGACCTATAATGTCTACGGTAGCAACCTGGAATTCAGAGCAAATACTTTAGGTGCCCTTCCGTTTATTAACATGTCCCTTCCCGTTACCGGAACCGGAAACGGGTTGATTATTAATCAAGGTGTCAAGCTGACGACTAATTTGACCCTGTCAGGTAGCGGCGCGTCGATGACGGGTCCTTTGGTTCTAAATGGGGTGGTCTCAGGATCCGGCAATGTCACGAACAGCCGAGTAATGAGTGCCTGGTACCCCAGTTTGAGTGTAACAAATGGAAACAACTCCTTTGCCGGCAACTGGGTGAATCTAGTCGCCAATGTCGGCGTGTCGTTTCCCAACGATGGCGCAATCGGGGCTTCAGGCAACAGCATAATACTGGATAATGGCGCGTTGTTGGTCATACCAACAGCTTTCACCCTTGGTTCCGGCCATTCGCTAGTCATCGGCTCTGGTGGTGGCAAGATTGGTCGCAATACCGGCGCAAATATCTTGACGCTGGCTAATGAGAACACGCTGACCGGTGGTGGTTTGCTGACTATCGGCCAGTATGGGAGTCTGGCTGTGAATGCCTCGCAGCCGAACTTCACAGGGCAAGTATCGGTAGTTGGGACGTCGGCCGCGCTCACGCTCGGCGCGTCCAACGCCCTTGGGAACGCGATGGGTATGTCGGTGGGAGCCTATGGTACTCTCGCCCTGAACAATCCCTACGGAGCGGGGTCATCAACCGTTACCAACCTGGCCAACGGCATGGTCACGCTGGGCACGAATCTTGTTTTTTCCGGCGGCACACGGGTCTATTTGAATGACTTGTCGGTCATCTCGGGCTCGGAAACCCAACTTGGCTCCCTGAAGAGCCCTGACAATGTTACGATTCCCGCAAGCGCCCATCCCGTAGTCGTTCATCCAGCACTGAGCGATGGCACCGGCATTTTGGGGGTAGACAAGACTAATTTGGTCTTTGGAAGTACTGGCAACGCCACTGCGAGCAGGATGATCGGGGATGCTGTGTCAGGCCAGTGGCGTGGGATTGGAGCGGGGGGGGCGGACTATGTGTATCAAAATACAGGCACCCTGACGCTGAACGGTAATGCAGAACTGGATGCCACGTCCCTCAAAAATTTATATGTCTACGGTCTGATCACCGGCGGCAATCCGTTGAATACGTTGGAATTTCGCGGAGGCGGTTATGTTTATTTAAACAACTTCGCCGACAACTTTACCAGTATGATTGCCGGTAAAGACGGAACGACACTGTACGCATATACTACGAACACCCTGACCTATCATTTCGCACCCGTTAACAATGTCTTCGGGCAGATCAACAACTCCACAAACGGCACGTTGGTGTTGCAGTTCGCCTCCGGCAGCAGCAATTCCTTCTCTTCGATCAACAACAACTCAACCGGCACGCTGGTGTTGGACGGTGCGGGTTCAACGAACGTTACATCGGGTAAAAACAATTGGAGCATGATAAGTGGTAGTACCCTTGTATTCAGTAACGGGTACTATTATATAGGGTGGGGCATAAATAAAGATTCCTGGAATGACGCAAACTACACACTGACGGTGGCAGGCGGGAATGTTAATTTTGTAACCCCAGACAGTTCTAATCTGAGATTTGCTAATACTAATATTGTTGAAGGCAAGAGTCAGATTAACATCACAAGTGGTTCATTTACTATAAGCGGTGTAAACTTTCAGGGCCTTAAGCTGGGTGCCAGTAAACCCGACACCGCAGGCAATTACAATGGAAACATCTATCAAAGTGGAGGTGTGTTGTCTCAACATAGTGGCACTGGCACTGGGACTGGGGCGGCGCTGGATATTGGTGGGACGACGTCCTCCAAAACAAATGCGTATTACCTGAGTGGCGGCTTGCTGACACTTTGGGGCGGCACGGCGGGTAACATGGGTCTAGGCGCCGCCACCGACTCATCGTCATTGGCCATGCTCAGTATGACAGGTGGAAAACTTGATGGAGATGGTAAGATCTTTGGTTATCAAGGGGCGGGAGCCAGGCAGGTGTTTGACTTTTCCGGCGGTACTCTGGTGGCGAAGAGCGTTGATGCAACCCGGCTTTCCTCGATGAATGCGCAAACCAGCCAGGGCACGCTCGTCAACAACGGCGGCACCCTGGCGCCCGGGGATGTCGGCAGATCGGGCACGACCATTATCATCGGCAACTACAGCAATACGGCCAGCACTGCCGTCATGGCGATCGATATCGGCGGCACAACCGCTTCCAGTGCGTATCAGGATGCCGCCTATGGCGGAAAGTTCGACTTTGTTCCGATTTCGGGTAACGCGACCCTAGGCGGAAACCTGGTGGTCAACCTGATCGAAACGGCGGCGGGGCAGGTTTACAAACCCGCGAGCACCAGTGTCTTCAAGATTCTGACCAATGCTCCCACGGGGTCCAGCGGTGCGTTCAGCGGGGCCAATGTGGCGGGGGGGCGCGTGATTGCGACCGATGGCAGCACCTCCTTCCTGATCTCTTATAATTCGGGGAATGTGACGCTTACGAACGCCCTCCTCAACGAGTGGAAAGGCACTGGAGCTGGCGGAACCTGGTCCACCGTCGGAGGCGCGAATGGCTGGACGGCGATGGATCCCAACAGTTCACTCTATCTTGCGACGTTGGGCACGAACGGGTATGGGAGCCTCACGCTAGACGGCAACCGGACGGTGCAAAGCCTGGCCTTCACTAACAAGACCCAAAGTTACACGATATCCGGTGCGAATACCTTGACGCTGAACAACGGAACGAACGTGATCACCGTGAACGATTATGCCGGAAATCACGCGGTCAATGTGCCGGTAGCCGTGGCTGCGAACTTGATCGTCAATGTGGCGCAGGCGGGTGATGTGCTGACGTTCGGGGCGACGCTTACGCAAAACGGGTCCGGCTTCACGCTGACCAAGATCGGGGCGGGTACGCTGGATATCACGGGGAACAACACGTTCAGTGGGGCGACGACGGTGAGTAACGGGACGTTGAAGGTGTCGGCGAGCGGAACACTCTCCAACAGCCCGTCGATCATGCTGGTGAGTGGAGCAACCTGCGATGTCAGCGCCGTGGCCGGGTACATCATTCCGGCGAGCCAGACTTTGCTGGGGACGGGCACCTTGGTCGGAAACGGAGCCGTTTTCAACGGGACGATTAATGCGACGCTTCTGAATAGCGTAGGAGGGCCGGGGAGTGTCTTAGGCCCGAATGTGTCCGGAACGGTGCAGATTGGCGGCGGGGCGACGCTGGATCTGGGTACGAGCACCAATTATCTGACGGGCAGTAGTGGGACCTATACGATTATTCCGAGCGGGGTGAGCGGGTCTGCTCCCAGCATTACGCTTCCGAGAGGGTGGAGGGTCAGTGTCTCTGGCGGTGCCTTGACGGTGTTGCCGGGTTATGCCGGAACCATGATTTTGTGTCAGTAACTTTCGTGATTCAGGAGGGGGAATCATGAAAAAATCAAATGATAAAATCTCCGGAAGGTTCACCACTTTTGGAGTGCGGCGGCTTGACGCGCCTTCCGGACGGCCTGTCAAGCCAGGCCAAAGAACATCGGCGTCAAGCCGCCGCACTCCAAAATGGGGTTGTTGCTTCCTTGGGCTCATGCTCCTTGTGTCCAGTCCCGCCTCAGCCTCTTCCCTCCCCTTCTACGACGGATTCGAGACCTACTCAGTGGGCACCTCCCTCACCAACGGGCCGAACGGGTGGGGTGCCTCCGACAGTACCGTGGCGGTCCAGACCAACGTCGTGTGGAGTCCGCAGATGGGCACAAATGCGGTCATCCTGCCGCCCGGTAAGACGGTTTCCAACCTGGTGGTTTCGGCGGCGTTGACAAATATGTGGACCGACTTTGTCCTGACGAATTCCGCCGGCATTCCTACGGAGGCTGTGGGGCCGGGGGACGTCAATACCAGCATGACGGTGCAGTGGTTTGTCGAGACGCACGGGTATCCCGTGGTGTGGCACCCGGCCAGCAATGCCTGGCTGGTCTGCAGCAACGACTACTGGGGCACTAACACCGTCGTTTTCAACACGAACGCCTGGATGCGCTTCACGCTCTGCCAGAACTACAGCAACCATACGGCGGCGCTCTTCCTCAACCAGCACCTGCTCTTGCAGCAGGTGCCTTTCATTGCCAATCGGGACCAGGGTGGCCAACTCCAGTTGGCGAACAGTGGCGAGGTGACCTCGTATTTTGACGAGGTCTCAATCCGGTATCAGCCGACCAATTTCACGGCGGATCTGGACAACGACGGGAAAATTGACTCGGAGGAAATTCAGACCTATGGGACTGTGGGCACGGCCAGGAGATTGTGGATTACGGCGGTGGCGACGAATGTGACTAGCGGCGGCACCGGAGGAGGGGTGTTGACCCAGCCGGCTTCCAGTCATTTCGATGTGCTGTGGACGATGGTCTCGACCACCCTGCAATGGACTGCGGATAGCGGGTACTATGCGGCGGATCTGTTGACCAACGGGGTGAGTGTCGCCGCGTTCAACTACAAGAACTCGAACACTGTCAGTTATGCCGTTGCCAATACCCTGGCCGACACGACGGTGACGGTGGCTTTTGCGCAGATGCCGGTGATCACGGCGAGCAACTCGGTGTATGGGAGCACCACGCCGGCCTCGACCAACTGCTACCCAGGGGAATCGCGGGCGTTTACATTCCAGGTCGGCGATAGTCACTATTTCATTTCAGGCCTTTTGACCAACGGGCAGGCGGTCGCCTCCGGTGGCTCCGGCTATTCGGGATTGGGGACAACGAGCGGGGCCTACACGTGGCCATCCATCACGGCGAATGGCGGGATTGAGGTGCAATATACGCACAAGTACACGAATTCGGCGGCCGTAGTGACGGTCAACGGGCCGGGCGGGGCCGGAGGCACGATTACGGTCTCGACGAATGAGGTCTATCCGGGCGAGCCGGTGACGTTTACGTTGACGCCCTATACGGCGTATGGCGTGACTGCGCTGACGAACAACGGGGTGCTGGTGGCGACCTTTGGCGGGTGCCTGACGGCGACCAACTTCACGTTCTCGAGTGTCCAGGCCAACCTGAACCTCGAGGGGGTGTTCACGTATACCGCGCGGCGTCGCGTGCCTGAAGATTACCTGACCCTCGATCTGGCCAGGGCGGCGGCGGTGTCAGGGGATGCGATCATCGTTGCGAATGGCACTGCCGCGAGCGGTTTGAGCCTCAGCAACCTGACCCTAATCGCGACGAATACGACGGTGGTGGGCGGCCTCACGGTGACGACGGGGACGATAGCCTCCTGCTCGGGCCTGGTCGTGGACACCATGACCGTGAATGGGCGACTGGTGGTCAGTAATGGAACGATGAACTTGGGAAGCCTGGTCATTGGCGCCGGCGCGACCGTACAGGTGGTCAATGCGACGGCGTTTGTTGCGAACGGGGTGACTTATACAGGGTCCTTCACGCTGGATCAATGGTGGAACCAGACGATCGTGCCGCAGACACCGCCGTTCAGTGATGATTTTGAGCGTTACTCGACAAGCCCCGGCACGATCATGGCGCAGATGGGGCAGTTCGGGTGGTGGGCGTCGGAAGCGGGCGTTGTGGCGCAGGGTACGGTGGTCACACAAGGGGCCAAGGCCGTGGAGATGCCGATGAGCACGGTCTTGTCGAATTGTCTGGCGCCTGCGGCCTCATCCAATATCTGGGAGCAATGGTACTACCGCGAGGCGGACCGCATTGATGAATCCCTCGTGAATGTGACCGGGGACTATACCAATGTGGCGGTGATGCTGTTCGTCAACACGAACCACTACCTGACGGTCTACAATCCCGAGACCGGCGCGGGGGCGTTCAATGTCCTGTCCAACGACGTGTGGGGCCATCCGGTGGCGAAACTGTCCACCGCGAACTGGATGCGGGTGGCGTTGAACCTGAACTACCAGACCCATCGGGCGGCGGTGTTTTTGAATGGACGGATTTTGATCGAACAACTGCGTTTCATCAACACCAACCTAGCCAACTGCTCCAAGATAGAGTGGCGTGCAGGAACGGCGGGTTCAACCTATCTGGATGATTTGAATATCTATACGAATGCCAACGGGGTCGTCTCCGACGACGCCAATGGTGACGGGATATCCGATGCCATTGAGATATATCGGAGCGGTAATGTCGCCGACATGATGCCTCGCGGCTCGGTGTTTAAGATAAGGTAGCAGGCCCATGCTCCCCGTTCCGCACAATGAGGAAACACACAAAGTCGGCCTGGTCGGCGGCGGTGCGTCTCGAAATTTACGACCCACTCATTCCGGTTTGGAAAGACTTGCTGGCCAAGGGGGACTGGGCCGAGTTCCGCGCCAAGAATGAGACGGACTTTACCATCGCCCCGGTCGAATGCACCGGTCCTGCCAACCTTTTGCGGACAGTGCCGAAATGAGTTTGGGCGCAAGACGGACAAGTTTTTCGCCCAGCATTCTGGGATGAGCTTCCCGACCAGCGGGAGGGAGCTTGTGGCGGGAAGGTGGACAGGGGAGAAGACGCAGGCTCCCCACCTTCGGCGGGGAAGCCCGCCCTACAAGGGGGAAGCCTGTGGAGGAGGGATTCTATGAACCAGGGTGAAAAATGAAACGATATCTCGTCATCTCGATTCTTCTCGGCCTGTTGGCTACCGTTCAAGCTGAAGTTGTCCCAAGTCCTCTGTTTGGTGACCATGCTGTTCTACCTTCCGGCGATAACATCGTGGTGTGGGGAACGGCCCGGGATGGCGAAGCGGTGGCCGTCACCTATGGCAAGGTTACGGCACGTACGGTGACTGCCCAAGGCCGTTGGGAGGTGCGCCTCTCGGGTCTGAAGCCAAGTGCGACCCCCAGGGAGTTGATCTTCCAGGGGGACAACCGTGTGGTGTCCACGGATGTGATTGTGGGTGACCTGTGGCTGTGTGCCGGTCAGTCAAACATGGAACTGCGAATGCGGGAAGCGGATCCCGCAGATGTGGAAGAGGCCGTCAAGAACCCGGTTCCAGCCCTGCGCTGGTTCGACCTCTACCGGCTTCCGTCTAACGATCCCGCCGCCTTGGTCAGGGGCCGTTGGCTTGTGCCAACCGGCCAAACCTTGAGGGAAATGACGGCCGCGGGGTACCACTTCGGCCGCGCCCTGCTTCAGCACCGGCCGGGGGTTCCGGTCGGGGTGATCGGTGGCGGGGTTGGCGCCACCTCGATTTCTGCCTGGGTCAGTGACCGGACTGTGCTCAACGAACCGGCGTTCGCCCCGATATTGGAAAGGCATAAGAAAGACATCGAGACTTATCCCAAACGGCTAGAGGCTTACGAGAAAGCAAAGGCCGACCATGCGATCAAAGCGGCCCAAGCAAAAGCATTATGTGTCGGGCGACGTTATGTTGCGAGATGACGCTGTGAGTGGCGATTGATGTGCATTTTCGTCACGGGTCAAGCCAAGCAAGTGCGATTCACGCAACATAACGCTTCTTGCGGGAACAGCGTGTGAGGAACTCCATGAGTGCGGGCTGTTTCCACTGAGGAGTCTCTGGCGGCTTGCCCCCGTCAGGAGGCGGCATTTTATCCAATGCCTTACGTTTTCGTTCCACGCTGATCTCCACGTACTGACTGCTGGTCTTGATTTGGGCATGCCCGAGCCAGTCTCTGACAACGAAGATATCGTTCCCAGCCTCTACCAGGTGCAGGGCCGTGGTGTGGCGAAAGGTATGCGGAGTGACGTTTCGGCCTTGCAGGGAAGGACAGGTGGCGATGGCGGCTTTGGCGTAAACAGCCACCCGCCCGCCGATCCCGAACCGGGTCATGGGGCCGCCTCGGCTACTGAGGAAGAGATGTTCGGAGTCGATACCAATCTGCTTTCTTAGTTCAAGGTAGCGGCTCAGGATTTCAACGCTTTCTTCCCATAGCGGGATGACGCGCGTCTTTTTGCCTTTGCCGGTGACCGTGACGGTGGCCGGTGTTTTGGAGCGCACGTCGGCGACGGTGATGTCGGCCAGTTCCTGTACGCGTGCGCCTGTATTGTACATCACCTGCAGTAACGCTTTGTCACGGGCGCCCAGCAACGTTCCGGGGTCCGGGCAGACGAGGATCGCATGCACTTCTTCTACCGTGAGGCTTGGCGGAGGGGAATGATCGATGCTTTTCAGCTTGAGTGCCTGGATGCGTTCGTTGGCGTGCATCAACTCGGGAACCATCCTGGCCAGGAAGTGGAAGAAGGTCTTTACGACAGCCAGGCGTTGATTTCGTGTTGTCGTCGCGTTTCCACGTTCCTTCTCAATGTAATCCAGGAAGTCCAGTACCCGTTCAAGGCTGATCATCTGGATGTCGATGGCCTCAGGGGCGATCACAAGACGCTCGCAGAGGTAGTTGACAAGCAGTTTCATGCAGTCGCTGTAGCTCGCCACAGTATTGGGCGAGAGCCCGAGTTCGGCGCTGAGGTGCGCGGTAAAGAAGGTGGTAACCAGATAACTGAATGTGATCTTCATCGTTGATGCTCCAGATAGTGTTGTTTGAACTTTCCGCAAGCCTGTTGAAGGGCGGCGGCATCGATATGGAGATAGAGTTCGGTGCAATGGTAGGTCACGTGCCCCATTGCGTTGGCTAGAACCGGAAGCCATGCGGTGACATCCTCATGCGTCTCGCGCCAAAGCGCGAGACAGGCACAGGCGTAGTTGTGGCGCAAGTCGTGGAGCCGCGGAGGCGGATCCCCGCCAATGCCGCAATGGATACAGAGGCGACGGAACATGCGGTACGCCCGATCACGCACGAGCCTTCTATTCGGTCCGGGTACGAACAGCGGGGCGGATGGTTCGCTTCCCGCATAGTCAGCGCGGCACTCGATCCATTGGTCCAGGGCCTCGCGGGTGGATGGGCTCATCGCCACGAGACGTTCCTTGCGGAACTTGCCCCGGCGAACAAAGAGCGTTGCATTAACGGCATCTATGTCTTGGAGATTCAGGGCCAAAGCCTCTGAGATCCGCAGGCCGGTGCTATACAGTAGGCCGATCAGAAAGCGCATACACGCTGCACGGATTCCATTGTCGGGCTTGAGGGTTGCGGTGGCCGCCATCAACTCGCCGACCTGTGCCGAACTCAGCGGGCAGAAGCGGACCTTCTGCGACTCCCGGGGCATGAGGCGTGGCGGCAACAACACGCTTTCGGGCTCTAGGGCGTGCAGATACAGACTGAACTGCCGCACGCCCGAGAGCATCCCTGCGCGGGTTGCACGACTCCGTTCGGCCATGTTGAAGGCAAAGCGCTCCATCACATCGACGTCAAGAACCGTGCGCGTATATCCGCGCTCCGTTAGGAAGACATCAAAGGCCCCGAGTCGATCAGCGCCATCCTTATAGTCATAGCCCTGCATGCGCTTGAACGCAATGAACTGAACCATGCGATCCGCCAGAGAACTGGCAAACTGATGCGGTGCGCTCATCAGGCACCTCCCGGCCACGGAAGCGCCGCGTTTCGCAACGAGGCAAGGTCGACTTTGCCGTAGAGCAGCGTGCTGCACGGATCACGATGCCCCAGCATGTCAACCACATCCTTGAATGGAACGTGGCCATACATCCGCGAGGCGAACGCGTGGCGGAAGGGATGCGATCCGTAGCGAACACCCTCGGGAAGCTCGATGCCTGCCTGTTTGATGCGTTTTCGCAGGATTTTGGAAAGTTCACGGGGAGAGGCGAGAGGCCCAAAGGGCTCAGCGGTGCGTAAAAATACTTCGCGATGGGAACTGCTTGGCCGTCCATTGCGAAGGTATTCCGCCAAGCGATTGCCCGCGCTGGCTGTGAGGTGTTGTTCAACCGCGCGGCCACGCTTGACGGCTGAGAAGTGGATCCGCTCTCTCGGCCAGTCCACGTCCTCTAGGCGCAGGCGACGAAGCTGTACGCCGCGCACCCCGTAGGTGCTCAGTAGACACACGATCGCACGATCCCGCAGATCCGCAGGCGTCTCGCCGCAGATTGAATTCTGCAGCCTTTCGATGCACGCGGGAGGAATTGGGCGCATGACCCTGCCCATGCACGGCTGCCGCATTGAAGGCGACAGAGCTGACAGATCGCGTTCTAAATATCCCGTATGATAGGCAAAGCGCAGAAAGAGGCGCATGGTATCCTGCATGCAGCGGCGCGAACCGGGACCGTACTTCGTGGCGTAGTCGATCAGGCACTGCGTGACCGAATCAGCGTTCATTCGGCTGAACAGATGCGCTGGTGACTCCGGCGGACCGAACCACTCGAAAAGACGTTTCAGATAAGGACGCTCCCTGTCCCTCCTGCTCTCATGCACCCCCCGGACTCTGACAGCGTGAGCGTTATACTTTTCCGTCAGTTCAGCCAAGCTCGATGGAAAGACTACCGGCTCGGCATCGACCTCATGCAACGGTACATTCATGATGCACTTCCTTTCTATGGCTCAACCATAGAATAAAGACGCCGATGCCAAATACATTATGTTGCGTGAATCGCACTTGCTTGGCTTGACCCGTGACGAAAATGCACATCAATCGCCACTCACAGCGTCATCTCGCAACATAACGTCGCCCGACACATAATGGTTTTTATGTTACGTACAACATAAAAACCAGCGGGCCAGCCGGAACCCAAGCTCCCTACTGCTGTCTGGGATCCTGACAAAGGCCGAGGCGCCCCAGCGCGTCTTTACAACGGGATGATCGCCCCCCTGGGCGGTCTGGCTTTGACGGGAGTTGTTTGGTACCAGGGCGAGGCTAACTGTTGGAACGGCAGCAGTTACCGTCCCATGTTGACCGCGCTGATCAACGAGTGGCGCACGGTGTTCAAACGACAGGATCTGCCGTTTTTGGTCGTCCAATTGCCCAACCACAAGGGCCTGACTCCGGAGCTTCGTGAAGCCCAGATGCGGGTCGCCACGGAAGTGCCCCGGGTCGGCATCGTTTGCACCATTGATGTTGGAGACCCTGAGGATATCCATCCCAAGAACAAGCGGCCCGTGGGTGAACGTCTGGCCTTGGTTGCCCGCTCTCTGGCCTATGGCGAAACCGTGACGTCCAGTGGGCCGCGCTTTGCCGGGATAACAATCGACGGATCTAAAGCCATCGTCCGTTTCACCGACACCGATGGAGGCCTGGTGGCCAAGGATGGAGCCCTGACCAGCTTCACTCTTGCCGGGGCCGATGGGAACTTTGTGCCAGCCGAAGCCCGGATCGTCGGGACCACGGTTGAAGTCAAGGCCGCCAAAGTCTCGGACCCAAAGGCGGTCCGCTATGCTTGGGCCAATCTGCCAGCGGCCTCCCTTTTCAACGGTGCCGGGCTTCCCGCCTTCCCATTCCGTAGCGACAATATTCCTCCCAAAACCTTAAGTGCTCAGGAGCAGCATGATGCCAGGATGGCCTGGTGGCGCGAGGCGAAATTCGGCATGTTCATCCATTGGGGGATCTATGCGCTTCCCGCCGGCGGCGAATGGTACATGCGCGTTTGCAAAGTTCCCCTCGCCAAATACGCAGCGTTCGCCGGGAAATTCAATCCTGTGAAGTTCAATGCCGATGAGTGGGCCACCGTGGCCGAGACCGCGGGGATGAAATACATGGTGCCGACGGCAAAGCACCACGACGGCTTTGCGATGTTCCGCTCGCAAGCCAGCAGCTATAACATTTATGACGCCACGCCATTCAAACGCGATCCCATGAAAGAGCTTTCCCTGGCCTGTCCGAAACATGGTATCCGCTTTGGTGTCTACTATTCGGCAATTGCCGACTGGGGACACCCCGGAGGCGGCGTTGGGGGGCCAAAATGGGACAAGGGTCAGGAAGGAGACCTCGACGAGTACATCAAAAACGTGTCCCTGCCGCAGGTCAAAGAGCTGCTCACCAACTATGGACCGATAGCCGTCATGTGGTTTGATTCTGACGGCGTGCGACCCAAGACCTTGGAACAGACGCTTCCTTACATCTCCGTGCTCAAGTTGCAGCCGGATCTTATTGTCAACCGGCGACTGCATGGCGTTCCGGGTGACTTCGAGTCAATGGAAAGGCATATGCCGGTGATTGCGCCCACCAATGACTGGGAACTTTGCGACACGATGATCGAAGACGGCTGGGGCTACTGTGGCAGAAAGCCAGTTCGCGCGTTGGGCCGTTTACTACCGGAACTCTGCGAAGCTTGGGGCAAGGGTGGAAACGTCCTGCTCAATGTGGCACCGGACGCTGAGGGGGTTATTCCTGAAGGCACTGTTGAACGCTTGAAGCAAATCGGGCAATGGATGAAGGTGAACGGTGAAGCCATTTACGGTTCGGTAAAAGGCCCTTTCGCCTATGTCCCGTGGGGCTGGGAAACCACCAAGGGCGATAGGATGTACCTCCTGGTCTCCAAATGGCCGGCCAATGGTAAACTGATACTCCCCTCGGAAGTCTCCATCGAAAAAGCATGGCTTGTGTCTGATCCCAAGCGGATCGTGACGGCCACCGTGGAGAATGGCAGAACCATTCTCTCCGTGCCGCTCGAAGCACCCGACCCGATTGTCAGCGTGGTGGCTCTGAAATTGAAGGCTCCCGTCAGCGTGGTCAACGCGCTTACGGTGGGCTGTGCCGTGACCGTTTCGGAAGATCCACGCGGAGGCAAGACGATCACGTCACAGCAAGGCGTCAGGTGGCAGGTTAAAGGGGACAAGGGTGTGGTGACCATTGATCTTGGTAAGACACAAACCTTTGATGCTGTGCGACTCTGGATTATTAACACCGAGGTGAAACAACTGCTTTTGGAGGTGAAATCCGGCAACACCTGGACGGAGGTCTTTAACGAGGGAAACTCCAAGACGGGGGACGGATGGATCAAAAGCTTTGCACCTGTCAGCGGCGAGCAGGTCCGTCTGACGATCTCTGCCAAGAAGCCAGGGATAGACCTCCGCTGCTTTGAACTGTTCCCGCCATTGTGATGGGACAAGGAGAAGACGCAGGCTCCCCGCTGCCGCGGGGAAGCCCGCCCTACAAGATGGAGGAAGGTGTTTCCACGTTGTAGGACGAGCTTCCCGACCAGCGGGAGGGAGCTTGTGGAGGGGAGGAGGGTAATAGTCGAAATGATCAAACCATTCATGATGGCTGTTCTCATGGTAGGCTCAGCGATGGCGGCGGAACCTTATCGGGATGTCACGCTGCCGGCAGGGCAGCGCGCCGCTGACCTTTTGGGCCGGATGACCGTTGAGGAGAAGCTGGCTTACATCGGCGGAGACCGTAAAATGTACATCCGGCCTATTGAGAGGTTGCATCTTCCCGAGATCCGCATGTCCGACGGACCGAACGGCGTGCGCTGTTGGGGAAACTCCACCGCCTATGGCGGAGGTATGGCGCTGGCCGCCTCGTGGGATCCGGTCTTGGCCGAGAAGGTGGGGGCGTCCATAGGCAACGATGCCCGTGCCCGCGGGGTCCACATAGTGCTGGCGCCGGGCGTGAACCTCAGTCGCACGCCGCTGTGCGGACGCAATGCCGAGTATTTCGGCGAGGATCCCCTGCTGGCCGGGACGATGGCCTGCGGGTTCATTCGCGGTCTCAAGTCCCGCGAGGTCATGGGCTGTATCAAGCATTTTGCCGCCAACAACCAGGAAACGGCGCGCATGGTGCTCAGCAGCGAGGTCGATGAACGAGCCCTGCGCGAACTCTATTTCCCGGCCTTCCTCATGGCCATCCGGGAGGGCCAGGTTGACACGGTGATGAACGCCTACAGCAAGGTCAATGGAACCTACTGCTCGCATCACGCCTGGTTGAACGAGCAGGTGCTCCGGAAAGAGTGGGGCTTCACCGGCATCGTCATGTCCGACTGGGGCGGCATTCACGACACCCAGGGTGCCGCCCTGGGCGGGACCGACCTGGAGATGCCTGCAGGGACGCACATGAGCCCGGATAAACTGGCCCCGCTCATCGCCAACGGCTCGGTACCCATGGCCGTCATCGACACCAAGGTCCGGCACATCCTGACCACCCTCATCGCCAACGGCTGCCTGGAGCGGGTCCAGAAGGATGCCACTATCCCTGAACGTAATCCCGCCTCTGATGCCGTGGCGCTGGAAGGCGCACGGGCAGCCATTGTTCTAGCCCGCAATGAAGGCGGCCTGTTGCCGGTCAATCCGGCCACCGTTCGCTCTGTGCTGGTGGTTGGGCCGAACGCCCACCCGGCGGTGATCACCAGCGGCGGCAGTACGGCGACGCCCCCCTTCCTGCGCATCAGCATCCTGGATGGCATCAAGGCGGCCTTCCCCAAGGTAATCGTGACCCACCACCCCGGCATTCAGAGGCCGGAGGGCAAGGAGCCCATCGGTCGTGATACCCTGACGGCGGCGGCGACCACCGCTGACTTGGTGGTCCTTGCGCTGGGTTTCAATCAGCGGGACGGCAATAATTCGGTGGCCAGTGCTGGTTTTAAGGATGAGAAAACTTACGTGGCCTTCGGCCTGTATGAAGGCGAGGCCCACGATCGCTCCTTTGGCCTGCACCGGTCACAGGTGGACACCGTCCAGGCGGTGGCTGCCGTCAACCGGCGGACCGTTGTGGTGCTGAACTCCGGTGCGGGGGTTGATCCCGCCGGGTGGGCTGATCTCGTGCCTGCACTGTTGTTGGCGTGGTACCCAGGTCAGGCTGTCGGCACGGCCGTGGCCGATGTCATCACCGGGACGGTCAATCCATCGGCGAAGCTGCCGGTGACGTTTGGCCGTCGGCTCAAGGACTATCCGTCCTCGGCCCATGTGGACGTGCGGGTCCATGATGGCAGCACCTATGCTGAGCAGCTCGGCGCCGACTATCGGGAAGCGAAAGTCGAACTCACGCGCACTGATCGCAGCGTGTATGGCGAGGGGCTGAATGTCGGCTACCGCGGCTTTGACGCCCTGGGCATCGAGCCCTGGCTGCCCTTCGGCTTCGGCTTATCCTATACCACCTACGCCTACGACGGCCTGCGCACCGAGGTATCGGCGGACGGGCGGGTGCCTGTGCGATTCACCGTTCGCAACACCGGCAGCCGTGCCGGCGCGGAGATCGTCCAGGTCTATGTCACGCCAGCCCCGGCTCCGGTCCCTCGTCCGCCGAAGGAGCTGAAGGGGTTTGCCAAAGTCACGCTCGCCCCGGGCGAGGCCAAGGACGTGGTGGTGACCCTTCCCGCAGACGCCTTCGCCTACTGGAGCCCCACCGTCAAGGATTGGGTAGTCGAGAAGGGAACCTATGGCATTCAAGTCGGGGCCTCGTCGCGCGACATTCGTTTAACCGGGAGCATCGCCAGAACTGGTAAATGATTCTCCATGTTGTGTCGGAAGGCGGAGACGCAGGCTCCCCGCTGCCGCGGGGAAGCCCGCCCTACAAGATGGAGGAAGGTGTTTCCACATTGTAGGACGAGCTTCCCGACCGGAGGGAGGGAGCTTGTGCGTTTTCAGGGAGAAGACACACGCTCCCCTGGCGGGGAAGCGCGTCCTACAAGGTGGAATCTCGTTGTAGAACAAGATGGAAACCCGCCCGCCCCTTATTTTGCGTGGATTTGGCGGTATTCGCCAGGGGTCTGCTTGGCGAGGCGCCGGAAGGCGCGGCAGAAATAGGGTGTGTCACGGAACCCGCATTGCTGGGCGATGTCGTCTATTTTCATCGGATACGTTTTCAGCAACAGCTTGGCCCGGTCTATCCTCACGTAATTCAGATACTGGTTGAAGGACATGCTCCCGTGGGTTCGGAACAGGCGGGAAAGGTGGTTCGGGGCGATCCCGAACAACTTGGCCACGCTTTCGCGCGTGGTCTCGTACTGGTAATGCTCCTGGAGATGGATGCAGAGATGTTCCAGGAGACGGTCGGCCCGGCGGGGCCCCTTGGGGAGCGGATGGCCGATCACCTCGTACATGCAACGCAGGATGGCCTTTACTAAATCGGGATACGTTGAGGGGGTCGCACGCTTTTGGACAAGCTCGAGCAGGGCGTCCATGATGCTTCTCGCCGATCCGCAGGAGGGAGGCGGGATCGGGATCTTGAGAATCTCAGCCTTTTCCAGACCCCCGCCCTTGGTGGTGACCAGGCTCAGGCCCATCTGCCGGGCTCCGAACAGAAGGGACAGGAGTTGTACCGGTTGGCGCCAGGTGGGCCGGTTCCAGCAGTTCGCCGGCAGCAACAGGACGTTCCCGGGCTTGACGGTAATCCGTGTTATCTGTCCCTCTACCTCGATCTCGTTCTCATAGCGCCCCCGTAACGGGATCTCGAGGCGCGGGAAGTTGACGACATAGGTGAGCGGTGGGAGTGGAGCGTTGATGGCGCCGGCGACATATACGACTTCCGGCGGCGATTGTGACAGGAGTCTAACAATTTCTTTGGCTATCAGATCCTGATTCATTTGGTCATGTTATCCATGCATGGCTCGCAAGAAAAGACAAAAAAGAATCAATGTTACGCAAGTGCAACAATGGTTTCATTTTGACAGTTGCCTTCCGGAGGTCGCATGAGGCAATCTTTCGGAAAGGCAAATTTGCGATTTTTTGTAGGACGAGCTTCCCCGACATGAAGGGGTCGGGGAGCTTGTGGCATGGCAGAAGACGCAGGCTCCCCCGCCTTCGTCCCGGAGGGACTACGGCGCGGGAAGCCCGCCCTACAAGGTGGAAACGATGTTATGGGGCTCGAGCTTTCACATTGTAGGACGAGCTTCCCCGACCCGAAGATGTCGGGGAGCTTGTGGGAAAAAGGGAGTGGGATGAAAAGGTTCATGCTACAGTATTTGCTGGTGTTCGCGGGGATTTCCCTGATAGGCGCCGGGATGGTTCAGGCGGGCGAGGCTCCGGATTTCACCCGGGAGAAGACTTGCTACGTGGTTCCCTACGCCCACCTCGATACGCAGTATCGGTGGGATTTTCCCGAAACCATCAACGTGTACCTGAAGCGGACCCTCGATGAAAACTTTCCTCTGATGGATAGATATCCGCACTACATCTTCAACTTCTCGGGGACATGGCGGTATGAACTGATGAAGGAGTATTACCCCGACCAGTGGGAGTCCCTCAGGAAGTACGTCGCCGCAGGCCGGTGGCACCCGGCGGGCGCCGAGGTGGAGGAGACGGACTCTAATATTCCATCCCCCGAGTCCATGATCCGGAATATCCTCTACGGGAACCAGTGGTTGCGGCAGGAATTCGGCTTTGAAAACCATGACTATATCCTGCCGGACTGTTTCGGGTTCCAGGCGTCGATGCCTTCCGTCCTCGCCCATTGCGGGATCAACGGCTTCTCCACCGCGAAGCTGACCTGGGGGCTGCCATTTCCCATCCCCTTCAATGTCGGGGTATGGCAGGGACCGGACGGGAAGTCCGTGATGGCAGCCCTGAATGCCACCAAGTATGACGGGGGGCTCGAACCGGATTTTGCCAACGACACGAATTGGGTGGCCCGGCTTGAAGCGGATGGAAAGCGGTGCGGCCTGTTTGTGGATTACCGTTACTTCGGGGTGGGGGATCGGGGCGGCGCGTGCCTTGAGGCGGATCTCAAAAGGCTGGAATCCAGTCTGGCGACGCCGGGCAAGTTCAGGATTGCTGTGGGCGGAAGCGGACGTCTGTTTGACGAGATTTCTCCGCAACAGCGGGCGATGTTGCCCCGCTACGAGGGGGATCTGCTGCTGAAGGATCACTCGGCCGGCACCCTGACTTCCCAGGCGTTCATGAAGCGTTGCAACCGCAAGGGCGAACTGCTGGCGGATGCGGCCGAGCGGGCCGGTGTGCTCGGGCAGTGGTTGGGCGTGACACCGTATCCCGCCCCGTCGCTTCGCGCGGGATGGGGGCGGTTGATTGCCTCGCAGTTCCACGACATTCTGCCGGGCACAAGCCTGCCGGAATGCTACGACTACAGCTACAATGACGAATTCATCGCGCTCAAGGGATTTGCGGCAGACCTGGTGGACGGTGTGTCGGCGGTGGCCTCGGCCCTGAAGACCGACGGGTGCAAAGGCCTGCCGGTGGTGGTGTTCAACCCGCTTGGCTTTGACCGCGAGGACCCCGTCGAGATCGAGGCCCCGGGCCTCGCCGATCCGGCGGTGTTCGATGCCTCTGGCAAGGCGGTGCCCTGTCAGAAGCTTGCCGGTGGCAAGGTGTTGGCCATCGTCCGCGTGCCTTCGGTCGGTTTTGCCGTATTGGATGTGAGGGAGGGGGAAAGACACACGCTCCCCAGTAGGGGAAGCGCGTCCTACAAGGGGGGTGATGGTGCGCTTCCACAGTGTAGGACGAGCTTCCCGACCAACGGGAGGGAGCTTGTGCGGGGCGGAGAAGACACACGCTCCCCAGTAGGGGAAGCGCGTCCTACAATTATAACCTCGAACACCCTGGAGAACGCCCGTTACAAGGTTAGTGTGAATGAGGATGGCGATATTGCCCGCGTGTTCGACAAGAAGCTTGGCCGCGAGTTGCTGTCGGCGCCTGCTCAAGTGCAGTTCCTCTACGACAATCCGAAGAAATACCCGGCCTGGAACATCGACTGGGAGGATCAGAAAAATCCGCCCCGTGAAATCCTCAAGGGTCCCGCCACGGTGCGAATTGTCGAAAGCGGTCCCGCCCGCGTGGCCCTCGAGATCGAGCGGTCCGCGCACCATTCCCGTTTTGTCCAGACACTCCGGCTCGCGGCGGGCGAGGCAGGCGACCGTTTGGAGATCGCGACCTTCGTGGACTGGCGGGGCAAGGAGCGCCTGGTCAAACAGGCGTTCCCGCTTTCAGCGTCCAATCCGCTGGCGACCTACAATCTCGGGCTGGGGACGATCCAGCGGGGCAACGATGATCCCGGCCGCTACGAGGCGCCTTCCCGCGAATGGTTTGACCTGACGGATGCGTCGGGTGCCTTTGGTGTAACGGTGCTGGAGGACTGCAAGTTCGGATCCGACAAGCCTGCCGACAACGTGCTCCGGCTGACTTTGCTGCGTACCCCCGGTGTGCAAAGCCGCTCCTGCCTCGATCAGCAATGGCAGGACTGGGGCCGTCACACGATGGTCTACGGTCTGGCCGGTCATGCAGGTGACGGGCGGAACGGGCAGTCTGAACGGATGGGACGGCGCCTGAACCAGCCGTTGCGCGCCTTTGTCGCGACGCGGCACGATGGCCCGCTGGGAGTGGCGTCGTCGCTGGTCCGGCTCAACACGGAGGCGGTGGATATCCGCGCGATGAAGCTGGCCGAGGATGGGCAGACGGTCATTATCCGGCTCCAGAACGTTACAGGAGCGAACACGGCGCCAGTTACCCTGTCCTTCGGTAACGGGGTTCGGGATGGTTGGGAGGTTGATGGCCAGGAGAAGAGGATCGGCGGCATCAGGGTCCGGTGGGGCACAATGCGGCTGGGGATGTTCTCCCGCTACGCCTTGCGGTCATTCGCGGTGGTGCCGCGCAAGGTGTCGCAACGAGTCGCGCCGCTGGTTGGCGCGCCCTGCGATCTGGCCCCGCTTTTTAATGCCGACGTGATGAGCACGGACAAGAATCGCGCGGACGGGGATTTCGAGGGTGGCCATACGCTGGCGGCGGAACAGGTGCCCGCACAGGTGCGGTCGGGTGGCCTGGTGTTCACGCTTGGATCGGGACTGGTTGACGGCGTCAGGAATGCCGTGGTATGCAAGGGCCAGAAAGTGATCCTGCCCCGCGGGGCGTGGAACGAGGTCCACCTGCTGGTGGCGGCCGATGAGGATCTGACCGTGCGGCTCAATGGTATCGAATGTTTCGTGCCGGCCTGGAACAAACCCGTCGGGAACTGGGATCGGCGCCTGTGGACCGGTGAGAGGGGAAGCGAATACAAGTACACCAAGACCCTGGTCGGTCTGGCCGCGGGCTATGTGAAGCCCGGTCGAATCGCCTCGTTCGCGACCCATACTCATTCGCGCGGCGCCAATGAGGCGTATCAGTTCAGCTACATGACGCAGATTGTTGTTCCCGTGGCGGATGGGCCCGGACAGGTTATGCTACCTGACAACCCGAAGCTGAAGGTGTTCGCGGTTTCGGCGGCGAACCGGCCGACGCCCACCGTTGTATCGGCGGCGCCTTTGTACGATGATCCGGGTGTTTTCGGGGCGCCCGCCTTCGATCCAAGGACGGTTGCGGCGGTGACGTTGGAGAAAGAGCTATGAAAGAATGGTTAATACGGCAGAAGCAGTATCTCTTGAGCGGGGTGTCCTATGCCATTCCCTTTGTGGCGTGCGGCGGGATTCTGATCGCGCTGGCCATCACCTTCGCCCCGATGGGCGAACACGGACCTGATTTCTCGCAAACGCCCTATCTGAAGAAGATGCTGGAGATCGGGGTGGCGTCCTTTACCTTGCTGGTGCCAATCCTGTCGGGCTATATCGCCTACGGTATGGTCAACCGGCCGGGGCTGGTTCCCGGCATGGTCGGCGGCTGGATTGCCACGCATCTGGGAACAACAATGGTCGATGGTGTCCCGAAGGATGTTTCCGCCGGTTTTCTCGGTGGGATTGTGGCGGGGTGGTTTGCCGGTTGGGTTGTGATGCAACTCAAGAAACTCAATC
>Ga0118677_10005739_pt1 | contig 21533 bp, 19 predicted proteins | sample AliMusrvi5mmetaG_FD_86154 | JGI IMG/M metagenome (GOLD analysis project Ga0118677, IMG submission 86154)
ATATATAACGCATTTGATTCGAATTAAATATGAAAGAGGGATGAAACAATCCTTGCGGGAAAGGCAGGGGATTAAAATAGATATACGTTCTCTTTCCTTTTTTGTTGGGGCTTGTCGGTGATAGGATTAAACAAACAATAAAAATGACAGGTGATGTAGAAATTGTTAAAGAGACATACAGAAAACAGAGGAATCTGTTGGGTTTGACTGCCAAAAAGTCATTTGATCCAGATTTTACCGGCAGCAGGAATATTTTATATTTTTCTCTGATCAGGCTTTAAGACAATTACTCAACAAATATGACAAGATTTTTCAGTCTTTTTGTTGATCGCCAAATGAATAGTTTCAGCAGAAACAATCCATCTTATGGTTACTTTTGAGGAAAACCAACAAGATATAAGGTAAATTTTCTTACCTTCGAAAATTCATTATTAGAATACTGAACATTATAATAACCGACTGATAGACTTTGAAATAATTTATTCCAGGATATCATTCAAAGAAATATAAAAATGAAACGAATATTGGTTGCAGAAGATAATAAACTGATACTTGAAACAATATCACACAGTCTGAATCGTGAGGGTTATGAAGTCATTAAAGTGCTGGATGGAAAAGAATGCCTCAGGAAACTTGAAGAAACCGACTTTGACTTACTGATTACCGACCTCTATATGCCATACATTAATGGGCACCAGGTTATTTCGGTTTTACGCGATGAGCGAAAGAAAAATACCCCTATCCTGGTACTTTCAGCAGCCGGGGCTGAAGAAAATGTATTAAAAGCTTTCGATCTGGGGGCTGATGATTTTATGGTTAAACCATTCAGTTTAGTTGAACTTAACATTAGAGTCCGTAAATTACTTGCATTGAAAAGATAAAGTAAATGTTTTCTATTTTTATTACTTAAATTATCTGAGATGAACCCTATCAAATTTACGTCAGTAAAATTGATAATCCTTATTGGTTGCATGAGCTGTGCAATCAATTTGCTGTATACTCCAGGCAGCTACGGTTCAACAAATATCCCAGGTTCGATTGCTGGAGAGATAGGACAATCAATACAAATCAATGACTCTGTGAAACAAGCAAGAGAACTGGCTGTCCAGGCATTGAAAACTGATTCTGTTAAGATAATTCGTGATAAAAACATCAGCACTACTAAAACTGAAGATCATGTAAAGAAAAACAGTTCCAGACTGAATAAAAGAAACAACTATTTATTTCTCCTGATTAATGGAAATAAAAATGCCGGTGAAATAAAGAGCGACCTGATTATATATGGGAATAAACATTTACCACTATCATTTCGAAGACCTTATTTCAGAATAATTGAAAAAGCATATAATTATCCTGTTATTCTCCTGTTTATTTTATTTATTTTCTTCTTTAGCTTAAACATATTATTCGTGCTTTTGGTTTTATATTACTCGAACCAGAGGAAGAATCGTAAAGACAGGTATACAAGGATTTTCCAAAAAATGTATGAAGATGTTTTGCGTTCGTATCTGTTTGGGGATATTGACTGGGAGAAAGCACTGGCTAAACTCAAAAAAATTAAAAAGTCCCTGAACAGGAAAATACTTATTACTGTATTGTTCAATTTTCAGGATAACCTTACGGGTGAAATGGATAGCCAGATTGTTGGTATTTTTGTAAAATTAAACCTTTATAATGATGCGCTTAAATCAACCAGATCATCCCATTACTATAACAAAATCAATGGCATACATGAATTAACAAATTTGTATCCTGAAGTTGCTGAGAAAATAGTTCAACAATTTATCAATGATCCGAATGATTTGGTCAGAGCTGAGGCACAGACTTCATACATCCGGCTTCATCCTGACAAACCTTTCGATTTTTTCAAATCCCTGACCAGTCCGTTTACACGGTGGACCCAGGTATCAGCCTTTTATCTGTTTCGATTACACCAATTGCCAGTTCCGTCGTTTGCTCAGTATATGGATTCTCCGAATCCAAATGTCCGGAACTTTTGTTTACGCATGATTACCTACTATCAGCAGCTCGAAAGTGCAAATGAAATTTACAGAACGCTTGATAATCAGTTGGAATTGACACGTTTTCTTTCAATCCATGCAATCAGCGAACTTAGGCTTTTCCAGGGAAAAGATTTAATAAAAAAGAGGTATCCGTTTGAAACCCAAAAAAACAGGATTGAAATTATCACAGCACTAAAAAACATAGGTAATGCTGATGATTTTGATTTTTTGGAATCCATCATTCATTCAGATTCTATTACTTTAAGAACAGAAGCATGCCGTACAATGTATTACATGAGTAGTGAAAGCAGGGAAAGGTTATTCTTGCTGAAACAGGAGTCTCATCTAAAAATTGAGCAATACATCGACTATATCACAGATCCCAGAAATTAAATCAGATGCAAGGAAATATCTTAACAGCCATATTTGAAATGTTTATTCTATTTTATGCGGTGAGCATATTTAGCATATACATCTGGCTTGCAATTGTTTCTGCAAAAGAATTACGCCGAAATTTCTTCAATGCAAAAATCACCAGGTATGATGCTATCATTTCGTCACCTTTTGCACCGGTGATAACCGTAATAGCACCGGCATACAATGAATCGCTGACTATTGTTGAAAATATTAAAGCACTGCTTGGATTATATTACCCCAGCTTTGAAATCGTTGTAGTCAATGACGGGAGCAAAGATACAACACTTGAAAAAGCGATTGAAGCATTTGATCTTGAGAAAGTTCCTTATGTGATCGACTACAAAATACCTTGTCAGGAAATTCTGGACGTATACAAATCAAAAAGAAAAGCCTTTAATAATCTGACTGTCATCAACAAGATCAATGGGGGCAAAGCTGATGCACTAAATTCAGGCATCAACATTGCTAAAGGCGATTATTTCATTGCGATTGATGTTGATTCGATTATCAATCCATATGCTCTTCAGAAGCTCATTAAGCCATTTTTCGAGGAGACCGACCGTAAAGTAATTGCTACAGGAGGTGTTATCGGGATTGCCAACTCGTGTAAGATTGAAGATGGTCAGCTTGTCGAAATTGATGTTCCTGACAAGTTTCTGCCGCGATGCCAGGTTATCGAATACAACCGTGCCTTTCTGATGGGCCGGCTGGCGTGGAGCCGGCTTGACGGACTCCTTCTGATCTCCGGTGCTCTTGGTCTTTTCGATAAGGAAGTGGTAATTGCTTGTGGCGGATATTATACTAAAACGGTGGGAGAAGACATGGAACTGGTGGTAAGGATGCGAAAATACATGACCAAGAAAAAGATCAAATATAAAGTGGCGTATATTCCCGATCCGCTTTGCTGGACAGAAGCTCCATCAAGTGTTAAAGTTCTGGGGAGTCAGCGGAATAGATGGACCCGCGGAACTATTGATACCCTTTTCCTGCACTGGAGTATTTTTTTCAACCGTAAATATGGCTTCATGGGAATGGTTTCGCATCCATTCTGGGTGTTTTACGAATGGCTTGCCCCAATCATAGAAGTCCTTGGAATATTGTACTTTATTATTATTGCCATAATCGGTGAACCCAACTGGCCGTTCTTTTATGTAATGTTATTCTTTGTGTACTTTTTCTCGATCACATTTTCAACCTATGCGATTCTCTATGATCATCTGGCCTATCATCGGTACAAGAAGAAACGGATGATTCTAAAACTATTGCTAACCGCCTGGATAGAGCCTCTGTTATTCCATCCATTGGTGGTTTATTGGGCTGTCCGGGGAAATATTGATTACTTTATCCGGAAGAAAAAGGGCTGGGGAAAGATGACACGTGTTGGTTTTGCAAAACCTAACTAAAATTCAAAATATTCGTTTGAAATACATAGACATTCATCAGCTTATTTCAGAACAGATATGAAACAAAAAATACTATTTCGAATATATATTTTATTGGTCTTTATCCTGACTTCAGGAGTCACAGGTAAGATATTTGCCCAAACCTTCCAGGAAGCGCGGAATCTGGCGTTTAATAGCGAACATGCAAAAGCCCGGCAAATATGCAAGGCAATCCTATCGAAAGGCTTTGACTCAGATGTTGCATTATTGCTTGGACGAACCTATGCCTGGGATGGCAAATATGATTCAACCCGCATCGTTCTGAACGAGGTACTGGCACATAATCCGAATAGCACAGAAGTTTTGGATGCATTTGCTGATGTGGAATACTGGTCCGGAAATTATGCAAAGGCTATTGAATACTGTGACCTGGCTCTTCAAAAAGACTCCACTGCTTTAGATTTTCTTTTTAAAAAGGCAAAAATACTACACAGTAGTAACAGATTCGCAGAAGCAGTTGCCACTCTTGAAAAACTGGTTCAGAGAAACCCTACACATGCCGATGCACTGAAAAAGCTTCAGGAATTCAGGCTTGACGATATGAAGAACATCCTTCGGCTTTCGTATACACTCGACTACTTTGATAAGTCAAGTAACCTTGACCCCTGGCAAGTAACGGCTTTATCATACAGCCGCAGAACCAAATACGGATCAGTAATTGCACGTATAAATATGGCCAGGCGATTTGCAACGACAGGATTTCAGTATGAAGTTGATGCCTGGCCAAAAATCAGTGAGAACAATTATGGCTACCTGAATTATGGCTTTTCACAAAGCACAATTTTCCCAAGTAACAGGCTGGGATTGGAGTGGTATCATAATTTTCCCAAATCATTCGAAGGATCTATCGGAATGCGAAAGTTGTATTTCAGTAATACAAATGTCGATATTTACACAGCATCACTGGGCAAATACATGGGTAATTACTGGTTTTCGCTTCGTTCGTTCATTACTCCCGGAACTAGTGGAACATCTGTTTCGGGCTTATTGCAGATGAGACGCTATTTTTCAGATCCCGAAAATTATATTGGCCTGCGTTTAGGCTACGGAGTATCTCCGGATGATATCCGGAACCTTGTTGTACTGAGTTCGGAACCCACATTAACCTTAAAATCGTACTCATTCCGGATGGAATATAATCACATTTTCAGACGTGTCTGGATATTAAATACCGCAGTTGTCTGGAGTGATGAAGAACTTCATGCCGGAAAATTTACAGGCGACTATACTTTTGATATCAGTATTTCACGACTTTTTTAATATTTATCTATGGCTACTAAAAGGGAATCAATAGAGCTTATCATCCGGTCGTTAAGGCGTTTTCTTAGTCTGAGTTTTATTCTTGCATCGATGATTCTGATGGTTCGTCTTTACGAACTGATAATTCTTTCGGGTTTTGCTGACTATCCACCCGGAAGTTCTACCTATTTGCTGATTGGGATTAAATACGACCTGATTTTGTACCTGAGGTTATCAGCCATTCTGATGATTCCGTTTTTAATTATCGCCTGGTTTAGTCAGAAAGCTGCCCGGTACTTTTTCATCATATCAAGTGTTGTACTGGTTCTTGGCGACATGTTGCTCCTGCAATATTTTACAGCTTCACTGGTTCCGCTTGGCGCTGACCTGCTTGGATATTCACTGGATGAAATCAGTCATACGGTTGGAGCTTCAGGAGAATTAAGTATTTCTCCATTTATCGCAATTGCCCTCTATCTGGCCCTTATGATCAGGATTTTTATAAAGCATGTATATTTCAGGCTGAATCATAAAGCGATGGCTGTAATTGCTATTCTGATGCTGGCTTCTTTGCTTCCGTTAAAACAATTTAATCCTGATCCTGCCAGTTTTGATACAGAATTCAGCATGTTTGTTGCATCCAACAAACTCAGTTTCTTTTCACAAAGTATTGCCAATCATTACCTGCACCAGGGAACGCTAAACAGCAAACCTTTCACCTTTAAAAACACTGTTTCTTCTCCTGAAGGTAATCCGTTCACCTATATAAATCCTGATTTTCCTTTCCTTCATAAGGAAACTACACCGGATGTTTTAGGCGAGTATTTTAACCTGGGGAAAACACCTCCGAATATTGTTTTAATCCTTGTTGAAAGCCTTGGACGAGCCTACAGCGGAGAAGGAGCTTACCTTGGAAGTTATACTCCTTTTTTGGATTCACTGATGCAAAAAAGTCTCTATTGGGAAAATTGTTTAAGTACTTCAGGCCGTACTTTTCAGGTTTTACCAACAACCCTGGGATCACTTCCTTTTGGAGAACACGGATTTGCCGAAATGGGCGAAAAGATGCCTGATCACCTGAGCCTGATGAGCATCCTGAAGAAACAAGCCAGCTATTCCAGTTGCTTTGTTTACGGTGGAGAAGCTGAATTTGACAACATGGATGTTTTCCTTAAACGACAAGGGATTGACCAGATCATAGACAGCAAGAAATTTGGAGCGGGTTATAACAAACTTCCGGCAGCTGGAAATGGATTCTCATGGGGTTATGGTGATAAAGATATATTCGGAAGATACCTTGAAGAGTTGAAATCGAATCCCAATTCCCGCCATATGGATGTAATACTGACACTTGCCATGCATGATCCGTTTAATATTCCCAACCAGGAACATTACATTCAGAAATTTGAAGAAAGGCTAAATGGTTTAAAATTAAGCGAAAAAACAAAAACCTTCAGCCAGCAATACCCAAAACAGTTTGCTTCAATGTTGTATTTTAATGAGTCACTTCGTTATTTCTTTCGGGAGGTAAGCAAAATACCTTCCTTTTCAAATACCATCTTTATCATTACAGGCGATCACCGGATGCCTGAAATACCTATCAGTACACAAATTGACCGGTTTCATGTTCCATTGGTTATATACTCTCCAATGTTGAAAAAAGCTCAGAAATTTTCATCAATCGTTACTCATTTCGATCTCACACCTTCATTGATTGCCATGTTTGATGCAAAAAAATACATCAAACGACCATCATTGGCTTCGTGGATAGGACATGGGCTTGACAAGTCGGTTGCCTTCCGGAGCCTGCAAACTTACCCCCTGATGCGTAACAAAAATGAGATTCTCGATTTGCTTGATGGTGAACAATTCTTGTCCGATCAGACGATCTATAGGATCTCTCCCGATCTGGATATTGAACCGCAGGATAGCACTGCCCGACAGAAACAGCTCAGGGAAGAACTGGATAATTTCATGAGAAAGAATAATTATGCCTGCAAAAACAACAAGTTAATACCTGATTCGCTGAAAAAATACAATTTGCAGTAAACAAATTAACTCCTATATATATTCAGATTGAACACTCAAGACTAAAGATTACAAACTTGAGATTCTAGCCTTAAGACAGTTTCACCGGTAAAACTTTCTTCGGCAGGGCCTGCCATGTATACGATTCCGTCTTCGGCCCACTCAATTTCAAGCTGACCATATTGCAGTTCAACGGTAACTTTCCGGTCGGTATGACCATTGATGATGGAAGCAACTGCAGAAGCACAACATCCTGTTCCGCAGGCCAACGTAGCTCCTGCCCCACGCTCCCAGGTGCGAACTTTGATTCGCTCCCGACTGATCACTTCAACAAAATTGACATTAGTACCATTTGGAAACAGGGGATGTTTTTCGATGGCTGAACCGATTTCTTTTACCTCAATAGTGCTTACATCCTTCACGAAAATCATAGTATGAGGGACTCCCATTAGTAAGCTGGTCAGGTAAAATTGTTGATCTACTGCCCGAACAGGCACCTGAATAGCTTCCTTTTCATCACCCTGCATCGGGATAAAAAATCGTTCTGTATTTGGTTTACCCATGTTCACCCGAACCGAAACGACTTTATCGTTTTCAGTAATCACTTCAGGTATGATAGTACCTGCAAAAGTTTCAATGCAGAATGTCTTTGATTTCACCAAATCTCTTTCAAAGGCATATCGACCAAAACACCGAATAGCATTGCCACACATGTTGGCTTCGCTTCCATCGGAATTGATGATTCGCATTCGTAAATCAGCCACATTGGAAGGCAGAACTGCAATAATACCATCGGCGCCTATTCCAAGCTGACGGTGACACATCTTAATGGCCATAGCCGAATAATCCATATCTATATTAGCCAGGTTCTCAAAAAAGATGAAATCATTTCCCAGGCCATGCATTTTGGTAAACTTCATAATTCAGAATTAAAGAATAGGAAAATAGATTTAGGATACCAGGTATTTACGTGCGTGCTCAAGATCTTCCGGGGTATCAATACCTATATTTTCGAACAGGGTTTGTGCTGTTTTGATACGGTAGCCGTTTTCGAGCCAACGGAGTTGTTCGAGCGATTCAGCTTGTTCGAGAATGCCAAGGGGCAATCGGGTAAGTTGAAGCAGGACATCAAAACGGTAGGCATACATGCCAATATGACTGTAAAAAGTATTCCGGTTGATCCATTCCATTGGTGGACGGTCGCGAACAAACGGTATCGGGGAGCGGCTGAAATACATGGCCTCCTGGTTCTTATTCACTACCACTTTGGGACGGTTAATGTTTGTAATTTCCGAAGCATTTGTAATGGGTTTGATTAGGGTAGCAATTTCGGTATCACCAAAATCGAAGCAAGCCTTCAGACCTTCGACCTGTTCAGGTCTGATAAACGGTTCGTCACCCTGAATATTTATAACAACATCAAACCGCAGGTGTTCTTTAAGTTTTTGAGCAGCTTCGGCACAACGATCCGTGCCACTTTGGTGATTGGCCGAAGTATAAACAGCTTTTCCTCGAAATGTCTCAACCGCCTGGTAGATTCGTTCATCATCGGTTGCAACATATACCTCATCAAGAGCTTTCTTTGCATTTTCATATACCCATTGAATGATGGGTTTGCCACCAAGCAATGCAAGTGGTTTTCCGGGAAAACGGGTTGACTGAAACCGGGCTGGTATGATTCCTATAAAATTCATTGTGCGATTTCTTTGATTGATTTCAGCACTTAAAGCTAATACATGTTAAAACATTGCGGGCTTAAGATATTGAAATCAAAGTTAATTTAATTTTAAACAGTACTTAATCGTTAAAATTGTAATTTTGCAAAGTTAAACATATTGTCCTTACGATGGATATTCAGGAAATAAAACAACGATTTGGAATTATTGGCAGTTCACCAGGATTACTTCATGTGATTGAAATCGCAGTTCAGGTGGCTCCCACCGATCTTTCAGTTTTAATTACAGGTGAAAGTGGAACAGGAAAAGAATCTTTTCCGCAGATCATTCACCAGTTTTCGGCCCGGAAACATGGCAAGTATATTGCCGTCAACTGTGGCGCAATTCCTGAAGGCACAATCGACTCAGAACTATTTGGTCATGAAAAAGGATCTTTCACCGGTGCCCTGGCCGACCGCAAAGGCTATTTTGAAGAAGCCGACGGGGGTACTATCTTCCTTGACGAAATTGGCGAATTGCCGCTTTCGACACAGGTTCGGTTGCTGCGTGTACTCGAAGCCGGTGAATTTATGAAAGTGGGATCGTCTAAAGTGATGAAAACCAATGTCAGGGTGGTTGGTGCAACCAATGCGAACCTGGCCGATGCCATTGATAAAGGACGATTCCGGGAAGATCTGTATTACCGTTTAAATACTGTACCCCTCAGGGTGTTGCCCTTGCGTGACCGACCTGAAGACATTCACTTGCTCTTCCGCAAGTTTGCTTCCGATTTTGCCGATAAGTACCGTATGCCAGCCATCAGACTCGACACTGAAGCAGTATCAGTGTTGCTCAGTTACCAGTGGCCGGGGAATGTGCGCCAATTAAAAAACATTACTGAACAGATCTCAATTATTGAAAAAGAGCGAATTATCGACGCAAAGACCCTGCAGCGCTACATCCCGCTACACAATGTGAATAAACTTCCGGCTTTGTATCATAATGTGGACGAAAAGACCTTTTCATCAGAGCGGGAAATTCTGTACCAGATTCTGTTCGACATGAAGAAAGACATGAATGATCTGAAAAAGCTTGTCCATGATATCCTTCAAAATGAAGCAACTAAAACCGATTCGCGCGATGACAATGCTCAATTGATACGTAAGATATACCAGTCTGAAAATGGCAGTTATGTTCCTGAACAGAATGTTCCAAATCGGGCAGGTATTAATCCGGCGTCTCACAATAATATTTTCGACACCGAGGAATTTGTTGAAGAATCGTTATCGCTCGAGGATAAAGAAGTGGAAATGATACAAAAGGCCCTCGAAAAGCATAAAGGCAAACGGAAATATGCTGCAAGGGAACTAGGGATTTCGGAACGGACACTTTACCGAAAAATAAAAGAATATGACATCGAATAATACTATGAAAAGAAGAAATTCAATACTCATTCTACTTTCAGTAATTCTTATCATGGCAGTTTTTGCTGCCTGTAAAGTCAGTTATTCCTTTACCGGCGCTTCTGTCTCATCCAATGTAAAAACGTTTATGGTCGGTTATTTCCCAAACCGCGCACGTCTGGTTAATCCCAATCTTAGTCAGGAACTTACGCAAGGAACCAAGGGTCTGGAAAACAAAGTGATCAAACAAACCTCGTTGAGCCAGGTCAGTACAAACGGGGATTTGGAATTTGCAGGGCAGATTACTGATTACGATGTTAAACCAATGAACATTCAATCAGGCGACCTGGCAGCACAGAACCGACTCACGATTACAATAAAAGTAAAATTTACCAACAACAAGGATCACGAACAGGATTGGGAGAAGTCCTTTTCGCAGTATGAAGATTTCAACAGCACAAGTTCACTTAGCTCGGTAGAAGATCAATTGGTCATTGATATTGTAGACAAACTGACTGACGATATTTTTAACGCATCAGTTGCCAACTGGTAACCCATGACAGCAGAACAAATCCAACAAGTTATTCAAACTCCCGAAAAATTAAACCGGGATACTCTTCCTTTGCTGAAGGAGCTGACTGAGCAATATCCTGCCTTTGAAGCCGGGTGGATGCTCTTACTTAAGAACCTGAAGAACCTTGGAGATTCATCGTTCGAGCAGGAACTGATAAATGGAGCGATCCATATACACAACCGTCGAAAATTATACCTGTTTCTGAATGAAAAAACGAAGGAGAACTCTGCCGATCAATCTGAATCAGCAGAAACAGATGTCAATGAAGAACCTGATATTTTCAATCTTATATTTCCTGCTGATTACAAGCTTGAAGTATCGGAAAGAACTGAAGAAACAATGGGTGATGTTGCTCGTTCGATGCAGAAGAAGACAGAGAAGAAATATAGCCTGATCGAAAAATTTCTGGAAGTTAAGCCCAAAATGCCAAAGGTAAAAGAGGATGAAACGGTTTCTCACCAGGAAAATTCCAGTCACAATGAAGAAGAAAATGATGATTTTGTAACTGAGACTCTGGCAACAATATATGCTCAGCAAGGTTATTATAAAAAAGCCATCCAGATATTTGAGAAATTAAGTTTGAAATATCCGGAAAAAAGTACTTACTTTGCCGCTCAGATTGAAAAGATCAAAAATTTAATGAACAATTAATTCCAATAATATGTACACACTGATCACAGTTTTATTATTTATTGCTTGTATTTTGCTGATTTTGATTGTATTGGTTCAAAACTCAAAAGGAGGCGGATTGGCAAGTAACTTTCAGTCTTCTAACCAGATTATGGGAGTACGTAAAACGACTGACTTCCTCGAAAAAGCAACCTGGTTTTTGGCAGCATGCTTGTTGGTATTATGTATCGGAGGTACTGCATTCATAACCAGAGAAAATAAAGCCAGCGGATCAGGGTCTGCAATGAAGGATCAGATTGATAATGCTGTGGATCCTTCTAAGGTTCCAAGTTTCCCTTCTCCTGCCGATGCAAAAACTGCAGCTCCTGCAACCAAAGCATCTCCCGACTCTGCAAAATAAAAAAACTCTTCAGATTAAAATCTGAAAATGATAGATATGAAAGTCTTCAATGTAAATCCATTGAAGACTTTTTTATTTCGACCTGAGTTACTGAGACTAACTTTAACTGACTCATTATGAATAAATCACTTTATGTATTCGGCCTTGTTATGCTGAGTTTGTTATTTTCATTTTCGGTCTTCCAAAAGACTGTTAGCCCTCCTGCCCCTATATTTCCTATTCCGACCGACCGCCAGTTAGCCTGGCATGAAATGGAGCAATATGCATTCGTACATTTTACCACCAATACTTTTACAGACAAAGAATGGGGATATGGTGATGAAAGTGAATCGGTTTTCAATCCAACGGCCATGGATGTGACGCAATGGACCAGAACAATAAAAGCTGCCGGGTTAAAAGGATTGGTTTTAACTTGTAAACATCATGATGGCTTCTGTCTGTGGCCCAGTAAATACACTGAACATTCGGTTAAAAACAGTCCTTATAAAAACGGCAAAGCAAATGTGGTTGAAGAAGTTGAGAAAGCCTGCCGCGCAGATGGCCTGAAGTTTGGTGTTTATCTCTCGCCCTGGGATCGTAATCGTTCCGACTATGGTTCCCCTTCGTATATCGAATATTACAGGAATCAATTGAAGGAGCTTTTTGCAGCACATTCACCGGTATTCGAAATGTGGTTCGACGGGGCAAACGGCGGTGACGGCTATTACGGTGGTGCAAAAGAAAAACGAAAGATCGACGGAAAGACATATTACGATTGGCCAACCACCTTGAAAATGGTCCGTGCTATAGAATCCAATGTCATCTTCTTTAGTGACGCAGGTCCTGATATTCGCTGGTGCGGTAATGAGCAAGGATATGTAAACGAAACAAACTGGAATACCATCAATTCGGACAGTCTATATGCAGGGAAAAGTGGCATAGAAAATTTATTGAACACTGGAAATGAAAGTGGGAAAAGTTGGATACCTGCAGAAGTTGATGTTTCAATACGTCCGGGATGGTTTTATCATGCCAAAGAAGATTCGCAGGTAAAAACGCCGGAAGAATTGTTCGAAATATACCTCAGTTCAGTGGGCCGTGGTTCAAATTTGATCCTGAATATTCCACCTGATCGACGGGGATTGATTAATGAAATTGATGTTGCTTCTTTGCAAGGCTGGAAGAAGCTTATAGACCAACGATTCAAAACCAACCTGGCTTTGCATAAAACAGTGATGGCATCATCTGTTCGGGGAAACGCTGCGGTATTTGGTGCAGATAAGGTTACCGACGGCAATAAGGAAACCTACTGGGCAACCAATGATCAGGAAAACTCAGGAAGCCTCGTAATTGATCTAAATGAGAAAAGACTGATAAGCTATGTGCTGATTCAGGAGTATATCAAATTGGGACAACGAGTGAAAAATTTCACTGTTGAAGTAGAGAAAGATGGCAACTGGCAGGTAATCGCTTCAGGAACAACTATCGGTTACAAACGTATATTACGTATCGATCCTGTTGAAGCGCAAAAAGTTCGTATTTCAATCAAAGACTCCAAAGCCTGTCCTGTGATCTCAAACGTTGAAGTTTATTAGCTTTTTCATTTATCAGTTCCTACCAATCCATATAATTGATTCGAGAAAGCTTCTATAAATATCTGACAGACTGACACACAAAATGACAGTAAGGGCAAATCAATATATATATCTAAATTTCAGATATTTATAAATTAACATTTCGGTTATTGTAATAAACAGATGTAAAAATGTCCATGTATCCTAACAAGAATAGACAATATCTTCTTTGGCATAATATCTGCTAAAAAGGTTGTGAAAATTACAATTTGAACGTTTAACCTATTAAAATAATTCAAAAATGGCAGATTTAAAAGGAAAAATCCTTGCTGGAAAAGTATTAGTTCAGCCTAAGGAAGCGGAAAAAAAGACAGCTAGTGGAATCATTATTCCGGATTCAGCAAAAGAAAAACCACAGGTTGGAAAAGTGGTTTTAGTCGGTTCACCAAAAAAGGACGAACCTATGGAAGTCAAGATTGGTGATACAGTATTCTACGGAAAATATTCCGGTACAGAATTAAACATTGATGGAATTGATTATTTGCTGATGTCTCAAACTGATGTTTTGTTTATTGCTGAATAACTGATTAATAACATTTAAAAAGAATAAAAATGGCAAAAGAAATTAAATTCAATATCGAAGCCCGCGACCTCTTAAAAAAAGGGGTTGACAAATTGGCTGATGCTGTAAAAGTAACGCTCGGACCCAAAGGTCGTAACGTGGTTATCGAAAAGAAATTCGGTGCACCACAAATCACCAAGGACGGTGTGACCGTTGCTAAGGAAATTGAATTCTCAAATCCTTACGAAAACATCGGCGCACAAATGGTGAAAGAAGTAGCCAGCAAAACCGGCGATGATGCAGGTGACGGAACAACAACGGCTACCGTTCTTGCCCAGTCATTGATTTCAGTTGGTTTGAAGAATGTTGCTGCTGGCGCTAATCCAATGGATTTGAAACGAGGAATAGATAAAGCTGTTCTGAAAGTCGTTGAAAGTATTAAAGAACAGGCTCAAAATGTTGGCGATGATTTGAAGAAAATAGAACAGGTTGCTAAAGTTGCTGCAAATAATGACAGCGAAATAGGCGCCCTGATTGCAGAAGCAATGGCAAAAGTAAATAAGGAAGGCGTAATTACTGTTGAAAGTGCCAAAGGAACAGAGACTTATGTTGATGTTGTTGAAGGTATGCAGTTCGACCGTGGATATATTTCACCTTACTTCATCACCGATGGTGAGAAAATGGCTGCCGACCTTGAACGTCCTTTCATCCTGATCCACGATAAGAAGATCAGCACCATGAAAGACCTGCTACCTATCCTTGAACAATCGGCCCAGACTGGTCGTCCGCTCTTAATTGTTGCAGAAGATGTTGACAGTGAAGCATTGGCTACATTGGTAGTTAACCGTTTACGCGGTTCGCTTAAAGTATGCGCTGTAAAAGCTCCGGGATTTGGCGATCGCCGCAAAGAAATGCTTGAAGATTTAGCTGTTTTAACCGGCGGTGTTGTGATTACCGAGGAAAAAGGTATGAAACTCGAAGATGCCACTATTGAAATGCTTGGACAGGCAGAAAAAATCACTGTTGATAAGGAAAAAACAACCGTAGTTGCCGGTGCTGGTGATGCTGAAGCCATCAAAACACGGGTGAGCCAAATCAAAAAACAAATCGAAACCACAACTTCGGATTACGACAAGGAAAAGCTACAGGAACGTCTGGCTAAATTGGCCGGTGGTGTTGCTGTACTTTATGTTGGTGCTTCATCAGAAGTTGAAATGAAAGAGAAAAAAGACCGTGTTGATGATGCATTACATGCAACCCGCGCTGCTGTTGAAGAAGGAATCGTTCCTGGCGGCGGTGTTGCTTATATTCGCAGCATAACAGTTCTTGATGGTTTAACCGGTGAAAACGACGACGAAACCACTGGAATCGAAATCGTAAAACGTGCCATTCAGGAACCATTGCGTCAAATTGTTTTCAACTCAGGAAAAGAAGGTGCTGTTGTTGTTCAGAAAGTAATGGAAGGTAAAGGCGATTTCGGGTACAATGCCCGCACTGACGTTTACGAAAATCTATATGAAGCCGGTGTTATCGATCCAGCGAAAGTTACCCGAATCGCTTTGGAAAATGCCGCTTCAATTGCAGGTATGTTCCTGACTACTGAATGCGTTTTGGTTGAAGAAAAAGAAGATACAGCTATGCCACCAATGGGTGGTGGAATGGGTGGTGGCATGGGCGGAATGATGTAATTTTCGTTCATATCTTTCAAAATAACTGTATTCAAAAACCCTCTTCTGGTTTGCCAGAGAGGGTTTTTTGATGATATTTGATATCTGATGATTCTAATCAATGCTAATCCGATTCGGATAATTTCGATGCACGATGAGAAATAATTATTCCCGTTGGCTGAAATTGAAACATGGATGAATCCAGATATTTTCGAGTTCTCTGAACATGAGCTTTTGGGATTTATATTTCCTGAAAATTGTCCAGTCAAAACACACTTAAATGGCTTATCTGTTTCATTTTAAACTTGGGGATCTACCTTATCAGCCTTATTTCAATAGATCAGAAATGTAAAACAATGAACTATTTTTTGTAATTTTGAGTCAACCTATCAGTGATATAAATTCAATATCATATGAGATGTTATTGTCGTTTATAAATATGAAGAGAGAAATTACTATCGGTTCTTTAACACATCGTTTTAAAGAACATGCAAATCCATTCTTGCGTGAAAACAAGAAGATCATATTACAATTCATTTTTACGCTTTTCTTTTTAGGCATCGGAATTTGGTTTATAAGGCATCAACGATCCGAATTGGTCGCAGTCAGCGATGTGCTTAAAACTGCAAACTGGGGATGGGTGCTCATAGGACTTACATTAACTGCAATTTATATTTTATTGCAGGGCCTGATGTATGTGTTTGCATTTTCCTCCACACGCAGTAAAGTTTCGCTTTATGATGCCACCGTGTTATTTATAAAACGAAATCTAATAAGCATTTTCCTGCCTGCAGGTGGGGTATCATCCCTTGCATTTTTTAATGGGACAATAGAAGCCAAAGGAATCAGGAGTACTAAAATTCATTTTGCCTCATCAATTTATGGATTTATAGGGATACTTTCAGTCGTCATCGTTGCAATTCCTGCATTTATATATGCAATTGTTGAGGGAACAGTCGGATCAGGTGAATGGTATGCATTGGTAACTATCATCCTGTTAAGTTTTTTCTTGTTTTTTGTCTATCGTTCGATCATGAAAAAAGGCGTCTTTTATTCCATGATTGTAAAGTTGGCTCCCACTACGGAAGTATTTATGACTGATATGCAAAATGACCGTATAGATAGAAAACAATTTATTTATACCATACTTGTATCGATAGTCATTGAGTTTATTGGGATTGCACACTTATACGTTGCGATGATAGCGCTCAATCTTCATCCTTCGATTCTGGCTGCTATATTGGGTTATATTATATCTGTCATTTTCCTGATTGTTTCACCTTTCTTACGTGGACTTGGTGCCATTGAAGTATCAATGACAATTGTTCTGATGCGTTTTGGGTTTGGTAACGTTGACGCCATCGCCATAACATTTCTTTACCGTTTCTTTGAATTCTGGACGCCATTGGTTGTGGGGATTATGTCCTTTCTTGCCAAAGTAAATAAACTGTTAATGCGCATTTTTCCTGCATTTTTTCTTCTTGCACTGGGAATCGTAAATATAGTCTCAGTTCTGACACCTGCGATCAATGAACGCTTGACCATCCTGAAAGGATTTTTGCCTATTCAGGCTATTCATGTGTCAAATTATCTGGTGTTGACCGCCGGATTTCTAATGCTGGTTACTGCTGCCTTTTTACTGAAAGGGTTAAGGACTGCCTGGTATTTTGCTATATTCCTCAGCATCATCTCTTTGATTGGAAATATGACCAAAGCCATTGATTTTGAAGAATCGACTATAGCATTACTGGCAATCGTTGTTTTAGTTGGTACACGAAAACAATACTATATAAAGACAAACCCCAAAATGCGAAATGTGGGTTTACAAACATCAATACTTACAGCCGCAGCCACCCTGATTTATGGTATTGTAGGCTTTTATTTTCTGGATAAAAAACATTTCAATATTGATTTCAATATTTGGCAATCATTGCGCTATACGATTCAAAACTATTTTCTGATTGGAAGCGATGAATTAATTCCGACCAGCAAATTTGCCGGTAAATTCTTACTCTCTATCAATATTACCGGATTCTTTTCCATTGCCTTTCTGATCTACACTTTTGTCCGAACTTATGTGCCGGAGGAAAATGTTACCGGAGAAGAGTTGGCACTGGCTAAAGACCTGTTGAAAAAGTATGGCAATTCTTCGCTGGATTATTTTAAAACATCTACTGACAAAATGATCTTCTTTTCAAATAGTAAGAAGGCCTTTATTTCCTATGGTATTTCAGGGAATTTTGCTGTTGTTCTCGAAAATCCGGTTGCAGAAAATAGTGAACAGATCAAAGAGTGCATCACCGAATTTGATCTATATTGCTATGAAAGTGGCATGAAAAGTATTTATTATCGGGTCTCTGAAGAAAGTCTTGAGATCTATCATCAACTCAAAAAGAAAAACCTGTTCCTTGGTCAGGAAGGAGTGGTAAACTTATCGACCTTTAGCTTAAGCGGAGGTTGCAAAAAGCCGATGCGAAATGCAATCAACAAAGTGATTGACCGTGGGTATAAATCAACGATACATACAGCACCAGTTAAAGATGGTATACTTCAGAAAATAAAATCAGTTAGTGATGAATGGCTTAATGATATGGACCGTTCGGAGATTATTTTTTCCCAGGGAATGTTTGTTTGGGAGGAACTGAAGCAGCAAACCATCATCACAGTCGAAAATGAAGAAGAAAAAATCATTGCCTTCCTGAATATAATTCCTGACTTTGCCAAAGACGAAGGAACTTATGATTTAATCAGGAAGACCAAAGATGCTCCCAATGGGGTAATGGATTTCATTCTGGTTGAACTATTCAACTATTTCAAATCACAGAATATTACATACGTAAATTTAGGTTTTGCTCCAATGAGCGGGCTTAATGATGCCCATACTTTTCCTGAAAAATCAATGAAGTTTGCCTACGAAAAACTCAGGTCATTTGCACAGTATAAAGGATTACGCGAATACAAAGAGAAATTCGAACCTGAATGGCATAACAAATACCTGATTTATCAGCACGATTATGATCTGCTCCAAATTCCAACTGTTTTAGCAAATGTTATCAAACCATAGTTCCATGAAAAGTTTATTCTACCTGGCAACCTTGTTGTTTTCTATATTTGGGTTGAATTCAGAGGCAATGCCAGTTGATACCATTTCATATGGAGCATTTGGGAAAGTTGTTATTTATCATCCGGAAAATATTCCTGATTCCTTTGTACTTTTTGTTTCCGGCGATGGTGGATGGAACAAGGCAGTTAACGATATGGCCAGCAAGATTGTGAAACAGGGGGCTTTGGTCGCCGGGATTGATATCAAACATTACTTCAAAAGAATTAAATCTTTAAAATCGAGATGCTATTACCCTGCCGGCGATTTTGAAGAAATGAGCTTGTCCATTCAAAAGAAATATAAGTTTAACCAATACCTCAAACCAATATTAGTAGGCTACTCATCAGGTGCAACGCTGGCTTATGGAGTTCTGGCACAGGCTCCTGCCAACACTTTTAAAGGTGTAATTTCAATAGGGTTTTGTCCCGACCTTGAAATTGACCGCCCTCTTTGCAATGGAACTGGTCTTACATCACATATTCTGAAACCTGGTCAGGCTTTTTATCTGGAACCCTGTATGGAACTCACTGCACCTTTCATAGCACTCAACGGATTAGCAGATCAGGTTTGTTCATTCGATGCGACTAAAAAATATATGCAGGATATTCCGATGAGCGAAATAGTATCATTACCCAATGTTGGTCATGGTTTCGCAGTAACAAGGAATTGGATGCCTCAATTTATAACTGCCTATTCAAAAGTCATGAAGGAACCTGGTTATACTGAGAAGATTGCTGCAAAAAATCTGCTGTTGCAATCAGAATCAGAATCTCTTCTAAAAACCGACTTGCCTCTGATATTGATTCCAACATCTATAAAAGGAACTCAGCCACTTACATTTTTCATTTCAGGTGATGGTGGCTGGACTAGTTTTGATCAGTCAATATGCGAGAAACTAGCAGGGAAAGGTATACCTGTTGTGGGTCTTGATGCCCAGAAATATTTCTGGAATGAAAAGAATCCAAAAGATGTAGCTGAGGATCTCACAATCGCTATTAATCATTATATGCAACTTTGGGATAGAAAAACATTTGTATTGCTTGGATATTCATTCGGAGCTTGTGTAGCACCATTTATTGCAAATCAATTTACTGATCAGTTAAAAGAATCCTTAAAAGGAGTCTATTGTTTCTCTCCCGATGTAACAGGTGATTTCGAAATCCATATATCCGATATGTTGCATTTCAAGACTCATGATAAATATAACGTCCCCAACGAGTTGAAACAAATTAAATCCATGAACCCTGTATGCATATTTGGCGATGAAGAAGACAGTGATGTCCGTGATGCTTTTTCTTCAGAAGGAATAAGAATTGAAACCTTACCTGGCACACATCACTATAAAAATGACGATAATGCTGTTGCAAATATTATTCTTAAAGATTTCTGATGCAATCGGTTATTCGGTTTATTGTATACCCATATTGTCATTAATGAAATAACACTGTAATTTTTGGCAAAAAGATTATCACTCCACAAATCAGGGCAGCAATTGCACATATAAGTACAGCTCCTGCGGAAACATTTTTCGCAATTCTTGCTGTTTCATGATGTTCAGGGAATAAATGATCGGTAATCTTTTCAATTACTGTATTGAAAGCCTCTGCAGCCCAAACCAATACAATGACAATCATTATTACACACCACTCTTTATCTGACAGACAAAGCAAAAAGCCTGCTGTTACTACACCTATCGTAGCTACCAAATGGATCCTGGCATTTGGCTCCGATTTAATCAACTCATACAGACCTGTAAATGCATAACCAAAGCTTTTAATGCGCTTTTTAAAGCCATTTTTACTTGTATTCATGATTTATTTAATGAGTTCGTTTTCGCCATTTATTCAATTTAAAATCAAAAAGATACTTCCTGAAATCTTATATCGCATTTTGCTCATTATTTCAAATTTACATATATTTACCTGACAATTAATGCACGTATAATGATTAATTAGAAATATTTGTATGTTTGGAACACAAATATACCTTCAAAATACTGAATACTAATTTAGAAGTCAGGAATCAGATAAAACGGAAAAGTCATGAAAGCAAAACTAATTGTAACACTGGCAATAATCGGATTAATCGGAACTTGTTTTGGTCAGCAAAACTCTAACTGGAATAAATGGAACTGGCTGATGGGTAATTGGGTTGGTGAAGGAACCGGTCAACCTGGTCAGGGAGGTGGCACTTTTTCATTTAAACATGACCTTGATAAAAAAATACTGGTCAGAAAAAGCCATTCTGAATATCCCGCTACAACAGGCAAGAAGCAGGTCATTCATGATGATTTAATGGTCGTTTACATGGATTATTCGGGATATCCAGGGAAAGCAATCTACTTCGACAACGAAGGACATACGATTAATTACTCCATATCCTATCCTGAGAAATCGATTGTATTTACCAGTGAAAAAATGCCCAATGTGCCTGTCTTTAGGCTCACCTATTCCTTGCTTGATGATGCCAGCGTAAATACAAAATTCGAAACGTCGCAGGATGGTCAGAAATTCATGACTTATATTGAGGGAAAAAGTAAAAAAACCAAACAATTTCTGAAATTTGCTCCTTTCACTAAATAATGATCTGCCTGCCAATGGATTGCAGGGTTCCATGTAGTAAAAAAACAAAGTCTGGACCATGAAATAGTCTAGCCTATACTGAAATTAGGTAGGTTATGAATATAATCCGTCAAATCTAAAGCATCAGCAAAAAACTATCCAATTACCTATTTAAGGTCTGCTGAAAAACCGGATGGATCCAAATAGTTACAATTGAAGCGGTATTAAAACCTGAAATTTCAATCCAGGACCGAAATAAAGGATTATTGGTTGAATGCGTTGAATTAGCTTTCTGA
>Ga0118677_10005741_pt1 | contig 21531 bp, 21 predicted proteins | sample AliMusrvi5mmetaG_FD_86154 | JGI IMG/M metagenome (GOLD analysis project Ga0118677, IMG submission 86154)
CTGCTGAACTCCTTGATGTCGGCACCGCCCGATAACGCCTTGCCGGCTCCGGTCAGCGCGACGGCCTTGACGGATGCGTTGGCGTTGGCCTTTTCCAGCGCCTCGCCAATGCCCAGTTCCCTGAGCGCCAGCACTCCGAGGCTATCGAAAGTAAAGATGATAAAGAGTGCTGCCGAATTGCTGGCGACGGCCATAAAGAGCGAGCGCCGGTGGATCAGATAGGATAGCCCCTCCCGAAACTCGCGCCAGAAACTCGGCGCCTGCTCCTCAGTTTCCTCTTTCGTCCGAGCCGCTGGCGCAATGTTGGGCAGTTGGACGATCAAGGCTGCCGAGACGAGAAAGGTCACGGCGTCGACCATAAACGCGGAACGAGGACCAACCGCGGCAACCAGGAGCCCGCCCAGCACCGGTCCAAGGATCTTGCTCAGCTGAAAGGAAAGCTGGCTCAGCGAGTTTGCAGCAAGGAGATCGTCTTGCGGCACCACCGAGGCAATCGTCGCCTGTCGCGCAGGCCCGAAGAATGTGCTGAAGACGCCCCTGACAAAGACAAGCGCGAGGATGGTATAGAGATTCGGCGCAAAGACAAGGCCGAACACGACCAGCGCCCGGCCGAGATCCGCGGCGACCATCAGAGTCTTACGCGGCAGACGGTCGGCCCAGACTCCTGACAGCGGCGCGATAACCGCAAACGGCAATGCAACTGCTACTGTAAGCGCGGCAAGAGCGCTCGGCCCCAGGTCCCATCGATAGACTATGAGTGCAATTAACGCCAGGAAGTCCAGCCAATCTCCCATATCCGAGACGACCTGGCCCCCGAAAAGCAGGCGAAAAGTCCGGTGACGTAATGGCGCAAGAATTGCAGGTTTCACGTTTTTCCTTTCGTGGCCCTCAATTCGCCTGCGCCCTGGTCAGTCCTTTGCCCAGGGCAGGATCATGACTTATGCACATCGCTGTAGAGCCGACGTTAAGCGAGCTGGAATTCGCTGCTTAGTGCAACCGGGCGATTGAGCGCGATAGAGCGCTTCAGACCCGCTTCGAACTGCAGTTCCTGCAGACCGGCGATTCCCGGCACTGGCGGAGGTTCATTCTGCCGTATCGACTCAAGGTAGGCTTTTACAGATTTTACGAATGAACTGTTGTACTGATCCCAGCGCGACTTTGCCGCACTGATGTGGTAGCGCTCGATCTCAATGGCGCGCGCATCCATCACTTCCATGTCACCGTCGAGGTCCTGCATGCGGATGCGACCGCGCTCGAAGTTAAACGACAGCTCAAACAACGGGTAATCCCACGCCAGAGTCGTCGTGCCGATCAATGTGCCTGTGGCATCATCCATCGTGCGAAATGCCGCGGTCACATCCCGCGCGCGCAGGAAGGACATGCCGTGTTCAGTCTGACCCTGCAAAGCACTGATCTCGGCAATTGGCCCGGCAAAATAGTGGATCAAGTCAATCGCGTGGCTCCAGCAGGCGTAATGCACGAGACCGGTGACATTCATGACCGCGCCGAAATCACGTTCCGCCACAATCCGTTTGGCCAGTTTCGAATGCTCGAAAAAGCGATAGTTAAAGACCATCGCCGTTTCACAATTCTTGACCTGCGCAGCTCTGAGCACAGCTCGGCCATCAAGGAAGTCCTGTTCTGTGACATTCTCCTGACCGTTGTGCGCGACGAGCGGCTTCTCGAAAAAGACCCGGCGCGGCGCAAGGTCAAGCAAGGCCATCGCGACGTCAAATCGCTCATTCTCACGCGTTAACACCATGACGGTATCCGGTTGCCAATCGATCACTTCACGGAGAGAGCCAAACACCTGCCCGCCAAAACGCGCCGCAACGGCGTCGGCTTTCGCGCGTGTGCGGTTGAAGTAACCCAGAGACACATCAGCTTCGTTCGCCAGGCACGGCAGATAGTTGTTTTCCGCCACCTTGCCTGTTCCGACCACTGCCACCTTTAGCTTTGCCATAACGCTCCTTGTCACTTTGCCGATGCGCTTGGCGCACCGGCACTGCTGAACTCACGAACACTTATTACAGCGCCAGCGCGCGCGCCAGATACGCCATCATGACGCATCCCGCTTCCTCGGCTGTGCGGCTGAATGACATGACGCCATCCGTATGGCCGCCCATGCATAGAATCTTTCTCTCGCGCACTGGACTATCGCGGAACAGACGGCGCACCTCCTCAGCCATCTCCGGTGTGCCATAGGCCACACTGGCGCTGGTTGTCGGGATTCCTAGCACGCTCGCATTCTGCCATATCTCTGGGGAATGCGCGTGCAGGATGAAGTTCGCCGCCTGATCCACCACGTACAGCATGCCGTGCGTCAGGGACTCTGACGATGGCATGATCGGTCCGGTTGCGACGACGCGATTCTCTTCAGGCCACGTCTCTGTAACAATCGCATAGTGATCCGCAGTGAGTTCCACCAGACCGCCCGTCTGCGTCCCGCTGATAGCGAAGCGCGGTTGCGTGCCCTTGACGGCCCGTTCCAACCGCTGGCTCACGTTACCGTAACCGGCGCCGCCATAGCGATCCACATCCTGCCCAACCAGATTGGCCATGAACAGGATTTTGCGCCAGGCATTGAGAGACGCGATCACAGGGAAGTTAACTGGATGCCCCGGCAGATAGTCCAACTGATATTTGACGATGCCTTCTTTTGTAACCATGTTAATAAATCGTATACAGGAATGCCTGCTCCTTCGGGAACAGTGTTTCGATGAGTAGCCGGTTTGCCGCCGATACGCCGGCATCCGGATAAGCTGCCAGGGTTTCGCCAAGCGACCGATAACCAAGAACCAGCGGTGTAAACGAGCGCGGCGGGAAGTTATTTGGGGCGCCATCGGTGTTTCCACTATCGATCACTTTGGTCAAACATCCATCGACGAAACGCAGCGCCACCGTTTGACGATAGAAGCACAAAGGAAGATCACAGGTGAATCCAGCAAACGGCGATAGGGCGATTCTTCGCTCCAATGCCGGGGCAACTGCGCGCAACAGGTTCGCAATATCCGAGATATGAATCTGCCATGCGTAGGCGCCCATATCACGCGCGCCAAACGATTTAGCCACCCGCATCAAGATGTGATTTGCCGGCAGGCACAGCCGCACACCAGGGATATGGCGCGCGACAGCCAGGGTGGTCGCATGCTGCAACACCGCAACCGCCTGACCAAAGGTCATCTGTGAGGCCTCGCTTACCGTTAGCTCTTCACCGAAATGGAACTTTGGCAACCGCAGATAGGCGCATGCGTTTCGGGCGGCGTCTTCCACAACCCACACCTCGGATTCAGTCTCGGCGCCTGCGGAATGCGTCATCAAATACTGCCAAATGGCTTCGTTGCGAACGGAATGAATGTTCAGGTCGCCGCCAGCCTTGTCTGCCAGTGACATGAGAATGGACAGATCGTCGCTCTGGGCGAGTCGCAGCGAGTACTCTGGCGTTTGCTGACTGGGTATTTCGCGCGCGGTGATGATGTAGCCGCCTTCCAAAGGCATCGCATATTCGTAATCGAACTGTCGATAGTAATACCCGATGCCCTGGATATGCGACATCACACACCCGCGTTCCTTCAACCGCTGCTTGAAGAACTTCACCTGCTCGCGGATCAGTCCGCGATTGCGATACTCCTTGAGCGTGCCAACGATGCCCATTTCGCCCGAATTGATCGTGACGCCGCTGTAACTCAACTTCCACGGAATCACGCACAGCGAAGACACAACCTCGCCCGTGCGCGCGTCTTCAACAAAGATCAGGTCGCGCCCGCGCGTATCCGGGTGATGCAGGAAAATGCTCCGCGTCATCCCGGTGACGCCGTGACCATGGATGACGCCATTGAACTGCGCAACCCGCTCCACGTCGTTCTCGTTTGCGGCTGTGCGCATCACAAACCCGTCACTCAACGTCTGCTGATGAGGTGTCTCATTGATATCCAACATTGGTGTCCGCCTCCGCGAACAAATTACTATAGTCCCTGTAGCTTAGCAAACAATGCCGATTTGCGCATTTTCATGCCTATTTTCAAAACCGCCTTAGAATGCCATAGATGCGCCTATGGCGCAAATGGCATCAGCATCTGACAGATCGAGTGCGTTTCTGTGGAGGACTTTCGATGAAATTAGGACTTGGACTGTATGGGAATATGCTCAATGCGGACAACTTCCGCTTCGCCAAACAGGCCGGGGCGTCGCACATCGTTGCGCACCTGGTGGGACACTTCAATACAACGGCATCAAAGAACGCGACCGTCGGTTACAAAGATATGGGATTTGGGGTCTCGGCGCCCAGCGCAGATAGCTGGACATACGAATGGATGCGCGACTTGCGCGCCGCGATCAATGCCGAAGGGCTGGAACTAGAAGCCATCGAAAACTTTGAACCAGGCCATTGGTATGACGTGCTGCTTGACGGGCCAAAAAAGCGCGAACAGATGGAGCACCTCAAGCAGATCATCCGCAGCATGGGCAAGGCTGGCATCCCGGTGCTGGGTTACAACTTCAGCATCGCGGGCGTGTGGGGACGTTCGAACGGGAACGCCGCGCGCGGCAATGCCGGCACGGTTGGTTTTCATGCGCCAGAAGAGCCGCTCATCCCGAATGGCATGGTTTGGAATATGGTCGTCGACCCCGAAGCCTTCGATCCCACTGGCGCGCATGGCACAATCGGCACGGTGACAGAGGCGCAACTCTGGGAGCGCTTCACCTGGTTCCTGGAAGAATTACTGCCAGTCGCTGAGGAGGCCAACGTGCGCCTGGCGCTTCATCCTGACGACCCGCCGATGCCCACATTGCGTGGAACAGCGCGCCTGGTGTATCAACCAGGTCTCTATCAACAGGTGTTGGACGTAAAACCCAGCCGCTACAATGCGATGGAATTGTGCCTGGGCACAGTGGCCGAAATGAGCGAGGGCGACATTTACGATCTGGTGGACCGCCACAGTAAAAAAGACAACATCGCGTATATTCACTTCCGCAACGTCAAAGGCAAAGTGCCGCACTACGATGAAGTATTCATCGATGAAGGCGACGTCGACATGATCCGCCTGCTGCGCATCCTGCACCTGAACAAGTATGCCGGCGTGCTCATCCCGGACCACACGCCGAGCATGTCGTGCGAAGCGCCGTGGCATGCTGGAATGGCCTATGCCCTGGGTTATATGCGCGCCGCCATGCAGATCATCGAGCGAGGAGGCTGACCCATGCTGACCATCAATGCATCTATGCCGTGCCTGACGCCCCCGGCGTGGGCGGCGCTTGAGCGCAGGCTGATCGAAGTGATGGATCAGTCGGTGCACCCATTTCTACAGAAATATACCCACCCGGACACTGGCGAGTTAATCTGGCGCGACAAACTTTTCGGGCGCGACGGCGCGGACGACTTCTACGAAAGCTTCTACAACTGGCCGCTGCACTATCTGCTTGGCGGCGCCGATCACATGCTCTCGCTGGGTCAACGCGAGTGGGACGCCGTCACTCGCCAGTTGACGCGCTCCGGCCAGATTCACAAGGAATACGAGATCGGGTACGACCAGTTCCATCAGGGCGAGAGCTACATTTACTTCTACTTCCTCTGTCTGGCCGATCCCACTAACCCGGTTTTGCAGGATCGCGCAAAACGGTTTGCCGGGTTCTACCTGAACGAGGACCCTGAGGCTCCCAACTACGATCCGGCGCATCAACTCATCCGCGCGCCGCACAACGGGAGCGGCGGCCCGCGGTGGGGCTTTGCCGATTTCGAGGGCGAACCGTCGTACAACTGGGGCGAGGGCATGCGCCCCTACGGCCTGCCCTATGAGGACGTGCCGGGCGTCAAGACATACGACGACCTGAACGATCCTGAACTGGCCGGCCGGATGGGCCGAGCGATGCAGGATCGCATGAGTCGCGGCGATGTTGCTGGCAACCTGTGTGTGACCAGCCTGATCACAAATGCGTTCCTCATGACCGGCGACGAGAAGTACACCCGCTGGGTGCAGGAGTATGTTGGCGCATGGATGGAGCGCGCCCGCCAGAACGGTGGGCTGATGCCAGACAACGTCGGCCTGTCGGGAGAGGTCGGCGAGTACATCAATGGCAAGTGGTACGGCGGACTGTATGGCTGGTCGTGGCCGCACGGGTTCTACAACATCGAGATGGCGGCGCTCGTTGGCGCAACCAACGCCTACCTGATGACGCGCGACCCCGCCTACCTGGAACTGCCGCGCGTTCAGATGGATCACATTGTCAAACTGGGCGCGATGCGGGATATCCGCGAACTGGTGATGAGCATCGGCCAGCACTGGGTCGGCCAGACTGCGGGAATAAGCGACCATAAAACATTCGTTGTGCCCTACCGCTATACGGATTCCGGCTGGTTCGACTATCAACCCATGTCGCTGGTGTATCCAACCGCGCTATGGAACGCTTCGGGAACGACGGAGGACTGGGAGCGCCTGGAATATCTGCGGGCGAACAGCGGCTACGAGTGGGAACCGGTTGTGCCCTTCCGCGGCAAAGAGGACTTCGGCCATGAGCAACCGTGGCTGCGTTTCATCGCCGGTGAAAACCCCGCCTACCCCGAAACCATCCTGCAGGAGAGCATCGGACAGGTCACGCGCCGCCTGGACATGATCCGCGCCGACCATGACGACCTGACCCAGGTCGGCATCCATCACTGGCAGCAACTCAACCCAGTCACCACCGAGGCGCTCGTGCAGTTAACCACAGGCGCGCCGCAGATTATCTACAACGGCGGGTTGCTGTTTTGCCGGGTGCGTTATTTCGACCCGGTTCGCCTGCGCCCTGGCTTGCCTCCGGATGTAGCCGCGCTCGTGGAAAAGGTATCAGACGATGGCGCCGTCGTTCACCTGGTTAACTTGAATCTGTTCGAGGATCGCGAGGTGCTGATTCAGGCTGGCGCGTTTGGTGAACACCAGTTTGTATCCGTGACATACCCGGTGCGCACCAGCGACTATCCCGGCAAGCTCTCACAGTATGCCGCGCCAACGCTACAGACAGCCTCTGAGCGCATGGAAGTCAACGATAGGCTCCTACAGGTGCATATGCCGCCCGGAACAGAAATAACGCTTGATTTCATGATGGAGCGGTTTGTAAACGTCCCATCCTATCGTTTGCCCTGGTAGAAGCACGCACTGCCTTGCAAGCATCGGCGCGTTCTGAACTGGAGAGGAACATGAAAATAACTGCTATCAAACCGATCCTGGCCGACGGCGGCCATCGGATCTTCGTGTTCGTGAAGGTAGAGACGGATCAGCCCGGGCTGTTCGGCTGGGGAGAAGCTTCGGTCGAAGGCAAACCCCGCGCTGTTGCCGGCTGCATCCAGGATATGGAACCCATGATCATGGGTGAAGATCCCACGCGTATCGAGTACTGCTGGCAAATCCTGTCACGCAGCGGTTTCTGGCGCATGGGGATTATCGGGTTGTCCGCGATATCAGGAATCGATCAGGCGCTATGGGACATCAAAGGGAAGGAACTTGGTAAACCCATCTACGAACTGCTGGGCGGACGGGCGCGGGATAAGGTGCGCGTCTACACTCATTTCGGCGGCGCCACGCCAGAGTTGATGGCGCAGGACGCGCTGTCAAAAGTGGCGAAAGGCTGGACGGCGATTAAGACGGTTCCAGTGCCGATCACAGGCATCGTGGACGGGCCAAGGGGTTTGCGACAGGCCGAAGCCGGGTTGCGGGCGGTGCGCGAAGCGGTTGGCGAGGACATTGACATCCTGCTGGACCTGCACGGTCGCCTGACGCCACAAATGGCGATTCAGTATGGCCGCGTGTTCGAGCCATATCACCCGTTGTTCCTCGAAGAGCCTTGCCAGGCCGAGAACCCCGACGCCATGGCGCCGATTGCGCGCGCGTTAGTCACGCCAATCGCCACGGGCGAGCGACTCTTCACGCGGTGGGGCTTCCGCGAAATCCTCGAGAACAAGGCCGCCAGCGTCCTGCAACCCGACTGCTGCCACGCCGGGGGAATCAGCGAGGTGCGCAAGATCGCCACAATGGCAGAGGTGTACTATGCCGGCATCGCGCCGCACAATCCTTACGGCCCGATATCGACTGCCGCCTGCGTCCAGGTTGACCTGGTATGCCCGAACTTCGTCATCCAGGAGATGATCGACCCGGACACGGCGCCGGAAGCGCAGGAACTGGTCAAAGACCCCTTGCCCGTGGTCAATGGTCACATTCTGCCGCCGACTAAGCCTGGACTGGGCGTCGAGATCGATGAAGCCGCCTGCGCGCGCCGGCCGCCAGATTTCTCCAGCGGGAATAAGGCGAACACCATGGCGCGGCGGTATTACGGCGCAGAACATCCGGATGGCGGGATTGCGGATTCGTAAGAGGCCCGCCCCCTAACCCCCTCCCTCCGGGAGGGGGAATCAGAAAAGGATCGGAGAAGATCGGAGAAGATCAGATATTTACTGGAAGGTAAAAATAGCTATGAAAATCACTGGTATACAAACGCTTTGCTTATCGCGGCCGCACGAGCTTGAACGACAGTGGGTTACCGCGCGATCGCGGATTATCAAGGCCGATTGCGCCATTGTCGTGATCGAGACCGATGAGGGGCTCACGGGCATCGGCGAGGCCTGCGCCTATGGTAATCCGTTGATGATGCGCGAGTGGGTGCAGTGGTATAGCCCTCTGCTGATCGGGCGCGACCCGCTCGACCAGCGCACCGTGCCTGTGCCGCATAACAGGAGTTGGTCGCATGACTGCGCGATCGGCGGCATCGACAGTGCTTTATGGGACTTGAAGGGCAAGGCGGCGGGTAAGCCGGTCAGTCAACTTCTTACCGCGACTCCTTTGAAAAAAGTGCGCCTGTATGCCTCCAGCGGGTGCCGATATGACTGGCGCCACCGCCCGGAGCAGTTGATCGACGAAGCCATCGAATACATCGCGTCCGGATACACCGCGATGAAGTTCCGCATTGGCACGGACTGGGCCTGGGATGGCGTCACGGTCGATCGCTTCCTCGGCCTGGTGCGTGAACTGGCGCAGACGGTTAACGGGCGAATGGAGTTGATGCTCGATGGCAACCAGCGCCTGACCATTGACCAGGCGCTCGTGGTTGCAAAGGAGCTGGATCGACTCGGTTTCAAGTGGTTCGAGGAACCGATCCCACAGACTGACATCGACGGGTATGCGCGCATCAATGCGTCCGTCGACATGCCGATCACCGGCGGCGAACAGTTCACCACCCTGGAGCAATTCCGCCCATACCTGGAGAAGAAAGCCTACAGCATCGTCCAGCCCGATGCAGGGATTTGCGGGATATCGGCAGTCATGCAGATCGCGGAAGTGGCGCACCGTTACGGCGTGGGGCTTTGCCCGCACAACTGGCACAACGGCCTGATGACAATGGCCAATGCTCATGCCGTTGCCGCCCTCCCAAATCCCAAAGTGCTCGAACTGTGCATGATCCAGGGGCCGTTGCAATGGCAGATCCTACAGGCGAAACCGACGATCACAGACGGCTGGCTGGAGATTCCAGACAAACCTGGTCTGGGCGTCGATATCCCGGAGGGACTGGAAGCCAGATTCCCGCACATCGAGGGCGGCTACGCGATTTCGGTGGAGAGATAACCTCTGGACATCGTCGACAGCCATCTGCATTGCTGGCAGATCAATCGGTTTGACTATTCGTGGTTGACGCCAGCGAACCCGGTGCTGTATCAGGATCGCCTGCCTGAGGATGTGCGCCCGGAAATGCGCGCCCGCGGTGTGGAGCGCGCGATTCTGGTGCAGGCAACCGGGACGCCGGAAGAAATCCCCTGGATGCTCGAACTTTGTAACGAGCATCCATTCCTAGCGGGCGTTGTCGGGCACGTCGATCTGGCGAATCGCAATGCAGGCAGCATGTTGAGCGGGTTCGCGCGCGACTCACGCTTCAAGGGCGTTCGTCTCAATCTCCCCTTTGCGCCAAAAGTGCGCGCAACGATTGATGTAAACCTGGCGCATCTGGGGCGATTGGGGTTGTCGTGCGATCTGTTGATGGGTTCGATCCACATGCCGCTGGCGATTGACATCGTCCGCTCACACCCGCAGACCGTGTTCATCCTCGATCACTTTGGCGGGCATCGGCTGAAGATCGGCGGTGAAGAAGAGTTTGGCGCTGCGCTACAACCGCTAGCCGGCATGCAGAATGTGGCGGTCAAGGTGTCCGGCTATCTGACTTCGAATGACGATGTTCCACGCAACACATTGTGGCAGACGCTCGGCCAGTATATACAATCGGCCATCAATGTGCTGGGTGAAGATCGTCTCATGTTCGGCAGCGACTGGCCGATCTGCACACAGGCCGGCGAGTATCGCGACACCGTCGATCTCGCGCGACAGGCAGGCGCCTCGCTGAGCACGCGACAGATCAACCAGCTCATGGGCGGGACCGCCTGCCGTGTGTACCGCCTATAGGCTATGGCAATGCAGCCCTGCACGCCCCGGCCGTCATCGGCACACATACGACATTGCGGGCGGATCGTTGCCAGGTGATCACGAATGGTCGAGCGTCCGATCCGTTCCGATCATCGTAGGGGCGAGAGCATTGCCCACGAAAACGATGTGTGCCGTGACGTTACTGGCAATGCTTCGCCCCGGCCGTCATCGGCACAAAAACGACATTGCGGGCGGATCGTTGCCAGGTGATCACGACGGGTTGGCGTCGTCCGGGGTGAAGCATTGCCATGACATATCTGGCAGGCCACGGTTCGTCGGGCAATGCTATCACCCCTACAATGACTGGAGGCGCCATCAACACGCATATGACATTGCGGGCGGATTGTTGCAAGGTGACCACGACGAGTCGAGGTATGCGGATTACTGGTTCGCCCGCACCGTCGTTTTGTGGTTGGCGGCGTCCAGGGTGTGCCGAGCCACATTGCCATGACATATCAGGTTGACCACGGCTCATGGGCAATGCTATCACCCCTACCCCGACCGGAGGCGCCATCCGGATTCTCGCCGCGACCCTTTAACACCTTGCGTTTCATCAATCTATGTGCGAACTGTCAACGGCAAATACGCCCGGTATGCTGGCAATCCTGCGCTGCACCAGTACCCCGCGCAGACGCTGTAATCGATGCTGGCGTTGCTTCCCACTGCCGGCTGCCCGACAGTGGATTGCACAGAGTAACCAGTGGATGAACTGGATTGCCCGCCTGACGCAATCACGACCGGCGAGATGGCATATGGGCCGCCGGTCTGCGCATGGACCGCAGTCGCCGTCCCCATGACCATCACGCCACATGCGATTGCCAGGATCAATGCGATTCGGCATCTGTAAGGTGATATTAAAAGCATTGGGTTACACTCCATTTCATATCTCACCCGTCATCGCTTACTTACGGTCCCGCTGGCGTTATTTACAACCCACATGTGGGCGCCGTCGAAGGCAACACCGACCGGATATACGCCGACGGTTGGCGTCATGACATGGTAACCGTCACTGACACGAATCACACTCACGTTATAGTTAGGAGCGCTGCCCTCATTTGACACCCACATGTTGGCGCCGTCAAAGGCAATACCTCTGGGGTCGGCGCCGACTGGAATCGTCATGATCTGGGCGCCATCGTTGGCGCGGAGCACGCTGACGTAGCCGGGAATGCTTCTATTCGTCACCCACATATTGACGCCGTCAAAAGCCATGGCTCTGGGGTCATTTCCAACGGTTGGCGTCATGACATGGTAGCCGTCGCTGGCGCGGAGCACGCTGATGTTGCCGCTGTTGTCGTTAGTCACCCACATGTTGACGCCGTCGAAGGCGATGGCATAAGGGTCGTTGCCGACGGTCGGCGTCATGACATGGTAACCGTCGCTGGCGCGCAGCACGCTCACATTGTTGCCCCAGGGATTCACCACCCACATGTTGACACCGTCGAAGGCGATGCTTCTGGGGTAGCATGGAGCGATGATGGTTGGCGTCATGACATGGTAGCCGTCGCTGGCGCGAATGACGTTCACAGTGCAATCACCGGCATTAGCCACCCACATATTGATTCCATCGTAAGCCATGCCAAGCGGGTAGTAGCCGACTGTAGGTGTCATGACATGGTACCCATCGTTCGTTCGAAGCACACTGACGGTATTGCTGTTGGAATTACCCACCCACATATTAAAACCATCGAAGGCAATCTCTGTCGGACCAGCTCCGACGGCAATATTGCTCTGCGTCGTGCTGATCGCGCCATACCACTTCAGCAACGCAATTTGCTGCGTGGTTGGGTTAATGCGCGCGTAACGCGCGTCCGCAGCACTCTGTGTGATAAACCCCGCTGCGGCAACTGCTGGCACAACCTGGTTCAACCGCGCCATTGCCGGATCGATGTATGCCTGGTTTAACGCCCCGGTTGTGATATTTGAGGCATTCAATGACTGTCCACCGGTTATAAAGCCAGCTGCAGCCACGGATGCTGTTATCTGGCTGGCGCGCACAATTGCCGGGTCGATGTATGTCTGGCTCAACGTCCCGGCATTGATATTTCCAGCATTTCGGTAGAATGCGCCATGCTGCCCGTCAAGAAGGTCGGCGTCCAGCCCGCTGCCTGCGCCTGCGTTCATCCAGACCGTGGGTGTAATTTGTGACACACGCGCCATCGTTGCATCGATGTGCGCCTGACTCAATGTCCCAGTGTTGATATTCGATGCATCGAGATAAAACGTCGCCGGTTGCCCTGCCAGTGCTTCCGAGTTAAATGCATATGGGACTGACGCGAGTTGAACATCTGGTGACAATCGTTCATAGGTCGCCCCGTTCTGACTGAACCAGATCCTCAGGCGACGATCTTGACCACTGAATACCCCGGCTGATAACGGCGACATGTTGGGTATCGTGTTGTCGCCCAGCAATACACTCACCAGACCATTATTCACAGTGATCGTGACAGGGTTGGTTGGCGTAAATGGCGGAGTGGCAGACGGCAGACCATCATTTGTCCAGTAATAGGTCGAGCCATCCACTACTGCGAATTTGAAATACCCCTGACCGGTGTAAGGTTGTCCATTGACCTGAAGAATCCGCCCCTGGTACGACATGGTTCCTGGCGCCGTAGCAGATTGAGGTGCTGCGACCAGCGCCGATGAGCCTGTTTGCGCCAACGTCACCCCGACCAGCATTGCGCCGATCACTCCGATAGCAATTCCTGAAAGTATTCCAATGAGTCGTTTGAATATTGACTTAGCGTTCATGACGTAATGTCTCCTTGTCTCAAATGGGAAAACGACTGATAGCGTGGTGTATCTCGCCACAGATACCAAACGAGATGATAACTCGTCTAAAAATAGTATACGTCGATTCACTTATCGTGTTTCGTTTTGCGCTCCCGCCGTTTCGGGCTGGTCAGATCGAGGATGACCATCACAATCAGCACCGGCCCTCCGAGGCACGCGCTCGCGATCAGGAGCGCCAGACCCAGTTCAACCCAATTGATAGACATTTTCAGCCGCCTCGAAAACGACGAGCGTCGTTTGTGTCATATCGTGCGATGATATACCTCCGGCGCAAAATGCAGTTATGAATTCAGAAGGTGGATGAAACATTTACGCCGTTTCTGCATCTAATCGCAAAAGGAGATCATCATTCAAATGGCACAAGCGAAGATTCATTCAGGACGATGCGGGTTCAACACAACGGTGGAAGCGACACTAATCGAGTCGGATGACGGCGATCGGGTGCGCCTGTCCATACAGAGCGACTGCAAGTCATGCCAGAAACTTGGCGCGATCCTGACCGAAGTCGACCCTTACCGTGAGATCACCTATCGCGGCGGCGGACCGCTGACGCTCGAACTTGCGGCAAAGATGCTGCCGCATACCGCTTGCCCGGTGCCGGCGGGAATCATTAAAGCCATTGAGGTCGCCAGCCACCTCGCATTGCCTGCAGACGCCTCAATCACGATAACGCCATAGCGACACGGGAACGAACCTCCATTTTTCATTCTCGCTGTTCTCGCTACAATAGGCGGGACAACCGAAATTTTCATAGCGTGTTGTCGGCACGATAAATGGCTTTATGGAGGTAAACATGGCGGCAGATGTGAACCCATTGCCGGTGACGGAATCACACCAGACGAATGGCGACTCCCCTGTAGACCCGGAAGAGTGGCTGCATATGTATCGTCAAATGTTCCGGATTCGGGCATTTGAAGAGGAAGTAAACGGTCTGTATACCCGCGCACAAATGCCGGGGCTGGCACACCTGTATATCGGCGAAGAGGCAGTCGCAGTCGGCGTCTGCGAAGCGCTCACTAAACAGGACTACATCACCAGCACCCATCGCGGTCACGGCCACTGTCTGGCCAAAGGCGCGGAACCCGACAGGATGTTCGCGGAGCTCCTCGGGCGCGAGGCCGGATACTGTAGAGGCAAGGGTGGATCGATGCACATTGCCGATCAGGACGGCGGCAACCTCGGCGCCAACGCCATCGTCGGCGCGGGCACGGGAATCGCGACCGGCGCGGCGTTCTCAGCCAAATGGCGCAACAGCGGCCAGGTCGCTGTCACGTTCTTCGGCGAAGGGGCGCTCGGTCAGGGACTGGTCTACGAAGTGATGAATATGGCGTCACTGTGGAAACTCCCGGTCGTGTATGTGTGCGAGAACAACCTGTACAACGAGTACACGCACTATTCGCAAACCACGGCGGGCGAACTACGCGGCCGCCCGGCAGCGTTTGGCATACCAGTCGAAGAAGTCAACGGGCAGGACGTCCGCGAAGTGCATACGACGGCGCGCCGATTGATCGAGCACGCGCGCTCAGGCAAGGGGCCGGCGTTCCTGATCTGCAACACCTATAGGTACCACGGCCATCACGTCGGCGACATCAACCGCGCCTACTATCGCTCGAAGGAAGAAGAGCAGATGTGGTCAACGCAACGCGACCCGCTCAAGATGCTGGCGAGCTGGTTGACCGATCAACACCTGGCCGATGCCGGTATTTTCGAACAGATCGAAACCGACGCGCGCGCCGAAATGAAGGCTGCGGTCGACTTTGCAGTCAAAGCCCCCTACCCCAACGCAAGCGAGGTAACAGACCATGTCTACGCTTAAAGAAGCCATTGCACAGGGCAAGCCCATGCGCGAACTGACGATGGCGCAAGCCGTGCGCGAAGCGCTGGCCGAGGAAATGCGCCGCGATCCAACTGTCTTTGTCATGGGTGAAGACGTCGCCGAAGCAGGCACGCCCTTCAAGGTATTACTTGGGCTGGTCGATGAATTCGGCACGAGCCGCGTGATCGACACGCCCATCTCCGAGCCCGGTTTCGCGGCCATCGGCGTTGGCGCAGCCATGACCGGCATGCGCCCCGTCATCGATATCATGTTTGGCGACTTCCTGACGTTGACGATGGATCAGATGGTCAACCAGGCCGCCAAGGCGCGTTACATGTCGGGCGGCAAGTTCTCGGTGCCCATCGTGTTCCGAACGACGATGGGCGCGACACGCCGCTCAGCGGCGCAACACAGCCAGAGCCTGCATGTGTGGCCCAGCCATGTGCCGGGTCTTAAGGTCGTTATGCCATGCACACCGTATGACGCCAAAGGATTGCTGAAGACAGCTATCCGCGACAACAACCCGGTGGTGTACTTCGAAGACAAGATGAACTTCACAACGAAGGGCATGGTGCCGGATGAGGAGTACACGATCCCATTTGGCGTTGCGGACATCAAGCGCGCGGGCACGGACATCACACTGGTCGCCACCAGCAGCATGGTCTATGTCGCGCTTGGCGCCGCCGACAAGCTGAAGGAACTTGGGATCAGCGCCGAAGTGATCGACCCGCGCACCACGTTCCCGCTCGACAAGCAGACGATGATTGACTCGGCCAAAAAGACATCGCGCGCAATCGTCATCGACGAGGGCTACGAACGATACGGCGTCACCGCCGAACTGGCTTCCATCATCGCCGATGGCGCGTTCTACTACCTGGATGCGCCGGTGAAGCGCATGGGAGCGATGGACGTGCCGATTCCGTTCTCGCCGGCGCTTGAAGACCTGACCGTGCCCACTGCTGAGACGGTGTTCCAGATGGCAAAGATGCTGTGCGGTCGCGCGTAGCATTCAGTTCAGAGACAGGAGCCTAACTTTGGCTACAAATGTGATCATGCCGGCGCTCGGTGTTGCGCAAGAGACCGGGAAGCTATTGCAGTGGATGAAGTCCGAAGGCGAAGCCGTCAAGAAAGGCGAAATCCTGATGGTGGTCGAAACCGACAAGACCACCGTCGAGATTGAGGCGGACGCCAGCGGTATTCTCAGCAACGTCACCCTTGGGGTTGGGCAGGAAGTGCCAGTTGGGCAGGTAATTGCGCTGATCCTGGCGCCGGGTGAAGCCGCCCGCCCCCGCCAAGCCGCCCTTCCTACAGGGCGAGGGGAGATAGAGGCAACGGAGCGGGGAAAGTCAGAGCCTTCTGCCACAGGCGTCGCAGCCAGCCCGTTGGCGCGGCGGATTGCGGAGGAAAACAACGTTGATCTCAGTCTGGTCAAGCCAGCCGGTGAGAAGATCGAGAAGGCAGACGTACTGGCATACCTGGAAAGCCTGAAGCAGCGCTCAAATGCGCGGCTTGCGCCTGCGTCGCCAAAGGCGCGGGTTGCGGCAGGCGAACATGACATTGATGTCGCAACGATCAAAGGGAGCGGCATCGAAGGCGCGGTGATCTACGGGGACATCCTGTCTGCCGTCGCCGCCCGCGCCCCTCGCCAGGCCGCCCCTCCCGCCGGGCGGGGGGAAGCAGCATCCCCAACGGGATCTGCTGATGACACAGAAACCGTCAAGGTCGGCACGATCTGGCGCATCATGGCCGAACGCACCACTCAGAGCTGGACGAGTGTCCCGCACTTTTACCTGACGCGCGAAGTGAACGCGGGGCGATTGATGACCTGGCGCGAACGGGCGCAAAAGCGCAGTCCTGCGAAGATCACGTACACCGATCTGATTGTGAGACTGGCGGCGGCGGCGTTGTTACAACATCCGCGCGTGAACGCCCGCTGGCAGGACGGCGCGGTGCATCTGAACCATGACGTGAATATCGGGCTGGCTGTGGCAATTGAGGATGGGCTGGTTGTGCCAGTCATCCACCAGGCGCAGTCGCTCAGCATTGTGGAGATTGCCGCGCGGCGCGCGGAGGTGGTCGGTCGCGCACAAGCCGGCAAGTTAAAACCTGCTGATATTGCCGGTGGAACATTCACGATCAGCAACCTGGGGATGTACGGGGTCGACTCATTCAACGCCATTGTGAACCCGCCACAGGCCGCGATCCTGGCCGTGGGTCGAATCGTGCAACGTGTGACGCCAGTGGATGACCGCCCGGCAGTCCAGCATATGATGACGCTGACGCTGTCGTGCGACCATCGCGCCGTCGATGGGGCGCGGGGAGCGCAATTCCTGCACGCGCTGGCCGAGATGATTGAGGAACCGCTGGGATTACTGGACTAACCTAACGAAAAATGAAGCAGCCCGTATGATCAAGGATTATACGGGCTGACTGTTGGTGAACAAGCCCTTCGATTAAAGGGTCGCGCGGCGACGCCCTTAAAACCTCGCGCGTTCTGCGCAAATATGCAATCGTATTGCCGATTTGTACAATTGATGAAATGTAATCTCAACGACCTGTTGGTGAAATCGCCCAGGCTCTATTTTTACGATACGGGAGTCGCTTGTTCGCTAAGCGCAATTTCAACCGGGGCGAGAACCGCCAGCCGTATTTCTGGCAGGACAACCACAGCAAAGGAATAGACTGCCTGCTGGTAGATGGCGAAAGAGTCACACCGGTTGAGATTAAAACGGGAAAATCGATATCTACCAGCTACTTTGACAATCTCAAATACTGGCGATCTCTGGCAGAGCTGCCGGAAGAAACAGGCTACGTGGTTTATGGTGGCGAACAATCGATACAAACCAACGCCGGAGCATTGATCAGTTGGCGAAATCTGGATCGCATTCCGGATTAGCAGCTTGTACAACAAGCCACATCTTGATAGGGTAATGGCATCTACCGACCTGTCTGTTCGTGTAGTGACAGTGTGCCGATTGCCTGGCTCACGTACAGATCGATCCGGCGCGTTGAATTGTCGTAGCTGGGCGACACATACGCATTGCCCGTGTGTTTGAACCCAGGCGGGACCTCGATTGTGCTCAGCGCCCCGTTGTAAATGATCTTCAGGGCAGTTCCCGGTGGAGCAATCACATTCAAGCTGCCGATCGCGTTACTCATCTTCACGTTCATAGCAGCATCACGCGGCAATGTAATGTCGGTCGAACCCACAGCCATATCAACGTTCATATCTGACACCTGCAATCCGGACACATCGAGATGCGCTTCGCCGACCGCCATCTTTACCCGAAGCGCCATAGGTAGCTCAGGAGCCAGCCCCAGATTCCAACTGTACCAGTCACTCCCACCTGGTGTGAAGCCATTGTAGGTCCCATCACTTCGCAGGACATAGTTCATCGTGCCATTAGTCACTTGCGCAGTCTGAACCAGGTGCTCAGATACTGGCAGGTTGATGGCGCCCTCGATCAGTGCACTGGACTCAGGCAATGACTTGATGTTGAGTACGCCTGCAACCGGCTCAATCATGATATTAGCGGTGCTTGCGCCGCCAATGGGCTGACTTACCTTCTGGTTAGGGACTAACTGGCCCACTTGCCATGATATTAACTGTGAACCACCATTCACCATGGCGACCGCGCCCACAAGAACCGCAAGGATGACTAACGCGCCGATCAAAGATCCTAGGCCGCGCAACCAGCGCCGGTCGAAGATCAGGCTCAGCCCCGCGGAAATCAGGAACAGCGGCCAAAGCTTTACGATCACTTCCCAGAAGTTGAGGGTCAGGTAGCCGAAATTGATCGCCAGGAACAATGCGCCCAAACCGAGCATCAGTGTCGCGCCGACAAACTCACGGCGGAACAACCCGTCGAGTCCCATCGCAATGAAGACCACAGGCCACAGCCGCCAGACCCACTCCCAGGCGTTCCCCGGCAGGACGTTGATGTTGTTCAACAGCAAAACGACGCCGAGCGCGATTAAAACAACCGGCCAGAAGAACCCGAATCGATAGGCCCGTCGCGACGCAATCGCCGGCGCGGGTTGATTTTGAATACTCATCTTATTCCTCCATGAAGCGACGCTTGTTAAATGATCGAATAAACGAGCGCCGCGTGACAATGACTATGCCTTGCGATAGGCGACGGCGCGCCACACAAGGTAACCGCCAATGCATAACAGGGCGATCGGCGCGATGTAGTTCGCCAACGACATCGCTGAGGCGGTGACGAGCAGACCCATGAGCAACAGGATACCGGCAGGGATGAACGCCCACTGCATCCGCCCCATCGACGTAGGAACCACGCCAACGAGCGCGAAGGTCAACCCGAGACCGGCGAAGAAGAGCCCGCCAAGTAAAACGCCGCCAAACAAGCTGGAGAGTCCAGCGACCAGCGCCAGTGTTGTGAGCACACCCGCCGGGATGATGGCCCACCAGTTCGAGCGATTCAGATAGTACACAACCCAGAATGCCAGGGCGATGATGAACAGAAAGCCCGCGCCGATCCACGGGCCGACCTGGGTTGGAGCGACTATGGCCAGCGCGATTACGCCGCCAATCCCCAGCAACGTCAGCCCTGGAATAACGGCCCACCAGTTGGCGCGATTCTGCAGGAAGACGCCCATGAACACCGCGCCGGCAAGCGCAAACAGAACAGCCCAAATGGCGCCGCCAAATGGCAGCAGCCCGACGTTCTGCAGCAGGAACAATACCCCTGCCACAACCATAATCACTCCCCAGACCAGACGATTGTTGTAACGGATCATTTTGTGACCTCCTTCGATCAATTCACACGAACGGACCCGGCGCCCATCTGGATGTCGATGTCCACTTTATTCACGGCAGTGTCGTAGTCCGGAGACCTGTACACACCGCTTGTTTTCGGAAAGCGCGTTTCGTCAATGTTGATGCTTGAGACGCCCGACTGCGACCGGATCTGTGCTGCCACGCCGCCCGGCGCCTTGATAGTGACACTTGCTGCGCCAGCCTCGAGCTTAACGCGGGTGTACCCAGCAGCCTCTGGGAGCGTGACCGCCATCGAGCTGGCCCCCGTGCTCAGATGCAAATCCGTCACTTTCAAGTCGCGGAGATCCACAGTGGCGTCATCGGCGCCGGTCTCCAGCCTGAGGGCGTAGGTGCAGTCACGGCTTAAGGCAACATCCCAGTCCAGGCCATTCCGGCCATTAAAAGACCATGGGAATGACCAGAACGACTGACTACCCATACGTGAATGCAACTCGACCTTCGCGTCAACTCCGGCAATCGTCTTCGCAACTGCCAATCCGCCGCCGAACGTGCCGCTGATCGTCCCGATGGCTGTCGGATCTGCCTTGATTGTGAGCCGGCCCGCGCCATGATGCAGGGTGAGTGCGACGTTCCGGGCGCCGTCCAGGCTTACAGAAGTGGTTTCGACTTCAACCGTCTGGCGACCGCGCGTGGCGCCGTAAACGATCCATATGCCAAACAGAATCAGGAACACGGGACCGATCGCGCCCCAGACGTTAAACCGCAGTATCCCAAGATTGTTGAGCAGGAACAAACTGCCCAGGACCAGGAGTATTACTCCCCAAAACAAGCCATTTCTGCGCATGATAACCCCTCATAAATAAATGTGGCCGAAAGTTTTAGCCGCGTGAACGAATCAGCGGGCGAACCAGAACAAACACGCCCAGGATGATCAGGAGAACAGGCCAGTAAGCGCCAAACACTGCCATCCCGCCGAGGAATGAGCCAAAGACAAAGAACATGATCAGGCTGATCATGATGAGCCAGCCACCGCCCGTGATTGCACTGCGGACTTTACCGCTTAAGACGCCATTCAGGATGATCCCAACCCCGACAAATCCGGGGATCAGAGCCCAGGCGTAAGCCCAGGTGTCCCAGTTGTTGGTCAGATTCTGCCACCATAGCAGCCCGCCGATACCGCCAATGATCGTGCCGGGTATAGCCAGACCCGAAGCGCGGGACAGAACCGCAGACACGAGGAAAACCAGCCCGACGCCGACGATGATAAGAGGCCATCCCGTCGACCAGTTGATCCATTGACCCAGCTGCGGGAACAGTTGAAACGCCAGGAACAGAGCGCCTATCCCAATCAGAATGATCCCGAACGTAAGACTTGACCTTGTTGACCTATCCATGCTTTCCTCCATCTACTACGAATACACTGGGAATTTAGTGTTATATAAAAAAACAGCCCTGCCGTCACCTGTGGTAACGACAAGGCTATTCTTGTCTTTCAAAGCCGTAGCGTCCACCGCTAAAAGGCTGAGTTCGTTCCTCCGTTTGACGGAGTGGCGGGTTTACACCTGCCGATGCAGGTGTTTCAGACCGGCTGGGCCGGCTACGATGACATCGCTGACCATCCCAAGGAACAGGCCATGTTCTACAATGCCCGCGCGGCTCGATAGTTGGCTGGCCAACGCCGGCTTGTCCGATATTGGTCCAAAATGACAATCCAGAATGAGGTTGCCGGAGTCGGTGGCAAACAC
>Ga0118677_10004156_pt1 | contig 21530 bp, 10 predicted proteins | sample AliMusrvi5mmetaG_FD_86154 | JGI IMG/M metagenome (GOLD analysis project Ga0118677, IMG submission 86154)
GCGTCGGCGTGCCGGAGATTCTTGAGTCCCTCGCCATGCACCAAGTTGTTATCGATTTCCATGCCCCAAGGTGTCGCGGGCATGCCTCCGGCAGGGAGATAATGATCGATGCCCATGATATTGCGGCGGAAGATGTCCGCGCTGTGCTTGTACCAGCAATGAGGGTGGAAGACGTTGTTGACCATGATGTTGTTTTCCACCACACGATAGAAACCTTCGCGGTTCTTGATGCCGCCTCTGAGGAAGAGGTTGTTGTAGATGTGGTAGTTGGTAGAGCCGTCGTCGAGGTCCACGTCCCAGCCGCCGGAGCAGCGCCACCGGCTGTTACGGATGACGGTGGTCTTGACCGCGTCGAGGGTGACGAGGTTCTTGTTGGTCTCCCAGTCCGCGTCATCGTGGAGATTGAGGCCGCCGAGCCCCCAATAGCGGTCGCGGCCCCACGAATTGAACGAGCCGTGGTCGCTGGTTTCCTTGACGTTGTCAAAGACATCGCAGAACTCGATGAGATGGCCGCCCCAGCAGCCGTCGCCGATGTTGATACCCGCACGCGGTGTGTCATAGATCGAGCAATGGCGGATAGTGATGCCCTGAGCCATGTCCACCGAAACCCCTGCGGTCTGTTTTTCGATCTCGCCGATGTCATGGATCAGGCAGCCGTCGATCAGGCAGTCGGCTGGATAGTTGGCGGTCTTGGGTCCGGGTGTCCGGTCGATGTCGGCAAGTTGGTTGCCCTTGCTGTCTCCGTTGACCGGGTTGAAGCAGGCGGCGGGGTCGCCGATGACCAGCACGCCGCTGCCGCCGGCACGCGCGATATGGCAGCCGCAGAGCGTGATCCGGCGGTTGTAATTGTTCATAAAAACGGCATTGCCACCGACCTGGTCGATCTGACAATCCACGATCGAGATGTCGTCCGCGCCGTTCACAAACAACGCGCCGCCGCGGTAAATCGCCCAGTCGGTGCGCAGCAGCGGCTCCTTGGTCTCCATGAACGTGCGCGCGGCGTGGCGGAAGGTCAGGCCTTTGAGACTCACGAAACGCACCGGGGCCTGCTCCGTGCCGCGGAATTCGATCAGAGTCCTCAGGCGCACCGCGTCGAAGGTGGCCCTGGCGAGGTCGAGGCCCGAGGGCGGATAGAAATAGAGCGTGCTGGCCTTTGCATCCAGGAACCACTCGCCGGGAGCGTCGAGTTCCTCAAAGATGTTGTCCACGAACTGGTGTTCCTTGTGCATGCCCATCTGCCAGTGGCTCTGCCAACCGCCCTCGTAGGTAACCTTGTTGTCCGCGCCCTTGCCGGTGATGAGATAATGCAAGCTGCCCCACGCAGCGGCATGCAGCGCATGGATAAACCCGCCGGCGGGATTCTTCCAGCGCGTCGCGCGTTCGGGACTGAACGCATCTGCCGCGGTGCCGTGGAAAATCCCTGCCTTGGGGTCAAAGTCCGGATAACGCGCCAGCGGCTGGCTCTCGCCATTCACGAAAAGCTGGTCGGTGGCAAACCCTGCAGGAACCTTGGCTCGCATGATGCCGTCCTTGAACGGTTCCCACTTGAGATTGCGCATTTGGACTCCGCCGCTGAGGACCGGTTGCTCCATCTGATAGGCCTGCCAGACCACCGGCGCGGCCTTGGTTCCCGAATCCGCGGTGGTCAAGACCAGGGTTTCCGGCAGATAGTATATTCCATCCCGAATGAAGACGCCCACCGCCTCGCGGCCGGCAACCTTGCGCGCGGCCTGTTGAGCGCGCTGCAAGGTGCCAAAGGGTCTCTCCAAGGTGCCGGGGTTCGTGTCGTTCCCGTTAGGTGCCACATACAGTTGCGCGCCGCGCACTCCGGAGGGAGACGATCCGCCCAGTGCCAGGGCCATGGTCACGGTGAAGTGAATGACGCTTTTCATTATCCTATTCTCCCATAACTTTAACACCAAATTCAAACTAATCACAACCTCTCGGATGTTATGACTCTGGTCTCGCCATTGACGCGGACTGTAACCTTGCGCCTGACCGTAGAGGCAATACGGTAAGAGGTGATCTTGCCATCCTTCCACTCGATATTGACTTCGAAGTTACCGCGGGCTCGGAGGCCGGTCACCTTGCCGGTGTGCCAGCTTGTCGGCAGGGCGGGGAGAAGTTCAAGCACGGGCTGGCCGTCTGCCGTGGTTTCCTGACTCTGGAGTAACATCTCGGCCACGGCTGCACAGCCCCCGAAGTTGCCGTCAATCGTGAACGGCGGATGGAGGCAGAAGAGGTTCGGCGCACCGCGATTGACGAGCATGGCGAGAAGTTTTTCGGCGCGGTTGCCGTCATGCAGGCGCGCCCAGAAGTTGGCCTTCCAAGCCATGGACCAGCCGGTGGAGGCATCCCCGCGCCGATCGAGGGAAAGACGCGCGCCCTTGTAGAGTTCCGGTGTCGATGGATTGATCTCACTGCCCGGGCTGAGTCCCCACAGGTGCGAGACGTGGCGGTGGTGCACTTCGGTCTCTTCGAAATCTTCCAGCCATTCCATGATCCGGCCATCGGCATTCAGGCGGGTAGGAGCAAGCTTCTCGCGTGCAGCGTCCAGGCTCTTGGCAAATTCCTTGTCCATGCCCAGGATGCGTGCCGCGGCGGCGGCGTTCTTGAACAGTTCACGGGTGATCTGCTGGTCGTACGTAGCGCCGATGCAAATAGCGGTTGTCTGTTTCTTGCCGTCCCTGTCGGTGTACGCATAACTGTTCTCCGGCGAGTTCGAGGGCGAGACCACCAGCTCATGAGTCTTCGGATGCTCGACAAGCATGGCCTGCATGAACTCGCTCGCGCCACGGAGAATCGGATAGTATTCGCGCAGGAATCTCTCGTCTTGTGTAAAGGCATAATGCAGCCAAATGTGCTGTGACAACCAGGCGCCGCAGGTCGGGCCGATACAGGCCGGCAGGTAACTCGGGGCCGTGTCGTACCACGGATTCTGCGTATGAAATGCCAGCCAGCCGGGTGCATTATAGTAAGCCTTGGCCGTCTTCTGGCCTTCGGGCACCACATTCTTGATAAACCGCAGGAGCGGCAGATGGCAGTCGGACAGGTTCGTGGTTTCGGTCGGCCAGTAATTCATCTGGAGGTTGATGTTGCTGTGGAAGTCGCCGCGCCACGGCGTGTCGTATTCCTCGGCCCAGATGCCCTGCAAATTGGTCGGCAACTGCGAATCGGGTTGCGATCCTGAGACAACCAAGTGGCGTCCGTACTGGAAGTAGAGCAACGCCAGCGAGGGATCAGGTGAATTTTCCTGCGCGTTGACACGTTCCGGCGTGGGCAGTCTTGACTTTGGACCCTCCGGAAGAACCAGTTGAACGCGATCCATGAAACTGCGGTGATGGGCTGCCGCGCCATCGCGTATGTTGTCGAAAGGCTTCGCAAGTGCCGCGTCGAGCCGCTTGCGAGCGAGACCTGCAAACTCCATATTGATCCAGTCTGTGCCGGCCGAAACAATGAGTGTGACCTCATCGGCACCTTCCACAACCAACCCTTGGTCGGTTGCGGAAACTTTGCCGCCTTTCACCTTCGCCCCGAGCAGCGCCTGATAACGCATTCCCTGGCCGCCGCCGCCGGGTTTATTGAACTTGAGTTGTCCTTCCATCAAGTGAACATTCCCATCGGCTCGGATAGTTGAATCCTGTTTGCGCGACAGGGCCGCGGTGAATGAAAGCGCGCCGGATTTGTCCGCCTTCAGACGGAGGGCAATAACCTCATCCGGCTTGGAAACCACCAGCTCACGGGTAAAGACAACTCCGTCCTGAGTGTACTGCGTGGTGGCAACGCCGGTCAGGAGATTAAGATCACGGCAATATGCAATTGTCGGGTTTGGAGACTCACTCTTACGTGTCACGGTCAAGTCGCCGAGTGTCTGGTAAGCGCCAAATTGGTTGAGATCCCACCATCCAATGACACCTTTGGCATAATGGAAGCCACTGCCAAGCGCACCCCAAGCGCCCGCAGTGTCACCTGCAAACAGTTTCTCGCGTACTTCCTGCAGGCATTTGTAACCATCGTAGTTGTTGCCATCATAAGGGCCCCCAGACCAAAGCGATGATTCGTTGAGTACAATGCGGTCCTTACTCACGCCGCCCAGATCCATTGCTCCCAGTCGACCATTCCCAAGAACACATGACTCATGGAATGAATTGCCCGGTCTATCAAACCAAACGACTGGCGGTTCATCCGGAGTTGCGATGGCAGTGCCTGGAGTCAGGCTGAAATCATCCACCATCGCTTGGTTGGCGCTGCCGGGGTTGGCGCCTGTGAACACCTTCACCGCGTATGTTCCTGCAACAAGACCCTTGTACGTTCGCGTCCACTGAACGTAGGTCCCCCGTGGAGCATCGTAGTCTACGGAGACCGAACTGCTCGGGGTAACCGCATTGTTCTTGCTGTCGAGCAACTGGAATGTGACCTGGCCGCTGGCGACTGAGTTCAAGTGGTGGATGGGATCGCTCCGATTGGCGATCCACATGCCTAACACGTAACTCCCCGGCGTAGGAATCGTGACAGTCTGGGACAGCGTGGAACCGGTGTCACGTTGCATTTGGCATTGGCGACTGCCCCCATGCGGCCCGATTCCGAAATTACTTCCCACGATTCCATTGCCAGCATCGCCGACATAGACCCAAGGGGCGATGAGCCCCGTTTCAAAACCCGGATTCGTGATGAAATTTTTCGCCGGCGCCTGACCGCCCGCCACCAGACACACCGCCGCCGCCGCGAGGACGGCGACCTTGCGTGCAGTCTGTTGGGCACGCTGCGAGGTGCCCAAGGGCTTCTCCAGCGCGCATGTATTGTTTGACTTCATTTCTTGATGCTCCGCAACTCCGGCTGGGTGCTCGCGGCCTCGATGGCCTTGATCGCCTCCTTGACCGAATCGACCCGCTGCTTGTTGCAGTCCTCGGGAAACCTGTCGGCCTTGCATTCGGAATTGAAGTAGTCAATCAACTGCCGCAATTGCGGCACCACCCCGCGGGCGGCCGTGCCGTAGGTGATGATCGCCTGCATGATTTCCCCGGTGCGGCTCTCACTGCCGTGGCCACCCTGGGTTTTCGCGAATTCGACACCCGCCTCGATGCCTTCCTTGAAATGATATTTCGTCAATGCCTTAAAGGCCCCCATGCGGATCTCGGCGCCAAACATGGTATCCGCCGGACACATGAATTTCACCGCGGTGAAAAGATCCGGTGCCAACGCCTGCACGTCCTTTTCACTCAGCTTGTTTTCGAAATATCCTCGCAGGGTGGCGCGTGCCATGCCATCGGGGATTTTGGCAGCGCTCCGGATCGCCGGATAGAGAAGATTCGTCGGCGCGTCCTTGAGCGTATCCGCCAGCGGCCCCGCGAACAATGCGGCCGCCAACTGGCCCTGGGTGAGCTGCACCGGGTCCGCCCAGTTGATAGGTTGGACGGGTTCCGCGGTTTGGACGGTGGCCTTGAGGATATCATGGCTATCCTGTGCCGCCTCGCCACCCATCTTCTTGATCGCCTGTGCTGCCTTGAAACGCAACCAGCGGTCGTCGTGGGAAAGCAGACGGACCAACACGGTGAGCGCTTTCTTGTCCTTGATCTCGCCGAGCGCCTCGACGGCACCCTGCGCGGCATGCACGTCCTTGCCCTCCGCCAGCAGGATCAGCTTGGGCACCATCGAATGCGCCTCGGGACGGTGGGACAATTCCTCTGCCGCCCAGCCGCGCACAATGGGCGACCAATCGTCGAACGCCGCGATGAGTTCCTGCGGGGTCATCTTGGTGCGGTCGGTATCGAATCTGCCGGAGGCGATGGCCGCCGCGACCTCCTGCTTGTTGAGCCAGCTTTCCGGGTTGGCGTCCTTGCCGGTGATGCAGAGTTTTTTGAGCGGCATCGAATAGGTGAGCACATAGGTGGCGGTGGGACTCAGGCCGCAATAACTACTATTTCCGTAGTATGTTTTGTCGTCGGTCATGCCGCCGCCGTATTGTTCGCCGCCATCATAGGTGAACGCGCCGTCGCAGCGGCGGACCAGGTCCAGGTGCCAGGACGCCTCCCTGACGAAGGCCGCGGCTGCGGCGGGGCCGCCGACGTTGGAGCCCAGGGCGCTCCACAGGTAGCTGAAGCCCTGGCCGGTATGGCCGCATTCGCGGCTGCGGTAGCCGGCGGTGGCCATTTTGGCGAAGAATTGCGCTTCCTTGGGTTTGTTCCACTGGAGGGAAAACAGCAGGGCGGAGAGGGAATTCTTGCCATTGTTTTCATGGTAGGGCCACGGCTCGTGTTCGCCGTAGGGAATGGCGCCCTTGTCCACATAATAACCGAAGAACCCGGATGCGCGCTGGATCGCGGCATCCACTTCCGGGTCCTTCACACCACATAACTTGCCCATGACGATCCCGAGATTGGCCGGTAATCCGGCCATGTTGACCGGACCATAAGGGGGGATCGCGCCGTGGCGTTTGCCATCGGGAGTCAAGTCGGAGTAGCCATGGCCGAAGGTGCCATACATTCCTTGGCCGAGGGCGAGCGAAAGCGTGTACTCGGTGATGCCATGGACCACTTCCTTGTCGTGGGTGAGAAGATAGTATTCCGCTAGAAAGATGTTGCGGTAGCCGTTGTCCCATGCCGAGCCGTTGATGCCCTTGCGCAGGTCGAGGGAGGCTGGCGCGAGCTTGTGGGCGAGTTCGCTCACCTTGGGCAGGTAGTCGGGATTGCCGCTGGCCATCAGGGCGAGGCCGTTGACCGCGCCGCACCAGTTAGCATTGAGCGGTTCCTTTTCCAACGCCTTGCACGCTTCTTCGAGAATACGTTTGGACTTCGGGCAGTCATAGGGCGCGGTTGCGCCGTAGGTTCCCATGACACGGAGTTTCAGTTGCACCTCCTCGGATTTTCCGGCGCGCCAGCGGGTCAATTTGAGGATGCCGTTGGTAGCTTCCTTTTCGGCATCCTGGATGGCGTAGGCGATGCTTTTGCGGGCGTCATCGGCGAAAGGTTTGCCGTTCACGCCAAGGATGACATCTTCCACCTGCAGCACGCCATCGGCGGGCGATTTGGCGCCGACGCAGGTGACCAGGATCTGGCGGCTGGCGGCAGTGGTGCGGCCCTGCAGGCTGTCGAGATAGTTCGCCGGATGGGTGTAAATCCAACCGCGCAGGCCGGTGGCACCCAGGTTGTAGGTGCGCTCGCGGTCAATGCCGGATGTGCCCTTGGTCAGATCGGGCGGGCCATCCTCCGCTCTAACAGGCGTGCCCAGCAGCATGGCCAGTGCCAGTGCGGTGATGCCGGTGCGGATTGAATGGGGTGATGTTTTCATGTTCGGGTTTCCTGTTGGTGAAGCTGTGGTTGGTGTCATGGATATTAATGAAGGTAGGTTGATTCTATCTGATTCCGTTGAGTGGTTTGGTCATGGTGATGGTCCGCAGTTCCGGGTGATCCTTGGCGGCCTCGATGGCTTTGATGGCGTCTTCCACGGCGTCGAGCCGGGTTTGATTCAAGGGGCCTTTGGGGAATCCTCCGGCAGCGCATTGGTCGTTGAAGAAAACGATCAACTCCTTGAGGCCGGGGATCGCCTCGCGGGCGGCGGAACCATAACTCGTGATCTCCTTCATGATTTCCCCGGTGCGTTTCTGGCTGCCGTGTCCGCCCTGGGTTTTGGCGAAAATGACAGCCGCCTGGATGCCTTCCTTGAAATGATATTTCGCCAGGGCCTTGAGTCCGCCCATGCGGATTTCGTTGGAGAACATCTTGTCGGCGGGACTCGGAGTCCTGACTGCGGAAAGGATGACCGGCCCGAGCGCCTGCACGTCTTCCAGAGTGAGAAGTCTTTCAAAGACCGGCCGGAGCGTGGCGCGGGCCATGCCATCGGCATTCAAGGCGACGGCCTTGATAGACGGATAGAGCAGCTTGCGGTCAACGCCGTCGAGGGATCCTTTCAACAATCCTTTGAACAGGGCCGCCGCCAATTCGCCGTGGGTAAGTTGAATCGGATCATCCCAGACGATCGGCTGGATGGGTTCCGCAGTCACCACCATGGCCTGGAGCATTCCGGGGATGACCGGTTTGGCGATGTCGCCCATGTTTTTGAGGGCGTTGGCGGCCTTGACCCGGAGCCAGCGGTCCTGATGGGTGAGCAGGCGCACCAACACCGGCAGGGCCACGGGGTCCTTGACATAGCCGAGTGTCTCGCAGGCCCCTTGGCGGACGTGCATGTCCTTGCCTTCCGCCATGGTGATCAACTCGGGGACCATCGACGTTGTCTCGGGGCGCTTGGCGAGTTCCTCGGCAGCCCAACTGCGGACGATGGGTGACCAATCGGCCAATGCCTTGACCAATTGCGGCACGGTCATGGAGGTGCGGGCGACGTCGAAATGTCCTGACACCAGCGCTTCTGTCACATCCTTTTGAGTCAGCCAGGTGGCCGGGTTGATTTCCCTGCCGGTGATCAGGAGTTTTTTGAGTGGCAGTGAATAGGTTAGGATATAACTCGCGGTCGGGTTGATTCCGCTGTAGGTGGCCATGCCGAAATAGGTGCTTTCATCCTTTTTTTTGGTGCCGGGGCCGTGTTGTTCGCCGCCGTCATAGGTGAACGCGCCGTCGCTGCGGCGCACCAGATCGAGCGACCAGGCGGCTTCCTTGACGAAGGCGGCGGTGGCGGCGGGACCGCCCATATTGGCGCCGAGTCCGCCCCACAGATAACTGAAGCCCTGGCCGGTATGGCCGTATTCGCGGCACTGATAGGATGCGGTGACCATTTTCGCATAGTATTGGGTTTCGGGGATGCGGTTTCCAAGGACTCCGTACATGACTGCGGCCATGGCGTTCTTGCCATTGTTGTCGTGGCTCATCCACGGCATGTGTTCGCCGTAAGGAACCGCGCCCTTGTCCACGAAGTAGCCGAAGAACTTGCAGGCCCGCCCGATGGCCGGTTCGATCTCCGGGTCCTTGACGCCGCACTTCATGCCCATGACGATCCCGATATTGGCGATCAGTCCCGCTGCGTTGACCGGGCCATAAGGCGGGATCGAGCCGTGGAGTTTGCCATCATCGGTCAGGTCCGCACCACCGTGGCCGAAAGTTCCATACATGCCCTGGCCTTTCGCCAGGGCGATGGTGTACTGCCGGATCGCGGGCAACACGGCCTGGTCTTTGGTGAGGAGATAATACTCGCTGAGAAACAGATTGTCATATCCCCAGTTCCACGAGTTGCAGCCTTTCAGATGGAGATCCTCCGGGGCGATCGAGCGGGCGTATTCTTGTACCCTTGGCAGATATTCCGGTTTGCCGGTGGCTAACAAGGCAAGCGCGTTGAGGTTTCCCCACCTGTTATTCTGCAACGGCTCCTTTTCAAGGAACTTGCAGGCGTCATCCAGGATCAGCCTGGACTTCGGACAGTTATAGGGCGCGGTTTCGCTATAATTTCCCATCACCTTCAACTGGAGTTGAACGTCCATGGACTTCCCCTTCCGGAAAACGGTGAGTTTCAGGCGGCCCTGGTTGGCGGTCTTCTCGGCTTCGGTGATCGCCCTGCCCAGACTCTTGCGGGCATCTTCGGTGAAAAGCTTGCCGCCCGCGCCAAGGATCACGTCGTCCACCTGGATGACCCCGTCAGCAGGCGTTTTCGGACCCACATCGGTGACCAGGATCTGCCGGCTGGCTGCGGTGGTGCGCCCTTGCTGGCTGTCCAGATTCGATGCCGGCGTTGAATAGATCCAGCCGCGCATGCCGGTCGGACCGAGATTGAAATTCTGGGTGCGGTCCACCGTGGCACCTTGGGTGACCAGGTCCGGCACGGGTGGCGGCGGCGCGGCACCGAGCGGGCCGCCGGCGAGCAGCGCCATGGCGAGCCATCCGGCTTGGAATGGAAAGAATTGCGGGATGCGGGATTTCATGGGATGGCTTCTAGCGGGCTGTTGGGCGGGGCGGATTGCAGGCGGGACAATCGTCCCAAAAGATGGACGATTGTCGCGCTTTGCGAAACGCCGTGGCCCTGAGGAAACTTTCAATTGCGCCCAAAACAAGGGCGGATTTCCGCCAACCTACGTGAAATAATGCGCTACTTGAGAGGGTTCCGTGGTGGCGCTTTCCAAGCGCCATGCCTGAATTGAAATGGGCATGGCGGATGAAATCCGCTGCCACGGGCACCACGCCCCCTAGCGTCGCCGCGGGCGGAACCCCAGGGCGAGGCGCAGCAGGACCAAGGGGAGAATTGATAGAACGACGGCGGAGGCGGCGGTTTTGAGGCCCGGATAGAGGCGTGCGCGGTTTCTATCCAATGCGGCGAGCGACTCGGCGACGACTTGATCGCGTGGCACGTAGAACCACTCGTGGCCGGGCATGTCGCGGCCTTGCTCGCCGCGTTTGGCCACACTGCCGAACCCTGTGTGAACGGGTCCCGGACAAACCGCCAGCACGTTGATGTTGTGGTCCCGCAATTCGATCCGCAGCGCCTCGGAGAAACTCGTCACGTAGGCTTTGGTCGCGGCGTACACCGCGAAGTCCGGAATCGGGATCAGGCTGGCGATCGAACTCACATTGAGGATCGCGCCGCCACCACTGCGGATCATGCCGGGGAGCAGCGCGTGGGTGAGATGCGTCAACGCCTCGACATTGAGGCGCAGCATGGTCTCGATCCTCGGCCATTCGGCCGTGGCAAACTCGCCGTAGTCGCCCATTCCCGCGTTGTTGACTAACAGATCAGGAGTCAGGCCGTGATCTTCAAGGGACATGGCAAGGTTTTCGCACTCGTCGGGAGCGGTCAGATCCACCGCCATCACGATGACATTCAGGTGCGGATGGAGGGCGCGGATGTGTTCCGCCAACTCGGTCAGCAGTAGTTCGCGGCGTGCCACCAGCACCAGGTGATTCACCTGCGGCGCGAGTTGCAATGCGAACTCCTCGCCGAGGCCGGAGGATGCTCCGGTCACCAGCGCACAGGAATGGGAGATGGAGGAATGCATAATGCGGAAATGGTTTTGTTATTTGCCGATCTGCGGTTGCCTGACAAGTTAATCTTTTCCGATGATGAAGCAAGAACGAACGGGGCCGAGTGTCAGTTTCACCCGGGTCACCGGTTGGTCGGTTTCCACGGTCTGGGTGAACTCCGGCACGGAGAACTTGCCGTCGTGCGGGTCCCACAGTTCGGGTTTGAAAGTCCCCCGCAGGCGGACCGTGGCCGCCGCCTCCTTGTCGCCGAGGTTGGCGAAGAAATAGATCTGGGCACCGTCCTTCACCCGGTGGATATATCTCAATTTGGAGTCACTCACGATGTCCACGTCATAGACCTTGAGCGCCTTGTCCAACGCTTGGCGCAGGTTGGTCTCGTTGGGGGAATTCAGGTGGATGGCGCGCCCGCCCTGCGGATTGGCATGAATGAATGAGTCGTCGCTGTGCGCGAGATTGGGGCCGTCATCCAACCGGACCTCGAACTCGCGGATCGACGGGGTGCCGGATGACACGCCATCGATCAAAAGCCGGACGCGCGACGCGGTGACGCTTGCGAACTTGTCGGTTTTGCCGTCGCCGGGCGAGGTGCCGGTGGCGCAGTTGGTCCATTCGTCGCCGTTGCGGTATTGGATGGCGTATGAGGTGATTTTGTCGGTCGCCGGACGAATCACGGTTGAATTAAAGGTGCGCGGCGTGCCGAAATCCACCTCGAGCCACCACGATTTTGCGGCTTCCTCCGAGGGTGCCCACCAGGTATCGGCGTCGCCGTCGATCGCCTTCATCGCCTCGCGGGCGCCGGATTCACGCCACTCCGAGCAGGCGGTGGCAAGAACCTGCGGGCCAACTTTGGGAAACATTTCGTTGATGGCCGCGACGACGTCCGCATCGTGGCCGAACTCGGCGGATTTGGCCGGCAGTTGGCCGGTGGCGATCACCTTGCCGCCGTGGTCGAAGAACTCCTTGATCTTTTTCAGGTTGCTCCAGCGGATGGTTTTGTGGCCTGGCAGGATCACCACCTTGTAATTCTCGAAATTGGTTTTGTTATCCAGCTTGAGGGTGTCGCCGTGGAGCGGGCAGCGTTCGTCCAGAACCTCGGGATGCAGGAAAGTGAAATCGCGGCAGACCTTGGTGGACAGCAGTTCCCCCAGATAGATGTAATCCGCTTCCGGAACGTTCACTCCGCCGGAATAGGGACTGATCGAGCCGTCGAAACGGAATCCCGCCTGGAGCGTGGAAATCGGATAGAGCACCGCGATGTCGGCCACATGGCGGCCGGTGTCCTGGAGCAGCACGTTGAGCCGCCCGATATAGGTGTTGTACGCGGGCAATCCTTCGGCATAGCGGGGATTGCGATAGGACAGTTCCGGCAGATACGTGATGTTGTCGAGGTTATACCAAACCCCGTGTTGAACGAAGTTGTTGATACCCTTGGCATATTGTTCCATCACGATGGTGTAGAGGCGGTCCCAGGAGAGATTGCCCATGGCGCCGTAGGTTTCGGTCATGGCCTGGGCCTTGTCCCAGTTATAGCTCACCGAGCTGACGATCTTGTAATATGCTTCGGGATCGTTGTCCCAGCCGATCTTGTCGATGCCCGGCACGTCCTGGTATTTGTAAGACTTCATCAGGTCGCCCGAGACGCCGACGGGATTCTTGATGTTTTCCTGATCCTGGTGGCCGAGCAGGTGCACGCCGCCGTGTTTCGTGCACCAGTCCTGGATGGTTTTCACATATCCGGCGGCATATAACTCCGCCCTGAAGCCGAAGAGATAATTTCTCGCGGCCTGGGTTTCCGGGCCGATGTCATACCACAGCGCTGGATAATACGGCGTCGCGCTGAACCCGTTGGCGGCCTGGAATTTCTCGTTGTAGCGGTCGGTCCAGGTGCGGCCCTGCGCCCGGTAGAGCGTAGGTTCGTCGTAAAACGCGCGGTTGATGGTGGTGCCGAAGTCCTTGCCGAAGTGGTCGTAATACGGCTGATAGACCATGGCGATGAACTTGTCGATTTGTTCCGGTTCGAGGTAATCGACAATCGGTTCGCCATCCAGCACGCAGACGAAGGTCATGATTTTCCAGGTGCCAGCGGGCACGTCCCAGGAAATCGAGCCGTCCTTGACCTTGGCGGTTAGGTCCACCCGTTCGAGGGTGGCGGTGTTCATGGCGACCAGGCTCATCAGCTTGCCGGTGGGCAAGGCCTTGGTATAGGTGGTTGGGCCGCTGACGGTGTCCTCGTGTTTGTCGAGGCGGCGCAGGGTGGCGTCCGGATATTTGTTTTTGAAGCGCGGGATGCCGTCGCCCATCATGGCGCCGCAGCTTCCGCTGGGGAATCCGTATTCGTCATAAATGGTGATGAACATCCCCAGTTCGCGGGCCTTGGCCACCGCCGCGCCGTAGAGAGAGAAATATTCGTCGCTCAGGTATTTAGGGGTGAATTTCGGACCGAACGGCAGTGGTGCCAGACCGCCATAGCCGCTGCGGTCGCGCGCCCCCGCCAACTGCTCCGCGACACCGGTTGCGGTTACGGCGGTGTTATTCCAAAACCAGAGCGGCCGGGACCTGAACTTGAGCGGTGGATCGGCGAAATCACTTTTCACATCCGCCAGGACGGAAGATGACAACACGGTGGTGGCCCATACGCAGGCAAGCACGGGGAAAGAGATGGGTCTAACAATCATATCCTTAGGAGCCGTAAATTAATAAACATAACGTTAGAAGTCTGAGCATTCAGAAATCAGGTAAAATAATAAAGGGTAAAATGATGGAAGAAAAAGATCAGAATTCCCGAGGACGGAAGCACAGTTCCGGTTCTTCATCATTTTACCCATGATCATTTTACCAAATACATTCAAAGCCAATATGGGGATTTTGTAAGGTTTATTGCTTTACGGGGCCTTAGAGTCGTACTGCGGTGCCGAGGTCGAGTTTTTCGGCATTGGCTAGCACGAGGCTGGCAGCGGCCAGGTCCTGGATAGCATTGCCGACGGACTTGAAGAACGTCACTGCGGTGGGGTTCTGGCGTCCCGGTTTGGTGCCGGCGACGATTTCGCCGAGTTCCGCCTTGATATGGTCCTTGCCTATCAGGCCGTCGTTGAAGGGCATGATCAAATCGCCGGCTTCCTCCCATGCGGCGTCGGTGCGGTCCACGACAAGGTGCGAGCGCACGACGGTTTCCGGCGGGATCTCACGCATGTGCGGTTTGTAGGACCCGATGGCGTTGATATGTGTTCCGTCGGCCAGTTCGCTGTCGGCGAACACCGGCGTGGACGAGGTGGTGGCCGTGCAGATGACTCCGGCCCCGGCGAGGGCCTCGGCGGAGGTATGCGCGACCGTCACGGTGATGCCGAGTTGCGCGGTCATTTCCCGGGCAAAGGTGGCGGCGCGCGCGGAATCCTGATCGAAGACGCAGGCCTCGCGGATGGTCCTCACGGCGCACACCGCTTCAAGTTGCGTGCGCGACTGGATGCCGGCGCCGAAGATCGCGGCCTTGCGGACGTCATCGCGGGCTAACAGATCGGTGGCCGCGCCGCAACCGGCACCGGTGCGGATGGCGGTGAGCGCGGTGCCTTCCATGATCGCCAGGGGGCTGCCGGTGGCGGCATCATATAACATGACCATGGCCTGGATGAATGGCAGATCAAGCGACGGGTTGTCCGCGAACAACGTGATCACTTTCAGCCCGAAGCGGGTCGTCGCCGGGCTGTAGGCGGGCATGATGAGAATGTCCCCCTTGTTTTCGGGTACCGGGACGTGCGCACGCATCGGCACGACCACCCGGTTTTCCGACAATTCCCTGAAGGCGGCCTTCATGGCCTCCACGGCCTCTGTCATTGGCAGGGCGTGCCGCACATCGTCGGCTGATAGAAAGCGGATGGTCCGGGGGGGGCTCGCGCTCATGGATTGAAGTAAACGCGGTTCATGATGGTCCAACCCTTCGAGCCGGGGAGCGGTTTCTGCATCGGGTCGCACATTTTGAGCCAGGCGATGTTGCGCGGTTCCTTGGCCACGGTGGCCATGTCCGCCTCGAAGTTGGTGCCGGTGTATTCATAATAGGCGAACTCATACCACTTGCCGTCGATCTGTTGGAGATAGATCGAGAAATTGCGCATGTGATATTTGACCAGCAAATCACGCACGCCGAAATTGGAGTCGGCATGGAGACGCTTGTATTCGGCGATTTTTTCGGTGCGGAGCTGGGTGACCATGCCCACCCGTTTCACGGATCCGACCTGGGTGCAACTGGCGGCGAGCAGGGCGAGAATTGGCGGAAGGATCCAACGGCGAACGATGTGATAGGTTTTCATCAGGATGATTTCTGTGGTTTTGGCTTTGCCAGCGGCAGTCTAGCGAGGTGGGGAGGCCGGGGCGAGGAAAAAACACGGGAACCGAGGCGGTGTATCATGTGATGGCGCGGGGTGATGGCGGCAGGAATGTGTTTGAGGACGACAAGGCCCGTGGCGCGTGGCTGAATACGAATATCCGCTTGAATCCCGTCGCCTGGCGGAACAGTGTGCGGACATGATGACACCGACTGAAGTACGATTCTGCCCATTCCGCACCCTGGCAATGCGCTTCCGCCGAGCCGCCAGCGGATGTTCCATCGGGGCCGCGATGCTCGCTGTGGTTTTGTCGGGGCTGGTGCCTGCGGGTGCCCAGGATGTGCCGGAGGCGGAGCGGCGAAATGTGGAAGCCGCCATTCCAGGTGCGGCCATGGCCAAACCGCTCAAGCCGCGCAAGCTGCTCATCTTCGATCTGAATGTGAACTACGGCGGCCATGCGTCCATCCCCACGTCCAATCTCGCGTTCACCCTGATGGGTCGGAAGACCGGTGCGTTCGAGACGACCATCAGCCACGATCCAAAGGTGTTCGAGCGCGACAGCCTGCGGCAGTTCGATGCGGTGTTCTTCAACAACACGGTCGGCAATTGTTTTGAGGACCCGGTGCTGCGGCAGAACCTGGTCGAGTTTGTCTATGCCGGCGGCGGTTTGATGGGCGTGCACGGGACCACGGTTGGGTTCACGCAATGGCCCGGTGCCATCGAGGACTGGCCGGAGTTCGGACTCATGATCGGCGCGCGCGGTGCGAATCACCGGGCCGCCGACGAACACGTGTTCATCAAGTTAGACGATCCGACCCATCCGCTCAACGCGGCGTTTGGCGGCCAGGGCTTTGATTACCACAGCGAGTTTTTCCGCGCGCATGACCCCTACTCACGCAACCGCTTGCGGGTGTTGTTCAGCATCGACAACGCGAAGACCGACCTCAACCAAGGCCCGAGTCATGGCGACCTGGTGCGGGCGGACAATGACTTCGCTCTGGCCTGGGTGCGCAACTACGGCCGCGGTCGCACGTTCTATTGCACCATCGCCCATCAGCCGTCCATCTTTTGGGACGCGAAGATGTTGCAGTTCTACCTGGCGGCGGCGCAGTTCGTGCTTGGCGACCTGCCGGCACCGACCATTCCCAGCGCGCAACTCACTCCCTCCATCCGCGCCCAGGAAAAACTCGGCTGGCGACTGGGCGTCGAAGCCTATACTTTTCAGAAATACACGTTCTTCGAGGCCATCGAGAAAACCGCACAACTCGGCCTGCCGTTCATGGGCGGGCTCAGTTTCCAACAGGTGAGCAAGGACATTCCAAAGAACCTCGAGCCGGGCTTGAGCGACGACGAGTTGCGGCAGATCCGCTTCAAGCTGGATGCCGCGGGCGTGCGCCTGCTCACCTACTACATTCACGACATCCCCGGCGACGAGGCGGGCTGCCGCAAGGTGTTCGAGTTCGGCCGCAAGATCGGCATTGAAACATTCATGTCGGAACCCAAGTTGGAGGCGCTCGGCACCATCGAGAAGTTCTGCGATGAATATGGCATCAATGTCGCGCTGCACAACCACGACCAAAAAGCCTCACCGGTTTACTGGAGTCCCGAGGGCATCCTCAAGGCCTGCGAGGGCCGCAGCAAACGTCTCGGCGCTTGCGCCGACCTGGGCTACTGGATGCGCTCGGGCATTGATCCGGTCAAGGCGGTGGACCTGCTCAAGGATCGTCTCATCACGGTCCACATGCACGACCTCAATGAACTCAGCCCGCAAGGCCACGACGTGCCGTGGGGCAGCGGAGTTGGAAAAAGCGAGGAGTTCATCCGCGAAGTCCACCGCCTCGGCCTCAAGCCAACCATGTGGGGCATTGAGTATGCCTATAACTGGCTGGAGTCGATGCCGGAAGTCGCCAAGAGCGTGGAGTTCTTCAACGGCGTGAGTTTGCAAGTGGAAAAGGAAGCCGCGAAATGAACCCACCCCCGACGAGTCAGTTAGATAACACGGGACTAACAAGGCGGGCGTTTCTGCGCCGCGCCACGGCCGCTGCCGGTGGCATCGCCTCCCTGTCGCTCATGCCGTCGGTGGTTCGCGGAATCGGCCCCGCTGTGCCCCCCAGCGGGCGCATCAATGTCGGGCTGATCGGCCGCGGCGTGATGGGCTCGGGACACCTCACCGCCCTGCTGGGCCGGAGCGACACGCAGGTGCTGGCCGTGTGTGACGTGGATCGCAGCCGCCGCGAGGAAGGTTGCCGCCTCGCCGAGGAAGCGTATGCAGCCGGGCGCGCCAGCGGCACCTATCGCGGCTGCGCGGCGATCAATGATTACCGCGAACTCCTCGCGCGGCCCGACATCGACGCAGTGGTGGTTGTCACTCCCGATCACTGGCATTCGCTCATTGCCATCGAAGCCGCGCGGGCCGGCAAGGATGTGTATTGCGAAAAACCGGTTTCCCTAACAATCAACCAGGGCCGCGAGTTGGTCGGCACGATTGGCCGTTACGCCCGGGTCTTCCAAACCGGCTCCCAATACCGCAGCATCCCGACCATCCACCAGGTGTGCGAGTTCGTGCGCGGCGGCGGGCTCGGCAAGGTGCAATCCGTTTTCACGCTCTGGATGAAAAGCCCGATCCCGACACTCGGCGACTCCTACGTGCCGATGGATCCGGCGCTGCCCGAACAAACGCCGCCGGAAGGATTGGACTGGAACCAGTGGGTCGGCCCCGCACGCTATCGTCCATATAACTCCGCCTATCACCGCAACCCGCCGCCCGGCGTGGTGCCGTGGGTGTTTTGCGAGGCGTTCGGCGCGGGCGCGGTGACGGCCTATCATTCGCATGCGGCCGATGTGATCCAATATGCCATCGGCATGGAAACCAGTGGGCCAGTCGAAATCATCCATCCCGCCAGCGGCCGGTTCCCCACCCTGACATGCCGCTATGCCAACGGCGTGCTCTTGCACCACATCGAAAACTGGGACCAGGTCAGGAACCTCTATCACGCCGTGCCCGCCGACGCGCGGCTCGCCGGACTGTTTGGCGGACTCTTCATCGGCGAGCGCGGCTGGATGACCTCCATGTATGGCTCCGGGCCCATCGAGGCCGGACCCGCGAGTTTGTTAGACGAGGCGCGACTCAGTACCCGCGAGGCGGCCGCCGGATCCAACAACCATCACGCGAACTGGCTCGAGTGCATCCGCACGCGCCGCCAGCCCAGCGCGCACGAGGAAATCGGCCACCGCTCCGCGTCGCTGGGCCATCTGGTGACGCTGTCGTATCTGCTAGGCCGCTCGCTCAAGTGGGATCCGCTCACGGAGGAGTTCACCGGCGACGAAACTGCCAACCGCCTGCGCTCGCGGGCGCTGCGTGAGCCGTGGCAGATCTGACGGCTGGCTCGGCGCAAGAAGTCCCAAGGGGGCGACGCCATCTCAGCCTGCGCGGCATGGGGATTCCATGAGGAGCGCGGACGTTTCGTACGGAGCGCTGGCTTCAGGCGTGTGATTGCGGATCGGATCTGCGCAAGCGCCGCAAGCCAGCCTCAGACACCCTGATCCATGCCAGAAAGTGGTCGGAATTTGGGGAACTGGATGAGCCAATCTGAATCCGGGCAGGATGCCCGGACCACGGTGGCGCGGGCATCCTTGCCCGCTGCCAAGCTGCTGATAAGCTCATCCATTTTTCCCTGGATCAGGATGTTTAAGCCTGTGATGGCAGACAGCGCATCCTGCCTGTTCGCCAATGCAACGACAGGCTGGCCTACTCCGCCAAGGCTACGAAGGCCGAAGAAGCCCGTCGTCCATGACAGGCAGGATGCCTATCCTCCTGCCAGGCGAGGACGCCTGTCTGCCCTCACAGCCGCGACGGCTGTGCTCCCGTGACAGATTGGCCGCGGCGGGTCCGTATTGAGGCTGCTTCCACCCCTCATGCTCTTGCCCCGAACCTTGCCCATCCAGTATGTGACCGCCCGCGCGGCCGCCCTCCGCACCCGATCCGCGCGGCGCGGCGCGGTTTTTTCATACGCTGCCACCCATGAAGGGACTTTCCAGCCATGATTGTCATGAGCCCGCCAAGCCTCGCCACGTTGCGCCCGGATCCGTGTCATTCCCAAGAGCCGCTTGGGAAAATCGACGTCTCGCGGCGGTTGGTCCACTTGGAAAACATCACCAAGACCTACCACCTCGGCGAGGTGGACGTGCCGGTGCTCAAGAACGTTTCCCTCAGCATTGCCCGCGGCGAAATGGTGGCCCTGATGGGCGCGTCGGGCTCCGGCAAGACCACCCTGATGAACATCCTGGGCTGCCTCGACCGGCCAAGCTCAGGCCAGTTCTGGTTCGACGGCCAGGAAATGAGCAACCTCTCGCCTGACGAACGGGCGCTGGTGCGAACCAACAAACTGGGCTTCGTTTTCCAAAGCTTCAACCTGCTGCCCCGCACGTCGGCCCTCCACAATGTGCTCATGCCCTTGGATTACGCCGTGCCGCGGCCGGCCCGCAGCGGCGCAAGTGGGCTGGCCAAGTCCCTGCTCAAACAGGTCGGCCTGGCCGATCGGATGCACCATGAGTCGTCGCAAATGTCCGGCGGCCAGCAACAGCGCGTCGCCATTGCCCGCGCCTTGATCAATCGGCCGACCCTGCTGTTGGCCGACGAACCGACCGGCAATCTGGATTCGCGCGTCGGCGACGAGATTTTGCGGATGTTCCAGCGGCTGCATGAGGAGGGCATCACGGTCATCCTCGTGACCCATGACTCCAAGGTGGCCAGTTATGCCGACCGGACGATTCGCATGGCCGACGGAATGATCGAAGAAGACCGCCAAGGCCCCCCACGCGGCCGCTCGGGTGGCCGGGCCGACACGCATTACCCGCTGCCAAGCCCGATGCCCGTGCCGCGCAGTCCTCAGACGCCGGCCTTGCTCCAGCTCGACCTCGGTGGCGGACCCGCGACCGCGACCAATGGGACCCACCCAGCGCCGCTCGGGACTCCCGCGCCGCATTCTTTCCCGCAGCCACAAAGCGCCCCGGAAACCGACCTCCACGAGCCAGCCGAAGGCCCCGCCGTTAAGCCGCTGTGGCTTGCCGCCGGGCACTTTTTCCCGCCCACCTTGCGCACGGCTTTCGGCAACCTGCGGCGGCACAAAATGCGCTCCGCCCTCACCGTCCTGGGCGTGGTCATCGGGGTGGCCGCCGTCATCGCCATGACCGAAATCGGCCAGGGCTCGAAAGCGGCAATCGAAAAAACCATCGCCAGCATGGGTGCCAGCAAAATCCCCATCTTCCCAGCCGCCGTCAACAATGGCGGCGTCAGCCAGGGCACCGGCACGTACCAGACCCTCAAACCCGGCGACGTTGACGCCATCGCCCACGAATGTGCGGCCGTCACGGTGGTTGCGCCCTTGGTGTGGGCCAAAGCCCAGGTGGTTTACGGCAAACGCAACTGGTCGCCGCAGCGCCTCACGGGCACCACGGCGGACTATCTGGCCACGCGCGATTGGCAGGATCTGGAGTCAGGCGAGTGCTTTACCGAGGCCGACGTCCGCTCTAGCAACACCGTTTGCCTGCTCGGCACCACCGTGCAGCGCGAGCTGTTTGAAGATGAATCGCCGATCGGCAAACTCGTCCGCATCAACAATGTCCCCTTCCGCGTGATCGGGGTGTTGGACAGCCGCGGCTCCGACATGGCCGGGCAGGATCAGGACGACGTGGTCATCACCCCGTGGACCACCATGAAATTCCGCGTCAACGGGGTCAGTGCCGCCGCGGCCCAGCCCGTCGCGGCAGCGACCGCTTCCACCATCCACAATATGTATCCGGTAGCCACCACGCTCTATCCGCCAAAATCGGCCACCCAATTGGTCAACCGGCCGCAGCCGGCCGGCCAGACCAACATCGATATGATTCAGGCCAAGGCTGCCAACGCCGCGCTGGTGCCAGTGGCCATCAAGCAGATCGCCTCGCTCTTGCGCGAGCGCCACCACCTGGCCGAGGGCGATGACGATGACTTCAAGATCCTGGACATGACTGAAATCGCTCACGCTTCGGCGCGCACCGCCGAGCTGATGGGCACCTTGCTGCTTGTCGTGGCCACCATTTCGCTCGCCGTGGGCGGCGTGGGCATCATGAATATCATGCTCGTTTCGGTCACCGAACGCACCCGCGAGATCGGCCTGCGCATGGCCGTGGGCGCGCGCCGCCATCACATCCTGCGGCAGTTTCTGTTAGAGGCGTTCCTGTTGTGCCTGGCCGGCGGCGCGCTGGGCATCCTCGTCGGCCGCGGCACCTCCATTCTCGTCCGCGAAATCCAACATTG
>Ga0118677_10005742_pt1 | contig 21530 bp, 18 predicted proteins | sample AliMusrvi5mmetaG_FD_86154 | JGI IMG/M metagenome (GOLD analysis project Ga0118677, IMG submission 86154)
ACCTTCACCCATCAGCCTCCTTACCCGCCCCGGTGATAATCCCCACACCCCGGACTATGCCGCGCCCGAGCAGAAAACCGGTGGCCTGGTGGACGAACGCACCGACCTATATGGTCTGGGTCGCATCGTCACAGATATGATCGGTCCAGCCACAGGAACCGACCGCGATCAACAACCGCGTTTTCCCCAACGGCTGCTGGATCTGGCGGACGACCTTCTGGCCTACGACTGCAACGACCGGCCGAACTCCGCAACCGATGTCATCGAAAAACTCGGCCAGATCGAACCCGGCTCACCGGGTTTCTGGGGCAAGGACCGTTGCCCCTTTCGCGGCCTCGAAGCCTATCAACCCGAACATACCGAGATCTTCTTTGGCCGTAGCGACGCCAATCGTCGCGGACTGGAAATCATCCAGCTAGGTTCTGATAGCGTTTGGAACGGTTTTCTGCTTATCACCGGTGCCTCGGGTTCGGGCAAAAGCTCGCTCGCCCGCGCCGGTCTCGGACCGTCATTGCTGCGGGGTGACAATACCACCGTCTCAGGAAATACCAGCATCGCCCCCGTCATCTGCGACCTAAGTAACATCCGGCCGGAAAACGATTGTCTGCTCCCACCCCTGGCCCGCTTTCTTGCTGCCGCCGTTCCCGGAACCGATCCGTTAGCCATCGTCGCTGCCCTGCGCGATCCCTCCACCAATCTTGGCAACACCCTCTGCTTGCCGACTAACAGCAACGCGCCTTCCAGCATCTGCCTGATTCTCGACCAGTTCGAGCACTTCTTCCGCTTGGATCTGCCCCGCAGCGCCCATGCCCGTTTCCTCTCAGCCATCGCGCGCCTCTCCCACACGGCTGGCATCGCCGTGCTCGTCACCCTGCGCAGCGATTTCTACCACCTGTGTGCCAAGCATCCCGTGCTGATGGAACTCAAGGACGGCCACCAACTCGACGTCGCCCCGCCACAGCCATGGGAACTGGCCGCCATGCTCCGCCTCAGCGCTCGCGCAGTCGGATTGTCATTTGAAATCGGCCCAGACGGTCGCAGCCTTGATGACGTTCTGCTGGAACACGCCCGCCACAATACCCAGTCACTCCCGCTGCTGTCCTATGTGTTGGAACAACTCTGGGAACACCGCGACATCGCCACCAATAACCTGCGTTTCGCCGAATATGAGGCACTCGGCGGCTTCGAGGGTGCCGTCGGCATCAAAGCAAAGGAAGCTGTGACCCGCTTCGCCGAGGATTTCCCGAACGAGGCATCCCATGCCCTCGACGACCTCCTCCACCTCGTGGTCGAATCCAGCGAGTCCGGCAACGGTGACGCATTCGTCCGTAGGCGGGCATCCACCGAAGAGTTGCTGGAGGCTCCTGCTCCCGTCCGCCATCTCACCGAGCGCTTGGTCACTGCGCGACTCCTCGTCAAGGATTCCTCCGGCCTGACCCTTGCGCACGATGCGCTGTTGTCCGCCGCAGTGGCAAGTCGCTGGGACGCCTTGAGTCAGTGGTTGGAGAACAGCGCCCACAATCTACGCATCCGCGAACGAATCGTTCTCCGCTGCCGTGACTGGTTGGCCCATGCCCGCTCCGCGGAACTATTACTGCCTGCTGGCCTGCTTCTCTCCGACGCCACCGTGCTTCTGAGCGCCAGGCCCATGATGTTCAATGCCGAGCAGCGCGATTTTATTCGACAATCCGCCACCGCCGCCGCGGATTTGGCACACCAGACCACACGCCGCAGGCGCAACGCCTTTGCCGCTATGGCTTTTCTGACGATTACAGCATCCTTTGCCGCCTTATGGGCTCTCACCGAAAAAAACAAGGCTCAGGAAATGGAGAAAACCGCAACCCGCGCCCAGTTCGCAGGCGAAGAACTGGTCGGAAGCATGATTTTTGACCTGCCGGATAAACTTCAATCGCTCGACCGTCCCGATCTGCTTGATGATGTTCGCAAGCAGGCGGATAGATATTACAGAAACAATCCCCCTACCACAAAAGTTGACAGGCGCTATGACGCGGTGATGTTGGACAATCGAGGGAATTTAGACCTGCAAGTGAAAAATCCGACACCGCAAAATCTGACGACAGCACGGGCGAACTACGAAAAAAGCTGTGAAATCCTGAAACGCCTGGCCGAGGCTAAACCACGTGATGTAAAGGCACAGCGAGACCTGAGTGTCGGCTATGACAGGCTTGGTGAAATTGCGCTAAAGGAAAAGGATGTTACGGCCGCTAAGAAGTACTTTAGGGAAAGTCTCAATATCGTGGATTCCCTATCCAAGGAGGAGCCATCCAATCTCACATTGCAGCATGATTTGTTTGTCAGCCACCTTCATCTGGGTGAGACGACGCAAATAGAGAAGGAACCTGACTGGGAATCAGTCCGGAAAGAATTCGACGAGGGTCTGATGATTGCCCAACGCTTGGCCGAAAACGACCCTAAAAATAAGCAGAAGCAGCGGGACGTCTGCACAACTATGGAGCGCATGGCCGAATTAGCCGCACATGATGGCAACTGCACGACTGCTGTCCAGATTGCATACGACACCCTCAAATGGGCGGAAGAACACATTCAAACCCCCGCGCTGCCACGGTTATATGGCAATCTGTCCTGGTATCTGCTGCTCACCAAGGAATTTCCGAAGGCCCAAGAAGCTGCGGAGCAGGGACTGTCGGCTGTGGAGAAGAGCCATCTTATGGATCCGAAAATTAACTTTCTCCGAATCAACCTGGCGCATTCCTATCTGTTCCAGGACCAATATGAGGAGGCGAGGGCAATTTATCTCCGGCACAAGGACCAGCAAGTGGACCAAGAAAAATGGCAGGACGTCACCGCCAGCGACTTCCACAAACTCCAGGCCGCCGGGCTGGATCTTCCCAAAATGAAGCAAATCGAGAAAATGCTGGGAATCGAACGGAAACCCTGAAAAAGATTGACAAATCTGCCTGAACCTAACCACAGATTCTATGTGAAAAAGACATTTGCAGTGCTGTCAGTGGTTGGTTTGGCATCGTGCCTGAGCAGTTGTGTCTATCCAGTTCCCAGTTACGCGGGTGGACCTGGCTACGACTCAGGCCCCGGCTACGATGACGGCGGTGCGGTTTATGAACCCGGCTACGTCGTGGCTTACGGGGAGCCGCTCTATGTCTATGGCGGCCTAAACTATTATTATTACGGAGGCCGCTACGGCTATCTTGACCACGGTAACATGGTTTACGTGGACCACGTTCCCCATGGCGCCTCCCACTACCATGGTCCCCACTACACAGACGGCCACGGCTACAAGAATGTCCACTATAATAGCCACAATGGAGGAACCAACAAAACGCAGTCCTTCAACAAGACGACCTACAACAAGGGTGGCAAAAAATCCACCTACAACAAAGGACAGCAGGCGGAGGCAACGCAAAGCTCCGGGCCGCAGCCAGGTAAGGAATTTGAAAAATAGCACTACCGGCGGGGAGGAACGGTAATGAATAGGACTGCCTTCCTGGATGAATCGGCACTCTCCAGAGAACCGCGCCTGGAGTGGAGTGCCCCAGTAGTTTGAACCAGTTTCTATGAGAGTTTTGGCTGTTTTTGGTTCGTGCTACCTTTCGGAGCGAAAGCGGTAGGCTGTGGCGCAGAAAGGCAGTGCGACGCCAACTCCGCAGGGGTTAGATCATCCAAACAGGAGTGCGCTCGCTGGTGATTGTATTTGTATCGATGCTCCTCGCCCAGCTTTTTCTCGCCTCCAGCGAGCAGCCGAAAACCTCAATGTTGAGAAATAACGCAGATTTTGTGCAACGGTGCCGTGGCCGGTGGCGAGTTCCCTGTGAATCCGCACCATATCATGAAAAACATAAAGAACCTGAAAAAATCATTGTTATTGTTACCATTGTTGGGCTTTTCCGCCCTGATGTGCAGTTGTGTCACTTATCCCTACCCAGGCCCCGGCTATGCTGAAGTCGGCCCCGGCTATGCTGAAGTCGGCCCCGGCTACGATGAAGTCGGCCCGATTTATGAACCGGGTTACGTCGTTGCTTACGGGGAGCCCGTCTATGTCTATGGCGGCATGAACTATTTTTATTACGGAGGCCGCTACTGCTATCTTGAACACGGTCGCCCGATCTACGTTGCTAGTGTTCCCCGTGGTGCCTCCCGCTACCATGGCCGCCGCTACACAGACGGCCATGGCCACAAGGTCAGCCATGGCGCAAAGCCGATCCACCAACCTGGCGCAAAGCCGATCCACCAACCTGGCGCAAAGCCGATCCACCAACCTGGCGCAAAGCCGATCCACCAACCTGGCCCAAAGCCGATCCACCAGCCCGGCCCAAAGCCGATCCACCAGCCCGGACCAAAGCCGATCTACCAGCCTGGCCCAAAGCCGATCTACCAGCCTGGCCCAAAACCGAAAATGGCACAAGGTGGCGGCAATGTGCCCCAGCAGAAACCCGCTCCGGCAGCCAAGGAACAGAAGAAGAAATAACCCACTGACAAACAATAAACTGATTGTGTCTCTCAGTCCCGAGATGTCCCCGCTGGTTTTTTAGTACAACTCGGATTCCATCCTCTAGCTGTCGGCGGCCACTATGGCTGCCGACAGTTCTTTTTTGCCACCGGTCGCCCGGCGTCCTTAGGCCTTATTCTCGGAGCGGGCGCGCAGTCCGTAACCGTAGTCCCAAGCGCTGTGCGTAGGCAATTTGCTACGACGGATTCATAGATGTTATTGGTGGCATCTATGACCGCTACGCCATCAGCAGAAGGCGGGGGGCCAGTTACCAACCTCCTCTGTGTGATCTGTTTTGTGAAAAAGGTTTACGGGGATTGAGTCACCTGCAGGCGGACAAAGAGATTGCTTGGCCTGGAGGATGGGAACGTGTAGGTGATCGATCCGCTGTTGTTTGACACAATGCCCCGGGTAGCCGTTGCCCAGGTGACCATGTCTGTGGACTCCTGAATCGTGTATGAAACATTGCTGTCACCACTGGCCATTGTGCCCTTCGTGAAGCTCAGTGTGCTGCCGTTCAGCGAGCCTGGAGCGCCATGTGCAACCGTCGGATCCAGACCCAGCGCGTATTTCATTAGGTTGGTCAGGCCGTCGTGGCTAGGATTGGCTGTTGAAAGCGCGTTGGCCCCAGTCAGGCTCGGATAATTGGCAATCCACGAGGTGTATGACGTAGCTCGCGTCACTGTAGTGGTATAGGTCGATTGCGTGGTGCCATCCTGGGCGGTGACCACTGTGCTAATCACATTGGTTCCCACTGCAAGCGAGATTGCCCCGCTGGCAGTTCCTGACGCGACGATTGTCCCGTTGACTGTGACCGTGGCAGTCGTATCGGCAAGGGTCGGTGTCACCGTAATAGAGGTCGTGGCGTTGGGGACACTCGCCGTATAGGATGTGGTCGCTGCCGCAAACGCCGGGCTCAAGGTGCCGGAACTCAAAGACAATCCAGATAAATCAGCTGAATTTTGAACGCTCGCTAGGGCCAAGCTGTAGCCCTCTCCCGACGCCACTGAAACCACGGTTTTGCCAGCCAGCACCCCGCTCTGCGTCACCAGCACCGGAACACTGCTGTCCGTCGTGCTGCCGTTGCCTAGCGCGCCGGAGCCGTTGAGTCCCCAAGTAGCGACCGTGCCGTCCGAGCACAGCGCGAGACTATCGTAGCCTCTCAACTCCACGGATACCACGGTTTTGCCCGCAAGCACCCCGCTCTGCGTTACCAAGACCGGAACGCTGCTGTCCGTCGTGCTATTGTTGCCAAGTTGGCCTTTGGAGTTGGATCCCCAAGCCGCCACTGTGCCGTCCGAGCACAGAGCGAGACTGTTGATGCCTCCCGCCGCCACTGAAACCACTGTTTTGCCCGCAAGCACTCCGCTTTGCGTCACTAGCATCGGAACCGGAACGCTGCCGGGATACGGACTGTTGTAGCCGAGTCCGAGTTGGCCATTGATGTTCCACCCCCAAGCCGCCACTGTGCCGTCCGAGCACAGGGCCAGGTTGTGACACCACCCCGCCGACACGGAAACCACGGTTTTGCCCGCAAGCTCCCCGCTCTGTACCAACGCAGGCACACTGGAGCCCCCCCCAATGATGTCGTTGCCGAGTTGGCCATAGGTGTTATCTCCCCAGGCCGCCAAGGTGCCGTCCGAGCACCGCGCAAGGCTGTGGGAGCTTCCCGCAGCAACGGAAACCACGGTTTTGCCCGCAAGAACTCCGCTTTGCGTCACCAGCACCGGCACGCTGCTGTTCGTCGTGCTATTGTTGCCGAGTTCGCCGTATTTGTTAAGTCCCCAAGCAGCCACTGTGCCGTCCGAGCACAGCGCTAGACTGTGTTCGTCTCCCGCTGCGACAGAAACCACGGTTTTGCCCGCAAGCACCCCACTCTGCGTCACCAGAACCGGCACACTGCTGTCCGTCGTGCTGTTGTTGCCGAGTTGGCCATAGGTGTTCCAACCCCAAGCCGCCATTGTGCCGTCCGAGCACAGCGCTAGACCGTGGGAGTCCCCAGCCGCCACCGAAACCACGGTTTTGCCCGCCAGCACCCCGCTTTGCGTCACCAGCACCGGAACACTGCTGTACGTCGTGCTGTTGTTGCCAAGTTGGCCTCTGGCGTTGGATCCCCAAGCCGCTAAATACTGATAGGCCCATTGGAGAACCAGATCATTTCCCGTGCCTCCATAGTAGTTGGCTACAAAACGGTAGGATTTTCCGCCATAGGATAGATTCACCACCTGGCCTTGAGACAAGTTCGAGAACCGCCCGGTGATAAACGACAGTCCCGTGTTATTCACCAGTGTCAGGGTGGTCCCCGTGGGCGGCGCAAAACCAAGAGATAGGTTCACCGTGTTGCCCGTGGCCGTGTAGGAAGCGGCTGTGACAGGAACGCTACTGGCCGAGGTGAAACTCGCATTAATCGTAGCGGATGAGGAACGTGCAGCTAGTCCAATACACGTCAGTAAGATAATAAGTATAAAATGCTTCATGAGGATGGTATGGTGTTTTTACGGAATGATCAACAAGCAGGCAGGATAGCGTTTCTCAGGGGTTCATTTTTTGGTGTGGTCAAACCTAACATCATCTAGGCAGCCATGGGGACCGGGATAATGGCTCTGGTTACGCGCGCGACTGGCGTGCATGACGGGAGGTTTGCTAACCGCGGGCCATGAAGCGACTGGCTTGGCGATGCAAGTGAGGGCCAACGATTCCTCCCCAGAATGGGTGCCGCATTGAGCACTGGAAAGCGCTGGTTCGGATGCGTGGGGGTGTGAACGAGGAGTCATGGCAGGGAGGACAAACATTGTCCTCCCTGGTGGACGGGGAGTTGATAAGCTGGCAAAAGTCAGCCGCAACGGCCTTTAGCCGCCCCCGAAAGGGCAGCCTGGACATGCGCCGCCGCCTCCCCGGCCGTTTGGTCGGTTTGGCGGCAATGTGTTGCGGTCATTGCCAACCGCTTTTGCCAGGATTATCAAGTCCTCATCCGCCGAGGCGAACAAGACGAGTCAAGCGATACGGAGTCGTTCTAGCAAGGTAAAAGGAAGAATTCTGCTGATGTTTTCAGCGGTCATCATCGCGAGCCCATGAAGTAAAAAATGGCTTCCCGCAGAGCATCGCCCGTTTACCCTCCCGCCAAGCCGTGAGGACTGGCAGGAGGGCTTGCCATATCTCAGGTCGGCACCCCGGTGTTCAAGCCTTGTTTTGAACATGCACATAGCAACTTCCTGCATCAGTCTGGGACACCTCCGTGGTGAAGGCCGCTGGAGGAGCCAACTGGACCGGAGGGCGAAAAAAAGGGGCCACAAGGACAAGCGCCGGATTGTCCTGTTTACACAAATCGCGGCGATACCAGAGGCTCGCCGCGATTTTTATGTGCTATGATCAAACTGTGTGACCGGGATTTTCCAGTAACCTAAAAGCCTCCGGTCAAGGGGATCAGACGGCATCCTTCAGGAGTTTTTCAGCCTTACGGATGGTGGTTGGACTCAGTTTGCCGTCAACCAGCTTCGATCCCGTGAGTAGCGTCTTGAGTTCTGCCAGGGTCTTCTCAGCAGCAGCGAGGGATTTCTTGGCGTTGCCTTCGAACTTCTTGTCAGGGAAGTAGCGGGTGAAGATGGTGCCAGTCTTAGCGATATTGAGACGCCAGCCTTCAAATGCTGCAGTTTCGTAGGTGAACCGGGTCAGATTCTTTTTTGATTTCATATATGGGGTGTGGTTTGAGAACGCACGTCATTACCATGTCACCGATAGGAAATCTAGCGTAATCTTCGGAAATGACTAAAATGACTATCAGGGAATTGGTTTTGGAGTGAGGGCCTTGGGGATACCCGGGGATGGATCTGGGGACGGGGAAATGGCTAGCGCCTGGATTGTCCGGTTCATAATCTCATAGAAGCGAGGGCCGGAGCTGGTGCTGTTGGATAGGAAGAGTCTGAGTTGTCGACCGTGGTTCATAGGAAAGATAGCTTATATGAGGGATTGGAGATAATGCGCATCAAGTCCGGAGCTTGACGTTCGAGGTAGGCGCGCCATCTGTCCGGCTTGAAGCACATCCCTGAATGCTTGATGAAATGGATCGGCAGGGTTACCCCGGAAACCTCCAAGGTGGCATGTCGGCCCCAGGTCTTGCCGACTCGGTCGGGCTTGGTTGCGTTGGTGAAGGGGACTGTTTCTTGCTGCCGCATGACGCGGTTGAAATGATTGGATGCCCCAACGCCTATAAATAGGCATTGGCTTGGTTGCAGGATCTCCACGACTTTCAGGAATGCTTTCCAGCCTTTGGTGTTGTCGTTCTGGGTGGGTCGCTCTGCCGTTGAGGACATGACCCGCTGAATGAAGTTATAGAAGCAGACATCATCCCAGAACTTCATCTGATCAATTGATCGGTCTGGGAACAAGAGGCTGCGCATTCCGGAGAATGTATGATTCTTATCCCAAACCCTCTTGATAAACCCATTGATCACTGCTTCACGGGTGACAGAGCAGTCTTTGTGGTGCCCGTCAATCACGTCACTAATCTTTGCCGGATCATCTACTTGGCCGATATAGTGTGACTCCCCCACGATGAGCAGACGGTTTCCCTGAGGCTGCTTGCTGTAATTTCTCCCAATCCAAGGACGCCAAGTGAGAAGGTCTTGGATCTTGATAAAGCGGGAATCATATGATTTATCGCATGCTGCGGAAACTGAGTTCATGTTAGGCTTCGGCTAGGTTAAATTGATAGGAAATTGTTTTTTGTGTGAAGGCCGTTGAGGGCGCACCGTGATTGGACTGGAGTGCGGGAAATGGGGTGGGATCAGGGGACGTGTATTCATTGCATGACGGCCTGAATTGCCCATTCCTAATGAACGGGGAGATTGGGAATTCCTCGTCCACTAAGCGGACATGATCAGTCAAGCGATGCGGAGTCGATCCAGCAAGGTGAAAGGAAAAATTCTGCCGCTTGTTGGTGCGGCTGCCACCAAAGGAATCGGGAGAAAAAATGGGCCCGAGCTTTCCAGTCCTATCACCCTCCCGCCAATCCACACCGGAACTGACGGGAGGGCTTGATAGGCATCGTCTATCTGGCGTCAGGCAGCGATGGCCTGAGCCGTAGTGTTACCCACTGCTTCTTCCGTGACCGCCTCAGTGAAGCGGCATGGCATCAGCACGCAGAAGTTGCCTGATGTGCCGGTGACGACACAGGGGCTGAGTCCATCTGTCAGACGCAGAGTGGAACCGATGACAAGTGCATCAGCCAGGAACTGGGGTCTGAACGAGATGGCGGGTGGCTGGCCATTGATGGTGCAAGGCACCTGTATGGTTGCTGCCGTGGACTCAGAGTCCCGGTAGGTCAAGGTCAGGAGTCCAACGCTCTCCCAGGTGAGTCGCACTGAGTTGGACTTGCCGACCAAGGACCGCAGCCACGAGATGAGCGTGGACTTGTGGGGTTCCGGGATGGTGGCATCCGCCAGAGTTTCGTTTGGGATCACGCAGCGGTAGTTCGGATAGGAACCCTCGATCCGCCTTGCGATGAGCGTGTGCGGACCAGATCGAAACTGGACATGCGTATTCTCGGCGTCGTCCGGTTGCAGCATCGCTGCATCGCGGGCAGTGAAGTCCGGATGACCGAGCACATGCACGGCGGTGCTGGGCAAGATGAACTCCCGCCCGGCAAACCGCACAGGAGCACCTGCCAAACGTTGTCCGTCGGTGGCGACCAGAATCCCTCCATCGTTAGGTGAGAACAACACGCCGTTGAGCACGTAGCGGGTTGCGTCGGCAGACGCGGCACCTGCGACTGTGCGCAATGCCTGCATGGCTTCCTTCGGCATGGCTGTGATCCTGCCTGCGAGGGCTGGACGCACAGGGAACTCTTTCACGGGTTCAGGGTGGTAGACGCTCACCACATTCATGCCACCGCACGAAACGGTGAGCGTGAGCATAGTGCCTTCTGTGGTGAACTCGAAGTGAGCAGAACTTTTCTTGTCGCCCCGTGTAGCGGCCTTGAGGGCCTCACCGGGGATCATGAAGCGCTCTGGCGCGAATGGGTCGATTTCGGCCTGAACCCGGGTTTCCAGCCAGTGGTCAAGGTCGGTGACTGCCAAGGTGAGCCCTGCGGCATCGACGGTGGCAAGCACCTGGGTGAGGATGGGCAGTTTAAGGCGCTCGAAGCGAATCCGGGTGAGTAGCTTGCGCGCGGCCTGAATGGCGGAGACGGGTATGGTGATGTTCATGGTTTGTGTGGGTGATTGGTTGACGCAGGGTCGGGCGAGTCAGACTTGTCCGACCTGCTTGTATTATTACCTCTCAGGTTTGATGTAGGCGTTGAGGCCGACGATGACTGGCAGGCCGTTGATGACGACCTCAGTAGGCTTGTTGCCGTTGCTGCTGGCGACCGTGAGCGTCTTGCCAGTGGCGGACGGACGCGGTGCGTGCAGCGGGATTTCGATATGGAGGACGTTGTCCTTGATGGTAGTTTTCATAGTTTGGTTGTTGGTTAGTTAGTTGTTGGGAGAATGAGTTTGTTGGCTTCGATCCATTCGACTGGTTGGATCTGGAAGTCTGGGATAAGTGTCCGGACGAGAACCCCGGTGCTGTCTGTTGGCGCTTCGATGACGATGCGCTCGAACAGATCATCACCCGGGTCCCGCCACTCGGACACGATCCGGACACGGTCACCGACTTTGAGGGGCGATGTGCCGTTGTGCGGGATGGGCTGTTTTATGACTGATGTGGTTTGAGACGATCAGTCCGACTGGTCCTCCCAATGGAGAATGCGAATATCGCCTTCGGCCACGCCGAGGCAGTGGATGTCCTCCAGAGTGAAGGTCGCATCCTTTCCAGTGTTGCTGCCGTTCCAGTCGTCGAGACACCGCGTGCGGCCGACGAGGATCGCAGACTCAAGGTCCGGAGCCTCGACCGAGTCGATGTGGATGGTGCCGAGTTCGTCGCTCTGTTGGCAGAATACGGTGAAGATTGGAGTGCTCATGAACGGAGGTAGGCGGTGTCTTTCTGTTGGAAGAGGCTGTGAGCCTCCTCCTCGGTGAGCCCCACGAATTCGGAGGGTGTGAACGAGACCTCGTCGGGGAAGAACGAGAACAGGGATTTGGTGGAACCGTCCTCAAACGTGGCGACGACTTCGGGCATGGGATCGAACATGCCTTGGGGCATAGGCCTGGGCATGGGTGTAATGATGGCGCTGATGATTTTCATGGGGTTGGTTGTGGTTAGTGTTGCTTGGTTAGGAAAATGGGCCGCCATGGAACTGGGGGGTCGTGTTCCATGGCGGCGGTGTTGCCCCGGTCACGCTGGGCACATCGTGTGACCGGGCTGCCATGCGGTGCCTTGCCGAAGGGGGAATGGTTCAAGCGGCTTCTGCCTCACTCTTGTATTTGAGCTGATCGGTCGTGCATTCACTGGCCGGGATGTCCGTGCGCGGCCCTTGATAGACCGGTTGGTAGATCGCGCCGCTCTCTCTAAATCCATAGAGATACTGAACCTCACAGACGTCATCAGGAGCGGGAACAGCATGGTTGGGCGGGATCGTGACGTTGCCTGCTGGGACCAGCGTGTCGCCATCGTAGAGGCCGAGCGAGACGCTGCGTTTGGCATTACGGCCGGTGACTACGAAAGACGCGCTTTCAACGAACTTGAACTTCAGTTGCGAACCACCCGAATTCGGACGGCCGATACTGAAGGGTGCGTCAATGTCCTTGAAGACGACTCCTTCACATCCGCGTTGGCGGAAGGTCTCAAACATCGCCTGCTTGTCGGCAGGTTCGACCATCGTGCTCACTGTGCGCAAGACCGCATGCGTGGGATCAATCAACATCAGCAAGCCAGCATAGCGGTTCAGATAGCCACGCTCGCGCAAGTTGTTGCCCTTGACCTCCAGCAGGTCGAAGACGTGGAGCACGTCGCCCACGGCCTCGCCATCGATGAGCACATCGACTGGGAGTTCCTCCACGGCATGCCTAATGGTGTCGGGCAGCGCCACAACAAGTCCCCGGCGGTTGATACCGGTGATCTCGTTGCCCTGCTTGCGGACAAGGAGGCGGCGACCATCGTGCTTCTCCTGGAGGCAGTGTTGTTTATCGCCGAGCAGCCGGGCCAGTTCGGATTCGTCAACTGCGTTGAGGAGTTGGCAGCGGATGCCACTGTCGCAGCCCTCGTTACCTGTCTGTTGATAGACCACGCCTGCCTCACCGGATTCGTCGGTGATCTGGTAGCCCTTTGCGAGCTTGGAGGCCACGAGCTTTTTATGGATGGCTTGCGCCTGTTCGAGTTTCACCGGTTCGGTAGTCTTGGTCCCGGTGGTGAGTGTGTTGCCGCGACGACCGTAAGCGAAGGTGACGATGAAACCGTCGGCCCGCGCTTCGATGCTGGCGTGATAGACTTTATCTGATGAGCCCTCGCGATAGTGGAGCGAGGTGGATGTGTGTGGGTTAGTTGTGGTGTTCATGGTATGTTTGTTAGGGGTGGATGGATGGAAAGGGAAAGGCCGCCACAAAGACCCGTGAAGGTTCTCGATGGCGGCCTGGTTATTCAGGGGACGTTCAGTTCGCCTGGTTGGTGATTCTCCGGGCATTGCGAGGCGCGGGCGCTGATGCATGGCTGGCGGCTTCGCGGGCACGTCCCTTGGCCCAGTGGCGCAGCGCCGATATCTGGCCGTCCATGAGTTGGGCCAGCGGCACGGTGCGTGTCATCGCTCCCAAGATGTCGTTGGCACGAGGTTCACGACCGTCGGCATAAGCCTCGTGCATGGCGTCGATGAACACCGCCTCAATCTCGGCACCTGTGAACTGCTCGCAGGCGCGGGAAAGTGCCACAGTGTCATAGTCCGCGGGCTTGCGGCCATGGCGCTTGATGACGATGTCCCAGATTTGCGCGCGCTCAGTAACATCCGGCAGATCGACGAAGAACATTTCGTCAAACCGTCCTTTACGCAGGAACTCAGGCGGGAGCTTTGACACATCGTTGGCGGTCGCCACGACGAACACCGGCTGCTGCTTTTCCTGCATCCAGCTCAGGAACGAGCCGAACACGCGGGACGATGTGCCACCGTCTGTGGATCCGCTAGACTTGCTGCCAGAGAATCCCTTTTCGATCTCGTCGATCCACAACACGCAGGGCGCAATTGCCTCGGCAGTCTGGATCACGGAGCGCAAGTTGGCTTCTGATTGACCGACGATACCGCCGAACACACAGCCCATATCAAGACGCAGCAACGGCAGACCGAAAGCGCCTGCCGTGGCCTTGGCCGTCAGCGACTTGCCTGTGCCGGGGATGCCGACGATAAGCAGGCCCTTGGGGGCAGGTAGCCCATAGGCCTTGGCTGATGCACTGAAGGCGCTGCCACGGCCCTGCAGCCATTCCTTAAGCAGCCCCAGTCCGCCGATGTCGTCAAGGCCTGTAGTGGCAGCTACAACTTCAACCAAGCCATTACGCTTGAGCGTGCGGGCTTTCTCGCGGGCAACGATCTTATGGTCAATGCCATTGGTCTCAACGACCGACAGTGCGAACGCATTCTCAGCCTCTGTGGTAGTGAGGCCGAGTGCGCTTTGCAGCGCCGCTTCCCGGATCGCATCGTTGACACTTTTGATCTTGGCTGATTTCAGGATGCCATCCAAGACCACGGCAAGTCGCGCAGGATCAGGCAGGCTGAAGTCCACGTGGGTGATTTCATGTTCGAGTTCAGGCGGGAGCTTGAGTCGGCATCCTAGCAGGATGAGTGCATGACCGTTGGCTTTGGCAACACGCAGGATATCCTTGATCCGGCGCACGAGCATGGGATCGGATTGATCGAGGTGGAGTTGCAGATCGCGCAACAACACGACGTGGCGTGGGCTGTCGGATGCGAAGAGTCCTCCGAGCAGTTGCAGGGCGTCGAGTGGATCCGGGCATTGCGTGATGCGACCGTCCTGCACATCGACCAGGCCCTCGGTTGAGGACCATGCGTGCAGATTGAGGTTGAGCGAGGTGCAGTCCGCCGCGATTTCGGCTTCGGCTCGTGCTTCTTCGGAACTGATGACAGCGAGACCAGGATAACCGGCGCGCAGATAGGTGGTGAGTTGATTATGCATATGATGATGAGAGGTTGATTGGTTAGGATCGGTCAGTGACAGGGTTGAGGTTAGGCAGGGTGTTGGCAGGTATCGGCGGCTCCGGGTTGGGAGGACCGAGGTTGGTGCGTTCCCAGGCGAGGCAGGCATCGCGGGAGGGATCGCTGTGGAGCAGCTTGCCGGTGGAGGCGCAGCGGACGTTCCATTGCTGGGACTTGTCACAGAAGCGGATGTCCGTGGCCCGGACGACATGAAGTCGCCCGAGCGCACGAAGATCTATCGCTTCGGTGTAGAGGCAGTCGATGTGACCGCTTGGTTTGAAGCGGAGAGTCTGGTTCACGGTGTGGAACCTCCCTCCAACGATTGCTGGTTCTGTTGGCGCTGGGACTGCCGCCAGAAGTCAGGTTTGCGAGTGCGAGCCTTGGGTTTACCCAAAGCATCTTCGATAGCCTTGGTAGCTGCTTCGCAACCTTTGCCTTGGAACCCTTCGGCCTCGACGATGATTTCCCCGGCCGGGGAAACGCGGACGATGATACGGCGGATCATAATGAACCTCCTTCCAGCGTCAGCAGGATCGTGCCGTCGGCTTCTACCTTGCGGGTGGTCCGCAGTCCGCGCAAGGCGGCTTCGCGGATGGTCTTGTGGACGCCGTAAGATTGGAGCAGTCGGCCGAAGCCGGCGCCGACTTCCTTGGCGACGTGACCGTCGTACCAGTCGGTGACCAGGTTGTAGGTGCCGTCCTTTTCCGCCGCGGGTTCGACGGCGATGTCATAGGGGCCTTTGAGTTTGATCACATAGGGCACCGCGCGGACGGCACCGGCGTAACCGCGGCAGGTGGAGTCCGGGACGAGTTTGAGGCCGAGTTCGACGCAAGCGCAAACGAGGGCCTCAAGATCCCGGATCTGGGTCTTGATGGTGGTGAGGTGGGACATGGTGTTGTTTAATTTTGGATGTTGAATTTTGAATGTTGGATTGAAGAGGCGTCGAAAGTCTGAAGGTCCAAGGTCTGAAAGTCGGAAGAACCAGAACCGGGCGGCAAGGCGCTCATCTCTGGCATATTTCAACTTTTAGTTTTCAGCTTTCAGCTTTTACTTCGCAGTGAATGCGGAAAGGGCGGCCCGTGGTGAAACAGGCCGCCCTCTCTGCGGAATATTGGTGATGTGGTTTTGGCAGTGGCTATGGGAGTGGTGGTATCAAGCGGGTTGGGTGGGAGTGAAAGTGGTAGAAGTGGTGGTGGGGAAAATCAGGGAGATGGGACAAGATTGGCTGGTTGGGGTGGTCACTATGGCGGGTTGTGAAAAGGGTTGGTGTCCGGGAGCTGACACGAAAAAGCCCGCTGGGGCATGGTGCCGGGCGGGCTGAGGAACTTGGTGGTGTCGTGGCTGAATTCAGCGGCGCTATCAGCGCAGGCTGAAACAAAGAGAGTCCGGGTGAATAATGGCCTGGACCGTTTTGCTGTGCGGGCCGCAAGCCCCCGTCTGATTGGAACCGCCCTGTACGGAGCCGTACGCAGGGTGGTGTGGGACCCGGGAGCTAATCACTCCCGGGGACCCGATTGGGGTGTCTTCTGCGACTTGCCATCCAACTGCGGCGCATGTTCCTTGGTGATTGTCACCGGATCCTGTTGCCTCCAGTTCACATAGTCAAAGCTCCATCGATAGTTCTGGCTGAACTGCTTTCCGCCCCATACTTCCGGCCAGCCAAAGACCACACCGTCCGAGAATATCCTGTCGCCAGCATCAAGATAATATCGTTCGCCAGTCTCATGCCAAAGCCAGCCGTACACCGGGACGATCAGTAGGTTAATCGCAGGCCAGTAGGTGGTCGGATTCCCCGTGTTCGCGACAAAGGCGTGTATCGTTTCATCATAGAGTTTGTCATAGGTGAGCTTGGCGACATCCGCTATCCTCTTCAGCACCTTCTCTCTGTCGACTTGCATGGTGTCGGGTCTCTTGTAGACTTCAATCAGCGCTTCACAAGTCAGTGCGAACATAAAGGGTTGGTATTTTGCTCCCGGCTCGCCGGGGTACTTACTCCCAGGGTACGTTTGAAGGTAGGACTTCCAGATGTCCAACTGATAACAAGCCAGGTCAAGGTAGGGGTCGCGTCCCGAGAATTCAACGTCGCCAAGGTCTTTTGCAGCGTTCCACGCCTCGATCGCATACGCGATCTCCCGGCTTACGTCCACAATGGAAGGAGTCTTGAGCCAGTTGGGCAGGTCCGACTGGTGTTGGCTCTGCGAGAACTTCCCCCGTTTCGCCATCAGGATCGCGTCGGCCTTTGAAGTCGCGTCGCCGTTGTCAACCCAGTCGTAGTAAAACCCCTTTGTGAAGTTCCTCCAGCCGTCCACATAATATCCCACGGTCGGACAGTGCAGGTATGATCGGTAATACGCCCTGCACTTCGCGGCCGCGGCGAGCGAGAAGTTGTCCTTCGTGTAATGCGCGATTTGGCGGAAGACCCTGTCGCCGTCGTAGTACCATGCCAACCCCTCGTTCAGGGCATCGCATCCAGGTTTCGCACACTTGCTGTGATCTATCGCACCGGGCTGGGCGGCGATAATGGCCGCATTGTCTATCATATGGACTTCCCATTCCGCCAAGTGCGGTATGGGAGGGGGCGTCGCCGTGACAGTAAGAGGCTGAACGAGCAACACCAGCAGTAGAGAACACACACCGATTGTCTTCATATTGTCACCCCAACGATCATATCCACCGATGACCGGCGGCAGGGCTGTGGTTGGAGTAGTGAATGTGGGGTTGATCGGTCATTCGGTGCGATGTCTTGTTAGCCGATCTTCATTTCCTTGGCTTTGTAGACCCATGCTGGGATCAGCCCATTCGCAAGAACCATCGTTCCTGTGCTCGGTATGCCAACATAGGCGGTTCTCTTATTGGATTCTTGAGGTTTTTGAATAGTTGGTTTCTCATCTGGCAACTTTTCAGTTGTCGAGTTGTTGCAGGCGGAAGAACTTGATCGGCTCAGGACCCACGGGAACGTTCGTGGTGAGCACGTCGCCTGTGCCTGGGAAGGGCACGCCTTGGTTGACCCACTCTTCCGTCGCAGACAAATTCGTCGTGGACTGGAGCTGGTAGCGCAACCCCTCGGCGGAGGGCCAGCCGAGAAGCAAGATGCCGTCTTGCAGGGTACACCCAAGGATCAGGTTGTGGGCTGGTGCAGCCAAGTAGTTCTGGTCTGAGACGTCCGCCGTGACAAGCGCGTAGGCGCGGTTGGCGGGTGTGAAAGCCCAGCCTGCTTTCACGGGCGTCACCGTGCCGCTCCAGCCTGGCGTCAGTTCCAGCGAGTATGCGCCATCGGCGGCGGTATTTGTAGAAAGGCCGCTGCCGGCGGTGAGTTGCACGTTGGCCACGGGAATTCCGTCTGCGCGTCTAATAAAGCCCGAGATGACAGGGTTGGTCGTGGTGATCGTCACCTGCAACGGGGTGCTGCCAAAAGCGTAACCGCCGTAAACAGCGAAGCGAATTGTATCTCCCGCTGCAACCGGCAATGCGAAATTGAACGTTCCTGAATCCGTTGACTGCCAATAGGGCGTTGTTTCCTGAGGAATACCGTTTACAAAGATTCCCACCTGCATGACACCACTATCGCCTGGTAAAAACTGACCTTGAACCTGAACGGGCGAAATAATGCCAGCGGGGGCCGTCCATTGCACGACGCAGGCTTGCCCGTTAGGGCCGGGGTGAAGATAAACCTGGCCAGACTGTACGCCATTCGCGGGCATGCCATACTTGAACCCGATCTGAGGAACGCCGCCAACCGGCAACCAAAGTCGGTTGTTCCCGTCGTCGGCGTTCAAGGCGTATGATTGAAACTGTGAATTCACAACCATGCCATACGTCCACGCACCATTCGGATTGCCGTTCTGAATACTGAAGTCCGAAGTCAAGTTCCATACCGCAGCCGCACGGAGTTGACAGGCACCAACGACGCACACCACAACTACCATGGCCGCCAATCGACCCGAATTGTGCCAAGGGAATTGCTTTCGGGATGCCCGCGCATGAGAATGGCAATGTAGGGGCTTTACCGCGCCGTGCCCGCCCGAGGCGGAGCGGAGACTGGGAGCGAGGGATGTGATCGAGTTGCTATTCGACATGGTCTTTTTCTTTTCTTTGGCTAACAGTTTTGTTACACAACGCGTCGGTTTAACCCTTGTTAATCGAGCGAGTCGTTGAACAAGGTGTAAACCGGAAGAGGAAGGATACTTCTCCGGACATCCCGTCCGTCAGGGCCGTTGCTGCGGCCGATGAGTGTCCGACAGGTTCAAAGTCGCGCCTTTCAAATCCATGCTGCATTTTTCAGGCAGGGAGTCAAGAGGGCAAGTCGGATAGGGGCGAAGATCGTGGATACCCAGCCCCCGCCGCCAAGCCCCCGGGCATCCCGCAGGACACCCGGAAGCTGGTTTTCCTATAGTTCAACTGACCGCCGCCAGTTTCCGCGCGCCCATCTGCCCGAAGCGCGCGAGCACCTCGCGGGCGTCGCTGCGGGCGAGTTGGACCGCGTTTTCCCGCAAGCGCGTCAGGCCCTCGGTAAGGCTTGCCATGGCACCCTTGTCGTTGCGGTAGTCCTCGGCGCTGCGGGTGAGGAGGTCGCGGCGGAAGCGCTCAAGCGTCGCCTCCAACTGCTGGTCGCCCGCGAAGTTCAGGGACTTGAAACTGTCGATGAACGTGGTCAGGCGGTTGAGTGTCCGCTGGTGGACGCCGTTTTCGCTGCCGTCAATGGTAGCCAGCACCTCGGTGGCCAGCCTGGCGGTTTCCTCACGCATTGATGCCACACTTTCGCGGATGAACCCGTCAAGGTCAGCCTGGAGGCGTCTGGAGGCATCCTCAGCGATTCTGCGGCGGTCGTTGGCCACTTCCAGTTGTTCCATGCCTTCGGCGATTTCCAACCTGATGCTGTCGGGGGCTGCAATTTGGAACAGCCGCGTCTCGAAGCCGAAGCGTTTGGTGATCTCGCCGGCCGGCGGGAAACTCTGTTCGATGGTGGCGATGAGTTTGTCCGCGTCGCCGTTCAAGTGCCGGGCCGCCTCACGCCACTCCGCTATCGCACTATCGCGCAGCGGTGAATAGCCTGCGACGAATTCGAGCGTGGCTTGGTTGAATTCCTTGTGGAGTTCCTCCAGCCGGTCGGTCAGTTCGGCCAGGCGCGGGTTCGGGACGAAGCGAGCGATGCCGCCCAGAAACGGGAAGCTGGCGCTTTCGACCGTGGCCTGGACGCGGGATTCGATCAGGGCGAAAGCCTGCAAGGCCTCGCGCGGGATCAACCTTTTGTGACCAAGCTGAATAAGGCGTTCGCTGACGTGTGCGGGATCGAGCCCGAGGTCTTCAGCATTGAGGCGTTTGCAACCGCGCCAGTATCTGACGGAGGTTGCGACAAGCACTCCACGGCGGCATACGGCGTCGAGGAGGGTGGTGTTCGGGGTAATGTTATTTTGATTCATAATGGTATATGTTTGTTGGTTTGGGGTTGTGTTGTGTTTGGTGTTTCGGGGAAAATGAACGCCCGCCCATGTCGCTATGGACCGGGACGGGCGCGGGGTTGTTTGCCGAGTGGCGGGTCAGGCGGCACGGCTATCCGCCAGCATCCGGGCCGGCAGCCATGCCATGCATTCGTTCTTGTACTGGCACCACGAACAGTGCATGCCCGGCTGCGGATTGTAGCGGCCCTCGGCGATGCCTTGGACGGCGGTTTCCAACAGCGCGATGACCCTGAGCTTGCGCCGGGCGCCGGCCGGCGGTGATGAAACCCGGATGATTTGCGGCGTTTTGGTTTTCACCAGGAACACGAGGTCGAGGGACGGCGGGCTTTCGCCGATGGATTCCAGCAGGAGTTGATAACTCACCAATTGGATCTCGTGATCGAAGGCGGCGTTGTCCGGGTCGGGCTTGGCGGCTGCCGATTTGAAATCGACCGGAGTGAAATCGCCCTTCACCAGATCCATGGCACCGGTAAGGGGCACGGACAAGCCGGGGATGGTTTCCTTTAGCATAACTTCGACCGCCCGCGGCTTTTCCTTCAAGGCTTCCGGGGAATCCAGGTAGGCGGCCACCACGCGCAGGCCGTCCAACCGGCATTTCTCGCGTTCGGCCTGATCGTCGAAGTTCACCGGACCTTCGTCGCGTTCGAGATCGTCGAACGCTTTGTCGAAGGCGGCGGCGATGGTTTCCGGCGAATCATCCGTGCCCCGCCAACGGGCAATGTGGAATGTCTGGAGCGCGGCATGGACCGCCTTGCCCAGATGCATGGCGGCCGACACCGGTTTCCTGATACAGGCCACCCGCTCGAAGAAGAACCTGAGCGAGCAGCTTCGGGGAATAAAGGGATTTGGGCATGGTGTGGGTGTGTGGGTGTTGGTTAAATTTGATGGTCGGAACTCGCCGGCCTTATGGAAGACGGGACGCCCGCGATCAGCCGATTTCCGATCAGGTCGGAGTTGGCTGGGGGGCCAAGATATTATGGCTGAAAGAGGGGATTTTTACACTGAAGGGCTTTATGGATCCGCGAATCCCGAACCATCCCAAAAATCCGCTTGCCCGGCCTTGAGATGATGCTAGAAACCCTCTGCAAGGGCGTGCTCCCAAGACCGCAAGTGGAGGGAGTTGGCCTTTCCAGGAGGCATAGTCCTACTAACTCAAACCAATCACGCGACCGCCAGCGCAGCAAACGTCAGGCGGCCACTACAAGTCATGAAACTTTCCACATGGATCGCGCTGGCCGGTATTCCCCTATGGACCGGGATAATGCGTGCCGAATCGCCACCCGACTCGTTCGCCTATATCCTCCAGGCCGACTCATTCGCCAAAGCGAAGCCCGCCGCCGTCGAGCGACTCACCGCATGCAGGCGCGACTGGATCGTACTCGATGCCGCGTTTGATGGCGACACACCATGGGAGCGCGCGGATCTCGACACGATCCGCGGCGGGCACGCGGGGCGCAAAGTGGTCGCCTACATTTCCATCGGCGAGGCGGAGGATTATCGGCCCTATTGGCGC
>Ga0118677_10005744_pt1 | contig 21528 bp, 26 predicted proteins | sample AliMusrvi5mmetaG_FD_86154 | JGI IMG/M metagenome (GOLD analysis project Ga0118677, IMG submission 86154)
GTTTTCATTCCGACAGCATCCGGTTTCTCAACCAGATCGATTTCCGGGCATCGGATCTGGTGACCGACCTGATCGAGGACTTGGAGCGATTTGAACTCTTCCACAAACCCCGAACCGATCCCAACTTCCCAGCCAAGTACCAGTTCGTGATGCGCTACGACGATGGAGCGTTGCTCATTCATGTGACTCTGACGCCTCGGGACACCGAGCCGCCTCGCGTCAAGCTCGCCGTCCACCGCCACAACATTCCCGGTCCGCCATTGCCACTCATCCCCATCAAAGGAACGCCATGAAAACCAAAGCCAGCTCCGCCAACGGTCATACTTGCTTCGAGTGCGGGACCGGAACGCTTGTGTCCGTTCTGGAACCCTTCACCACCCGCACCGCCGACGGGTTGGAAATCACCGTGCCGGACGTGCCCATGGAGAGGTGCTCCCATTGCAGCGACACGGTTCTGTCTGCCGAAGCTGCCGCGATGGTGGACGCATGGATCGACCGCGTCACTGGCCGGCTGTCCCGAGATGAACTGCAAGCGTTCCTCGACCAGTACCAGCTCACCCAAAGGGAAGCGGAGCAAGTGCTGGGCCTTGGGGAGAAGATGATCGGTCGCTGGCTTAAGGGGCCTGCGCGGATCTCCGCATCCATGAGCAACTACATCCGGTTGCTGATGGTCGATCCCCAGGCGTTCGATATCCTGCGCCAGCGCCGCTGGGGAAGTGCGATGATCCAGCGTTCCGCATAATTCTGACTTTTCTCTGACACCTAATATGAGGGAAAATTCGAGGCCGCTTCGAGCTTCAGACAATTTCCAAAGTCGGCCTTACCCGCACGGGCGGCAGGGCTCGCTGGCTGGTCTCAAAAAGTTGCTCCCACTCGTCAATCACCTGCTGGAGTTCCTTGGCGACTTTAAGAGGATCATCGCCATGCACGCCGCCATTGAATAAATCGGGGCAGCGTCCGATATAGGTTTGATCCTCATCCGACCAAGCCACCCAGCGGTGGTAAATGTCCGTCTTCCGTTTCATTTGCGGGTCACTTTCTCAATGGCTTCCTTGACTTGCTTTTCTTGATAAATCTTTGCGTCGGCTCCTGCCCGGCCCGAAAGAGTGACATTTGTGCCACTCGGCAAGTGCTCGAAGTTCCGATGACTCCCTTTACCTCCGCGATCCAGGAACCCTGCCTTCTGCAGGTCGGCAACTAGCTGGCGAAGCTTCCGGGGCATGGCTGTAAAGTACACCGCCACCCGATTCTCACAAGGCCAAATTGTCACAGGCTAAATTGTCACCGTGCATGTGCCCCTAGCACCAGCGGCGGCATTTCCAGCAGCAAATGCCCGTCGCTCATCTGGCAGTGGGCCGGTACCCTGACGCCCGAAAAATTCCCGCCCATCCCCGTAGGCGCATTCGTCAGAATGCGTGAGGGGGAAGTCCCTCCAAAATCAAGGGTTACAGCCTGATGATAAGAGAATCGGGCTACTACTCGCTGGGAATAAGATTTTGATTATTTCTCCGACACTCTGTACATGTACCCCAAAATCCGATCGTTTCTCCGACACTTTGTATGCTCTGACACCTATTACACTGGCCGGATATTCATCCGATCCCCTTCTTCAAGTCCCTAACACTCCACAACGTCCCGGCAGCCGCAGCCGCATTCCCGCGCAGCCTTCGCGCACCGCTCTTGCGCTTGGCCCCGAAGCGCTCACGGCACGCCCGAAACACCCCGTCCACAAACTCCCGGCTCCCAAGCACCGCGCCGTCGGAAAAGTACCTCACCCGGCATTGCAGCATCTTGCGCAACGCCACATCCCGGCACCGCTCCAGCCGGGCCAATTCCTCCTCCACCACCTCCTTTCTCATTCCCTTTCTAACCACCTTCACCTCCGGATGCCCGTCGCCATCTCTAACTTCCCGTAGCTTTTCCTCGCCCTCATCCAACAATAACATCCGGTAGTCCTTGGACACCCTGCCTGCCCAGTGCTTCGCGTCCGCCGCATAGCCCTTGTGGGCCATGAGTGCCCGCACCAGGCCTGCACGCGCCTTCCTGCCATTGCCTCTGGGCCCGCCGCCCATCGCCTCCCCATAGCTGCTCCAGCGATACTCCGCCGGGTCCGTCACCATTCCCGCCCGCACCGGATTCAGATCGATATACGCCGCCATCGTCCGCGATGCCGCCCCGTCTTCCACCAGCACGCTCTTGAACCGTGATTCCCACAATGTCCCGCTCCGCCCGTGCTTCGCATTATGCCACCGGGTGAAGCGTTGCAACAGTACCTTCATAAACTCCCCAAGATCGTGCATCCGATAGGTATAGCTCTCGTGCAATTCCCTCACCAGCTCCGCCGCGCCCAGCTTCCGATACTCTGCCAGGCGCTTTGCCACCATCGCCACTTCCTCCTGACTGCAACTGCCTTCCAGCCGCTTCAGCAATTCCTCATCGGACATGCCACCTGCCGGCAGCGGCGGCACCTCCAGCAGCAAATGCACATGGTTGCACATGACGCAATATGCCAGCACCCGACACCCCGTGAAATTCTCCTGCATCCGCATGAACATTCGAAACTTCTCCTTGTCCTCCTTCCCAAACGCAAAGCGCCGGTCCACCACCCGCGTCACACAATGGTAAATCACCGGCTTCTCTGTCGAATCCTTCCACGGCGCCAACCAGCGCCTCCCTTTACTGCTGTGGCCTTTACTGCTGGGGTCTTTCATCGCCTTCATCCCGCTACGTTACACGCCTCTGCCAGCCACGCAACACATTTTTTACTATTTGTCTGTGGCCAGATATTTGCGAAACTTCTCCTTGTCCTCCTTCCCAAACGCAAAGCGCCGGTCCACCACCCGCGTCACACAATGGTAAATCATCAATAGGAACCATTTTGGAATAAGGTGGAATAAGGACTATACCGCATTTTGTGTTTGCATGTGGCTGTGAACTGATTACAGTTTCGTTTACAGCAACCCCCGCACAAGCACCAAAATGGCCACCACCTACCGCACCGAGCAAAGCCAGTTCTGGTTCGCCCGATTCACCATCGACGGCAAGCGGATTTCCAAGTCGACCAAGTCCACGTCCAGACGGGAGGCCAAGCGCATCGCCGCGGACTTCGAATCGGCGGCGAGGAAGGAAGCGGATGCCAGGGAAGATCCGGAGATTCCGCGCATGATCGCCCGCACCGTGGAGCAGGCAGCGCTGGAGCTGCGCCAGGGAACCCTCACGCTCCAGCGGGCCGAGGAGCTAATCCGCCAGATGCATCAGGCAGCGTCCCCGGACGACACCGGCAGCAACTTCAAGCGCTTCGCCGGGGCCTGGCTCGACGCCAAGGAGAAGACCACCGAGGCGGCGACGTGGCGCTCCTACAATGACGCGGTAAAGGCCGCCACCGCCATCCTCGGTAAGAAGGCCGACGGTCCGTTGCGCCAGATCAGCGTGGGCGACATGGAGCGGTTGCAGGTTGAGCTTGGCAAGAAGCGCAGGGGCAAAACCGTGAACTACTATCTGTCAGTAGTCCGCCGCATCCTCGAAAGCGCCGTCCAGAAAGACATCATCACCAAGAATCCGGCCCGTACGGTGAAGGCCGCGGGACAGGGCGACAGCGTCAAGCGCAACCCATTCACCACGGAGGAAGTTCGAAAGCTGCTGACCCACGCACCGTCCCCTGAGTGGCAGGGCATGATCCTGCTTGGCGCGCATACGGGACTTCGGTGCGGCGATCTCTTGCGGCTCACCTCGGACAACGTGGTTGGAACCAAGCTCCAGATACAGCCGCACAAGGGGAAGAAGAAGTCCGGCGACGTGTTGGAAATCCCGCTCACCCCCCCGTGCCTGGGTTGGCTTGAAGGCCGCACCGGCGATTTGTTCCCAACGATCAAACCGCTGAAGTCCACCACCATTTCAACCGCCTTCACCCGGATCATGAAGACCGCGGGTGTTGCCAAAACCGTGGTCCTTGCCGCCGGGGATCCGCCCGTCATTGCCACCCGGTCATTTCATTCCCTGCGGCACTCGTTTGCCTCCTGGCTGGCGGAGGCGGACATTCACAGCGACGTCCGCCGCAAGCTCACCGGCCACGCCTCCGAGGCCGTGCACGGCAGGTACACCCACCACGACAAAGCGTTGGTGCGGGCGGTGGCGGCGTTGCCGAGCTTGTAACCGCCCTTGTGGCAAGCGCAAGGTTACAAGAAGCACGTCTGGCTCATAAATGTGAATCGGACGGCGCTGTTGTCGGTCAGACACGTCGGGGAGCCGGACGCCCTCCTCGTTCGATATTGCTCAGCAGCACCAGAAAAGCGTGGTTCAGCTCCGGCAGATTTTTCTCGGGCTCAGGGGGGCCGAACCCGCGCAATTCTTCAATACCGGGGGCAAGCAACCCCAATTTCAACGGAAGGTAAAGATTCTGGGCGGCCGTAACAAATGTAAAAGCCTTCCAAAGGGATCTCTCTTCGGGCTGAGGGCGTTCTTTTCCCCTCAGGAGGTCACTGAATTTGTCGATTATACTATCCGGCAGAAGTTGCGCATCGGGCTCATGGTTCGCCACGTAGCGCATCATCGGGCGAATAACGTGGTCCCAGTGATCATTCAAGGAGTCTATCTCCGTGACCCTAGGGTGATTTGTGCCACGCGGTTTATCAGGAAGCGAGATCGGATACCAGGCACGCAGCCGGGGGACATCCAACTCGTTCAATTCTCCGTCACCTCGGAACCACCCAGCGGGGGCACCGGTGATACGTACCAGCCGGGCCTCCAGATCACCAGAAAGCCTGGTGCGCTTGTTTTCGACTGCGATAAGAACATCACGGGTGACTCCGCACCAACCGGCGAGCCGCTCTTGGGAGATCGCAGATGGCTGTCCGAGAGCTTGTCCAAAAATCACCCGAAGATGTTTCAGGCGTTCGGCCACCATGGCCCTTTCATCCTGGTCAGGTTTTTGGGTCGATTGGGAGGGGCTACTGGTCTTTTCGTCTGGGAAGTTCATGGGATGGGACGATTTTTTTTGGGGGGTGGGACAATTTCGTGGCCGGGCTAAAGCCCGGCCACGCGCGAGGTTAAACCAGCTCAGAAGGGCTCGCAAGGCCTTTTTTTCAAAAAAAAAGCTGTACAAAACAAGTATCAGCATTTGTATTCTCCTCTGTCGGCTGCTTGCATGCCCGCCCCGATAACCTGGACCTCAAAATCTGGCGGATTCGGAGAACACTCGCCTTGGCTTCCAGCCTGGTCGAGCCGGGGACTGGAAAGCGGACCGAGAGCACCTCTAGCCCAAACACCCTATGACCAAGACTTCGATAGTAATCCCCCCCGTGCCGCCCCTTAATGAGGGCGCGACCAACCCTGCCATCCAGCTTCCCGCCTGGCAGATCCTTGACAGGTCCCTCCTGCCGCGGATTCCCGCCGGAGCATACATCGTCAGCACGCGCACCAATTGCGCCGCCGCGCCTGTCTTCGTCGCGAAGATCGACGCAACCGTCGACCTGAACGAGGTCTGGCAACGTATACGGCGCGCGGGGTTAGCGGAACAGAAATTTATCATTATTGCCGACGCCAAGGCGGTCGCAGTCATTTCCGGACCAATCCCGTTGGACGACCGCGGCTGGATTTCAATGCGCGCGATAGGCCGGCGGAACGCACAACTCAACCGCATTTTCGCCCCTGCTGCGGGCATGGCTTCTTAACATCATCATAACAATTATGAAATCAACGAATTCTGACTACGATCAGCGCAAGGCGGCTATGGATGCCGAGTACGCGAGCGCACTGGGTGCCCATCTAAGGTCGCTATCGCCCGAGGAACGCAAGGCCTTTGAACGCGCCGGGATCACTGGCCCGATGGTTAGCTACCACGGCAGCGGTTCCCCCGGCGGCGATATCGCAGAATCCTCTCTTGCGAGCCACCATCCCGACATCGCCGACCTGATTGACGGAAACGGCGGGACTGCGGAACCGGATAGGTGCAGCGCTGCCGACGCCGTCCGCCACACCATCGCCTACCTCCAGTCCAAAGTCGTCTCGCTGCAGATCGATTGTTTCGCCTATGTGACCAACGTGAGCTCCTATGACGGCGTAACGCAGGCCGATATCGCGGAACGCCACGGCGTATCCAGGGCGGCAGTTTCAAAAATTTGCATTGAAATATGCGAAGAATTCAACCTGCGGCCTCCGCCCGGGATGCGCAGCAAAAAAACCCGCAAAGCATGCAGCCGCGCTCAGATCAGGAAGAATTCCACCTTATGAAAAAAACCATCAGCAACCCCGGAATCGATATCTCCCAGACTGGCATCACCTTCCCACCGAACATGTGCTTCGAGGAATGGAAAGAATTTGGTGCCGAACTCACGGCCAAGGGCAGGACTATCAACTTTCTCATCGGCGACTGGATCAACCACGGCCAAAAGGCATTCGGCAGCAAGTACAAGGAGGCGCTGAAGCTCACCGGCATGGAGTATGGCCACCTGCGCAACATCGCCAGTGTCGCGCGCAGTATCCCGTTGGCAAACCGTCGTGCAGATCTGAGCTTCGAGCAGCACAGGGTCGTCGCCAAGATCAAGGATCCCATCGATCAGGCCAAGTGGCTGGCCACTGCGAAGGAAAAGGACTTGAGCGTAGCCCGCCTGCGCAAGTCCATCAAATTCAACCGGATTGCCACCGAGAAGGAGACCAAGCGCAAACCCGCCGTGCGCGGTCACGGCAGCTATCTTGCCTTGATCGACAGCCTGCAGCGCTGGTGTCAACGTGAGACGGTGAATAGACCTATCGCAGAATGGGACGAAGTCCGCCGCGCGACGGTCAAGCGTGACCTCGAACCACTCGTCAAGATGTATAACTCGCTCTGACTTGCACCCCCGCCAGTCACAGTCCCATCAGCATCCCATCCCCTCCCTCATCGCCAGCAGCGCCTCGGCATTGCCCCTGGCGTCATCGACCGGGGTTGTGCGTGAGGCCGGGCGAAAGGTTGAAGTCAAAGGTGAGGCTGTTCTGCCAGGAGCATTTGTATGCACAGGCCGTGGATGATATTCGCATTACGCGGTCCATCCCGGGCTTGCCAGAGTAACGGGCAGGGGTGATTCCTTGGGCGGCTCGGATCAGCCGGACATCCTTGGCAATTTGAGCCGTCATTGAGGAAACCACCCAGAACCACGACCTTGGCAAACAACCCCTTCCAGGAAAACCTGTCGCGCCGCTTCCGGCGGCTACTCAGCGGCGATCCGGCCGGCATCCCTCCGTGGCTGGACGTGGTGGCCGCGGGCGACGGTCCCGGCTTGTATCTTCCGACGGACGCGCCCTGGGTGGTGCATGCCGATCTGGCGACGCTGGTGGGCGGTGTGCGCGCGCTGCTCATGCAGGCTCTGCATCCGGGCAGCCTCGCCGGGGTGCGCAGCCACTCGCGGTACAAGGACGATCCGCTCGGCCGGCTCGCGGGCACCATCCGCTGGCTCACCATCACCACCTATGGCTCACACGAGGCTGTCGCCGTCGAGGCCGCGCGGGTCAACCGCATGCACGAACATGTCAGCGGCAGCTATCAAAGCGCCGGCGGTGCCACCCGCGGCTATCGCGCCGGCGATCCCGACCTGCTGCTTTGGGTGCACATCGCCTTCATGGATTCGTTCCTGCGCAGCAACCAGTGCTTCTCCACCTGCCCGATCCCCGGCGGTGCCGACGCTTACATCAGGCTGTGGGCGAAATCGGTCAGTCCGCTGGGTCTCGACGACGTTCCGCGGGACGAGGCCGGGTTGCTGGCCTGCCTCTCCGGCTACCGCGGCGAACTGGCGGTGACGGACGAAACCCGCGACGTCATCCGGTGGCTGCGCCGTCCTCCGCTGCCATTGGCGTCGCGCCCGGTGTATGCGCTGCTGTTCCAATCGGCCCTGGCCTCCCTACCGGAGGAGTACCGCCGGATGATCGGGCTGCGCTCGCTTCCACTCAAGGTCATCCGCCCCGTCACCACCGGGCTCCTGAAATTCATGCGCCTTGCCATCGGTCCCGACAGCCCGGTCGAGGATGCCGCCATCAATCGCCTCCGCCGCGCCGGCGTGTTGGAAGATGGGGGGACGGCCGCTTTGACGCAGCCCTTGCCGAGTTCGACCCAACCGTCTTTCAAACCGCCCGTTTTATCCGGTGCCCACTCCGCCGCCAGTACCTTGACAACATCCAGGTTCCGGGTCATGACCGGGGAGGAACCGCGTATGAAACAAAGAACACTCGGAAATCAGGGGCTCTCGGTATCGGCCATCGGGTTGGGCTGCATGGGGATGTCGGAATTCTACGGCAAGCGTGACGACCGGGAATCCATCGCCACCATCCATCGGGCGCTGGACGTCGGCGTCAACTTCCTCGACACCGCCGACATGTATGGCTGCGGGGTGAATGAAAGGCTCGTTGGCCAGGCAATCCGCACGCGCCGCGACCAGGTCATCCTGGCCACCAAGTTCGGCAATGTCCGCGACGACAAGGGCGCCTTTCTGGGGGTCGATGGCCGGCCCGAGTATGTCCGCAAGTGCTGCGACGCAAGTTTGCAACGGCTCGGGCTGGGACACATTGACCTCTACTATCAGCATCGCGTGGATCCCAACGTGCCCATCGAAGAGACGGTCGGGGCGATGGGCGATCTGGTTCTTGCCGGCAAGGTTCGTTACCTCGGCCTGTCGGAGGCGGCCCCTGCCACGCTCCGCCGCGCCGCCAGGGTCCATCCGATCAGCGCGTTGCAAACCGAGTACTCGTTGTGGACCCGCGACGTGGAGGCGGAGATCCTGCCCACCTGCCGGGAACTGGGGATTGGCTTTGTGCCCTACAGTCCTCTGGGCCGCGGCTTCCTGACCGGCAGGATTCAGAAGCTTGATGATCTTGCGGCCGGCGACTGGCGGCGTCACGGCCCGCGCTTCCAGGGGGAGAACTTCGAGCGGAACCTTGTTATCGTCCATCGCCTCGAAGCCATGGCACAGAGGAAGAAATGCAAGCCGGCACAACTGGCGCTGGCCTGGGTGCTGGCACAGGGCGAGGACGTGGTGCCAATCCCCGGAACCAAGCGCCGCAGCTATCTGGGGGAAAACGTGGCGGCACTCGCAATCGAGCTGACTCCCGGGGACCTGGCGGAGTTCGATCAAGTCGCCCCGGTGGGGAGTGCTGCCGGCGCCCGTTATCCGGAATCGAGCATGGCCGCCGTGAACCGCTGAGCCGTTTCTTGCAGATGCTTCGGCAGGCATTTGATCCGGCCCACGGAAACTCTCCGCACTCCGGTGCACGCCGCTTGATCCGCCTTTTGATCCCGGTTTGATAACCCATTTGATCCGGCTCGACTGAAATCGACCGGCTCAGGGGACGCAACTGCGCGCGACGCGGAAGCCGACGTCGTAGAACGAATTGGCCGGGCTCGATCCGACGCGGAAGGCAACACCACATTCGCGTGCATGGAGGCCACAATCGCCGCCTCGGAACACCCGGTACGAGCCCGGAACAGCGCCACGAGGATCCGTCTCCACGGTGGCGGGATAGGGCGCGTACCAATCCCAGCACCACTCGGCCACGTTGCCCGCCATGTCGTAAAGGCCGAAACCGTTGGCCGGAAAACTCCCCACCGGGGAGGTGTAAGGTAAGTCCCCATTCCCATATTTTGGATGACGGCCGGTGCTTCCTGTTTGATAGAACTCCCAGGCGCTGTTGTCGAAGTTCGCCTCGTTGTGACTGATCGTGTCGCCCCATGGGAAACGCCGCCCGACCAGGCGGCCCCTCGCGGCTTTCTCCCACTCCGCCTCGGTGGGCAGCCGGTAGCCCGTGGCGTCCCACCTTACCATTTCATTGGCGAGGTTCTTGTCGCCCTTCCGGTAGACCTCCGTCTTTGCGGCGCCCGTGTAGTAGCACGGAACGAGCCCCTCCTTCTCGGTTTTCGCGTTGCACCACTTCACGACGTCATACCAATTGCCTCCTACGACCGGATGGTCCGCCGCCTTGCCAACGCATTTCGGCAAGTCGAGGTAGCCGTGCTCGATTCCCCACCTGCGTACCTCGTCCCACTCCGCCTTGGTCACCTCGGTCTTCTGCACGTAAAATGCACTTACTCTCACCTTGTGAGGCTTGGCGTCGTCGTCCCCGTCAAGTGTGTCGCCCATCATGAACTCGCCGGCGGGGATGAGTGCGAACTCCGCCGGGGGGACAACGAACCGCCTGCCGCTGACGTATCGCACGCCCAGGAATACCGACGCCGCGAGCGAGACGGCCAGCAGGAGCCGGTTGAACGGAGATTTCATGGGCGTGGTGGGAGGGACAGCGGGCCGATGGGCGGGTGGAGGAGACTACATATCTCCCGTCCCAGGTTCGCTTTGGCCTGTTCGCCAAACCGCTCCTCCAGCTCGCTCAGCACGAAGATTACCGGCCTGGCGAGGAATCCCTCAAGCACGCGGGTCCTTGCCTCCGCATACTGCGGGAACGGCACCCAGGCGTATTCCTCCCGGATGGCACGGGCGTAGGCGTCATACTCGTCCGGCCCGCGCCCCAGGATGCTCAGGTCGATGTCACAGAGCAGCGAGGCATCAGGGGTCAGCGGAGGGGCATCGTGTTTGGTGGCGCGGATCAGGTCAGCGACAACCGTTCCCAGCGGTGTGGCCGACAGGAACTCCGCCGCAATGACCGCGCTGCACTCCTCGTTGTCAGCGGCCCGCGTGTCGTAAACAATGTCGTGAAACCAGATCGCAAATTCGATCGCAACTCGGTCTTCGGCAAAATGGGCGTGCTCGTCGAAGCGCAGCAGGCAGTCACCGATGTGATCCATGTTGTGATAGGCGCGGGACGGGTCGCAATAGGCGTCGGCAAGCGCTGCCCATTCCGGCCGGCCATCAAGCCCGGATTTCTCACAAAGGGCGAGCCATCGGTCTGCTTGCATCGGGTTGCTGCGGGAGTTGCGATTGGGGGGAAGCCCTTGGGCGAACACTGCCACAGCGCCCACTGTGCTGGCAAGCTCCTCCTGACCTTCTAGTGTCGCAGGCCATACCCGAGGTCACGCCCCGCAGCGGCGGCACAGGTGCAAAACCCGGCCCTCTCCTGCCATAATAATTTGAAAGGGGCAGCCAATCCTTGCCAGCCCCGAACTGTTCGTTTGGGCACGCAACTAGCTATCCCCCGCGGCACCCGTCCCGATGCACCCACACGGGCAACGCTGTTGCCGCGCGTGCGGTATCCAAGCCTATCAACCCAATCATCCACACCATGCCACGAAACCTGTATTCCCCCCGCCTGTCCGACGACGTGGTCCGCGCGCTCTACCGCGAGGGCCAACGCCGGCGGATGCCCATGACCCGCCTTGCCGACGACCTGCTCCGGCAGTCGCTCTGCTCCGTCAACGAGGTTCCTCCCGCGCTCCATGTCCAAGCGGAGGAGCCGGCGGAGCCGCCGATCATGGATGCCGATGCCGCCTGAGCACCGGTCTCCCAACAGCCTATAGAACGCAGCAAGGCCCGGTCATCAAGCCGGGCCTTTGCGTTTCCTTCCACCAGCAATTCCATAACACACAACAATCAACCCATATCACCATCATGGCTATCAGAATGACTTCGAATTACAGCAAGAAGCTCGGCCTGCCCGGCTACTCTTCGCACATGTTCAGCGTCTCGATCGAGACCGAACTCAGTACCACCGCCGACGTACCGGCCGAAACCGAGCGACTCTATGACCTGCTCCAATCCAACGTGGACAACCAGATCCAGAAGGTCGGCTTCGTCCCGCCGTACGATTACGGCATGGAGCCTGCGGCAAGCAACGGCACCACCCCCGCGCCTAACGGAGTGGCCGGCGCGACCGCCCTCGCGGCAGCCCTCGCCGCCGCCATCGCATCCGTCAACGGCCCTGCCGGCATGCCTCCCAACGGACGTCCCGCCGCATCCGCCAACAACCACCCCGGCACCACCCCCAACGGCAACGGCGGCACCGGTGCCAATTGGCACCAGAGGGGACCGGCCTGGAAGTGCACCGACAAACAGCGCGAGTTCATCCTCAGGATCGTCGATGAACACCAACTGGACAAACGCTCCATCGAGGCCCTCGCCGTCGAACGCTTCGGCCACGGCGTCAGCCTGCTCGACAAGATGGAGGCATCCGGGCTCATTGAGGAACTGCTCGACGCGCACGGCGGCAAAGGCCAGGGCCAGGGCAATGCCAAGCGTGGCAACGGCTCCGCATACAAGGGGGCCAACGAAAGGAGGCCGCCATGATCGCCAGCGTCACATATCCACCACGAGGCACCGGGCTGGTCCGCCGGCCCGGTACCCTGCCTGATCACATCAGTCCCTCGGCGGCCAAGTCCTATCTGGGCTGCTCGTTGCAGTTCTATTTCGAGCGCGTCGCCCGAATCAGGAAAAACACCCCGGTGGCGCTTCACCTCGGCAAGGCCGTTCACGCGGCCTTGCAAGCCTTCCACCTCGCCCGCTGGCGGGGTGGAAACGATTCATCGGAAGCCATAGACGCGGCCTATGGGAAATCCTTCGCGGATCTCGAACGCGACGAAGGCCCGGTGGACTTCGGCGATGAGACTGAGCGCGAAAGCGCCCGCCTTGACGGACAGCGCGTGGTCGCCGCCTACCTCGATTCCACCGAGGTATTGAAGGGAAAGCCGCGCGCCGTCGAGGTCCTGATGAAGGAGAGAATCCCCGGCCTTTCAGTGCCCCTCACCGGTGTAATGGATCTGGTGGAGGCCAACCGCACGCCCGTCGATTTCAAATCGGCGGCGGCCAAGCCCGACAGGGACAACGCGGCCTTCGACCATGAGATCCAGCTCGTCAGCTATCAACTGCTGATGGAGCTTGGCACCGGCCGGACCCCGCCCTCGCTGGACCTGGTGTTTCTGGTGAAAACCAAGAAGCCGCAGGTCATCCGGGTTTCATCCCCGCCGGCAGACACGCAGCGCAAGCTCCGTGTCATTGGCCTTTTGGAAACCGCCGTCCAGGGCATCGCCGCGCAACGCTATCACCCGCAACCGGGCATCCATTGCTCGTGGTGCCAGTTCAGGACCGAATGCATGGCCTGGCTGCCCGGCCGGCTGCCAATGGAAGGGAGGGTGACCTGATGCATTGGATAATCATAGCCGCCGTCGCATTGTTCCTGCTCTTCACCTGCCAGGATAGCGATAGATCCGCCAGGGCCGCCGAGAAAGCGAGGATCGAGAGGATCGAGAAAGATGCGAACCAGCGGGTTGAAAGAGAAGTCGCCCAGCGCGTCGAGGCGGAGGTGGCGGCGAAGGTGGATGCCTTGGAACAGAAGTACGGCGCCCGGCGGGCCGAACTCAAAACCATCCGCGCGGTGGGCTTCATCCTGCTCGCGGGAGGGGCTCTTGGCGGCCTCATCTGGTTGCAGCGCAACCATGCATATATTCCGCCCCAACCCGGGGAGCGCAATTTGCAAATGCCCACGTGGCTGGACCACTTCACCCTGCCATCCACCCGCGTTCTCGATCTGCCGCCACACCAGTTACCTCCATCACCCGCATCACCCGCGCCGCAAGACGCGTCGAATCAAACCAACAGCACGCCTCCGCGCCGCAGGGCGCGCAGGCGCCGTCGCAGAAACCGAAACCATAGAAACCAAGATTATGATGAGACCCCGCGCAATCGTTGAAATCCTCATTGTGTTAGGCATCACCGGTCTCTTGCTAGAGATCGCCGAAGGCCACACATGGATTGTCGTCGGTGCCGGAGTGGCCGCAGCAGTCTGGCTCATGGCCAGAAGTCACTAAAGGCTTGCGGCCGCCCCGCGGCACATCACCACCAACCCCGCCCGCCAGTTCTAACGGACCGGCGGGCGTTTTCGTTTCCACCGGAAAACCAACAATCAACAACCCAACAACACATATATCATGAATACCAACAGCCAGTTGAACAACACCTCGCTCCTCGACGCCGTGTGCCGCCGGGGAGTGCTCGTCGCAACCTCCGTCAGATTCTGGCGGGGTTGCAAGCGTCTCACGCCCGAAGACCTCGGGCTTGACCCCGCACACGTCAACGAGCGGCTCATCCAGCTCGGTCACAAGCACCTGATTCCGCGCGATGCGCTGGCCCCGTTTGCCCTCATCGAGTCCCGGGTGCAGTCCACGGTGGAAAGCTCCAGCTTCCCGTTCCTGGGAGGCATCGGGCGCTTTGTGCCCAACCCGCGCCTGGCCGATTTGAAGGACAAGCTCGACAACCTGGACAAGGAGTTCACCCGCGCCACCCTGGAGTTCGTCGCCGGCTACGGCCCCCTGCGCCAGAAAGCGCTGGCGGAGTGGCGCGAGGCCGCGCGCAACCTCAATGGTGACGCGGACAAACTCATCGCCACCATCGAACAGTCGTTCCCGCCCGAAGGCGAGCTCACCAAGCGGTTCGGCTTCGAGACCCACCTGTTCCAGATAGCCGCCCCCGAAGACATCCGCCTTGAGGTGGCCGAGGGCATGGAGGAAGTCGCGGTGGCGGATGACCGCAGGCGCATCGCCGACGAAGCCTCCAGGCGCATGAAAACCGACCTCGACGGGTTCATCCGCGAGAGCGTGGCCTCCATGCGCGAGGAAACCGCCCGGCTTGCCACCGAGGTTTTGGCCACCATCGACGGCAGCGACAACGGGGTCCACCAGCGGACCTTGAACCGGCTCACCACGTTCATCGACAGCTTCCGCACCCTGAACTTCGCCGGTGACCAGCAATTGGAAAACACGCTGGAAAGATTCCGCCGGGAGCTGCTGACGCGCAGCGCCGAGGACTACCGCAAGGACAAGGGCGCCATGGCCAGCCTTACCGACGGCCTGGCCCGTTTGCGTGCAAGTGCCGTGCAACTCGCCCAGGGCGACGCGCGCGAGGTGCTGGCCCGCTTCGGCCAGATGGGGGCGCGCAAGTTCGCCGCAGCCAGTTGATCGGAATCTAACCAGCCCGCTTCCGGGTGTCCCTTGCGGGTGCCCGGAAGCATGGATTGATTTCAGTGGATCTTGCCTTGTAGGAATCTGTCAGACTGGCTAGAGTGCTTTCCGGCTTGCAGATGTCCGGGTTAGGCCCCCACGAAGAATCCGGGGCAAAGACAGCATGGGGATCTGTGGCTTAATTCCAACATTTCCACGATGAAACCATGATCCTACACAAAGTAACATTCGGGCCTGTCCCGCCTCGAAAACGACCGGATGCCGAGGATGCTATCGACAGCTACATTTCCGTTCTGCTTCATAACGGACAGGTGGTGGGCAAGTATTTTCAGGTAGCGCAGAATGGTGAACTCTGCGCCTATGTCAATCTTGCCGGGGTCAAGGCGCTAGCCACCAAGCATCAAAGCGCCCACGCTTCCGATCGCCTGGAGAAGCTGGCAGCCATCTTCAATCAGATGCCACGATGGACGATTGTGGATGACGATGTACCAAAGCGCGACACGACCTGGAAGGGCGCACCATTCCTGTATTTGTTCACTAGCCTGCTGTCCGATTGGGGGTCGCCATTGTGTCGGGGGGACACCGGGAAGCGGATCCCTCTCTACAGCATTGCAGGGCCTCATGAGGATCGGGAGGCAATCTACTTCTGGCAATACGCCTACTGCGATCACGATGCGATCTGGATGGCTTGCGGCAAACTTGAGATCCCGGCCTACCGCCAGCTCGCGATGCCTGACAGTGAGTTGTCGCAAAAGGGGCGTGACGTATGCAGAATGGTGGAATCGGCAACCGGCGCGCCCACCTACTACTATCTGATGCGGTACTGGGGCCGGAAGGATGGCGAGGACCTGAGACCATGCCCAGGTTGTGGCCGTCCCTGGCATTTGAAGAAGCCTGCCGGGCGCTCGAATAGATTCCATGATTTTGGGTTTCGTTGCGAGAAGTGCAGGTTGGTGTCGCACGTGGCTGACTCATATGACGATCCTCGCCATGCCGGCATCGGAGAGTGGCAGGGGACCGGGACGCGGACAAAGAGTTCCGTGACACGCGCGCGCCGCCCCGAATCCTGACGCATAATCGATCCACTCCTTCCCCCGCCCGCCCGGTCACGAACCCGGCGGGCTTTTTCGTGCCCGCGCCGCGGGATCCAATCTCCCTCACCGGCCATTCAATAAACACACAACACGCCTGTCTCATCCCATCAGCCTGATTTTCAACCACCACCACTCCCAACACCTCCACCACTCCCATCACCCGATTCCACCACTCCCCCCACTTTCCAACAACCAAAACACACGCACCGCAGAAGGGCGGCCTGTTCCAACGGGCTGCCCTTTTCGCATCCACCCACCCTCAACTCACCTCTCCAACAAAAACAACCAACAACCATCAACCGAAAAAACAAAACACATGACCAACTTCACCACCATTGAAACCCCAATCAGGGACCTTGTCGCCCTTGTCTATGCCTGCGTCGGACTCAACCTCGACATCGTCCCCGACGCCTGGTGTCGCGGCCACGGGGGAAGCGTCCGGCAGGCGGAGTACGTCATCCGGCTGCGCGGCCCCCATGACATCGCCGTCGATCCCGCGGAGGTGGCTGGCGGCACCTATGTGCTGACCACCGACTGGGGGGACGGCCATGTTGCCAGGGAGGTGGGCATCGGCTGCTGTGACCTGCTGGAAGCATACGACTTCCACAGGAACCGCCGCCAGCGCGAGGCCCAAGCACTCGACCTTGACGCCACCGGTCCATTCGAAGCCGCCGGCCCGATCCTGCAAACGACGCAAGGAGGCACGTCATGATCCGCCGCCGCCATCAGATCACAGGCTGGCGGCGTGAAACCGGATGGACACGCCGCCGCCTGCGTTCGGCAAGGCATTGCCCGCCCCACCTGTGCCACACGGCCGGGGCATCACTGGGCCGCCATTGGAAAATCACATTCCGATCCCCATGGCGGCCCATTCCTTTTCCAACCCCAATCGGAAACCGACAACGATCCTGTCCCGGCATAGCCCCAGCGACGCCGGACAACACCTGACCAACAACCAACATCAAAACAAATGTGTGACTTCATGATTGCCCAAACACAAATCCAAATCCGGATCCGTGATCTCGATCTACTGCATGACGCATGCAACGAACTTGGTCTCACGCTTCAGCCGGACTCCGACTGCCGGACCTTCGCTGGCGCTGTCCGCAAGGTGCCGCACGTCATCAAGCTCAAGGGTCCCTATGACATCGCCGTCGATCCCTCGCCGGCCAAGGACGGCACCTACTGCCTGACCACCGAATGGCGGGACGGTCATGTCGCCAGGGAAGTCGGCACCGGTTTCGGCCGCCTGCTGCAGACCTACGGCGTTCACGCGACCATTCGTGAGGCCAGCCTGCACGGATTGCGCTGTACCCGGCGGACCCGGGCCGACGGCTCGATCCTGCTGACAGTGGTGGCTGACTCGCCGGGACCCGCCGCATCCAGCCCAACCGGAAAACCATAACCCTCCCGGCATCGCCCCAACGACGCCGGACAACCCCTAACCAATAACCCCAACCAACAACCAACCATGTCCCACAGCACCACCATCCAGACCCAGATCAAGGACATTGCGGCCCTTGGATGCGCCTGCGACGAGCTTGGCCTCAGGCTCCTCCGTGACTCCACCTGCCGTGGCTACGGGGGCGCTGTACTCCAGGCACCCTATGTCATCAAGCTCCGCGGCCCTCGTGACATCGCAGTCAATCCCTCGGCGGCCAAGGACGGCACCTATGCCCTGACCACCGACTGGTTCGGCGGCAATGTCGCACAGGAGGTCGGCACCAACTACGGTCGCCTGCTCCAAGCCTACGGTGTCCACAAGACCCTCCGCGAAGCCAACCTGCGCGGCCTGCGCGCAACCCGCCGGATAGAAGCCAATGGCTCGATCCTGCTGACTCTGGAAGGAGGTTCGCTATGAACCGCCGCATCCACGTCCGCGTCTCCCCATCCGGGGAAATTACAGTCGAGGCCGAAGGTTTCCAAGGCAAGGGCTGCGAGGCCGCCACCAAGGCGATCGAGGAAGCCCTGGGCAAGACCACGGCGCGCGTCCGCAAGCCCGAATACTGGCGGCAGGCCCAACGCCAACAAAACCGGCAACAACTCGGGGAGGGAGGCTCCTGAACCCATCATGAGCCACACCCTGCGCTTCAACACCAGCGGCACCATCGAATGCCTCTACACCGAGGCGATAGACCTCCATGCGCTCGGACGGCTCAAGGTCGTCCGGGCCACGGTGATCCTCTTCTGTGAGAAATCCCAGGAATGGAAGGTCCGCTGCGCCGCCACCGGCAGACTCCTGCTAACCAATCCGTCCCGCGAGGCCTGCCTCGCCTGGGAACGCGAAAACCTTCAGCCCGGTTCCAACCAGGCTGACAACCCGTAATCCATCAACCTATCAACCAACAACAACCAACCATCATGCAAACTCAACTCACCACCTATCTGCGGGCCGGCTATCCCGGCCTCGCCGTCATCAGTTCCGAGGAGGCGCGGGCCGAAGCCGAAATCGCCGCCGCCTGCGCCACCGTCAAACGCCACCTTCACGCCTGGTCCTCCACCGAGGGCCTGGTGGACATCCAGGATGGCCGCGTCACCCAATGCCCGGATCCGCTGGAAGTCCTGCAACTTCTCGACGGGCTCTTCGCCAGCGACAGCCCGCGCCATGTTGTTCTCCTGCGCGACCTGCAACTCCACCTCGATCAGACCGACCCGTTGCTGATCCGCCGCATCAAGGACACCCTGCGCGTCGCCAAGGCCAACGGTCACGCGCTCATCCTGCTGGGCTGCCGCCTGAATCTCCCGCCCGAACTCGAACACGAGATCACCCACGTGGATTTCAGCCTGCCCGACGCCACCCAACTCGGGAAGGTGCTCGACGGCATCCTGAAATCCGCCAAGCTCAAGGCACCCAACGCCGCCATCCGCGAGGCAGCCCTGCAAAGCGCGCTGGGTCTCACCACCACCGAGGCCGAAAACGCGTTCGCCCTGTCCGCGGTTGAAACCGAGGGCATCGACCACCTGATCATCGCCCGCGAGAAGGCCCACACGCTCAAGCGCAACGGCCTGGTCGAAGTCGTGGCCGCCTCCAGCCTGGCCGACATCGGCGGACTTGGGCTCTTGAAGGACTGGCTTAATCGCCGCAGCAGTGCTTTTGGTGCGTCGGCCAAAGCCTATGGCCTGCCCGCCCCCAAGGGTTTGCTGATTGTCGGCATCCCCGGCACCGGCAAGTCCCTGACCGCCAAGGCCACCGCCGGCGCTTTCGGCCTGCCGCTGCTGCGCCTCGACATGGGCTGCGTGTTTGGCGGTGTTGTCGGGCAGTCGGAAGCCAACTTGCGCTCCGTCATCCAGACCGCCGAGGCCATCGCGCCCTGTGTGCTGTGGATCGATGAGATAGAAAAGGGTTTCTCGGGCAGCAAGTCCAGCGGCAGCACCGATGGCGGCACGTCCTCCCGCGTCTTGGGCTCGTTCCTGAGCTGGATGCAGGAAAAGACCGCGCCGGTGTTCGTGGTGGCGACCGCGAATGATGTGTCCCAACTGCCGCCTCCATTCCTGCGCAAGGGCCGCTTCGACGAGATGTTCTTTGTCGATCTGCCGGACGCCCAGGAGCGCACCCAAATCTGGGACATTGTCATCAAGCGTTACGGCCGCCGGCCCGCCGACTATGATACGGTGGTGCTGTCCCGCGCCGGGAGCCAGTTCACCGGAGCGGAGATCGAGGCGGTGTTCATCGACGCCCTGCACGAGGCGTACTCGGACGGTCGCGAGCCCAAGGCCAACGACATAGTGGAAGCCATGACCCGCTGCGTGCCGCTGGCCCAGCTCATGGACGGCGAGATCGCGTCACTGCGCCACTGGGCCAAGGGCCGCGCCCGCCAGGCTGCCAGCAGCGCCAATGCCGGACCGCGCGACGGCCGGCGTATCAGCCGTGAGAGTTGACAGACATTCGATCCATGGTCCGTCCCGCGTCGTCTGTATTGCGGGGCGGGCTGTGGGATATATGCGGGAAGGTTCACAATTTCACCATGCCGGGTTGATTGCATCGTCCAATTCCGGACCCTTGCGGACGGGGCGGACGGGTATTTCAAACTCTCGCGCTACGCGAGAACAAAACATCAGTGATGGAGAAGATGATATAGATGGCGCACATACGTATGAGAGTGGCGAAGACCCGTCCGTCCCGTCCGGCGAGGGCCGATTGTCCGCATTTATTCCTGCACCTCGGCCAAACCGTGACTACTCCAAGTGAATCTCGCCCATCGTGGGTCAGGGCGGCATGGTCGGCGTCAATCACGTCTCTCACTGCGGCAGGCGCATCAGCCGGCCCGATTGAACCTCGCCGCCGGGATGGTGGCCGACGTGTTGCACCAATGTCCAAACGCACCGGGGGTGTGGCCAATGGTCGTACCCGTGGTCCGTTTGGAACCGTCCCGGCGGTTTGGACGCCCTGGCGGGAGCGATCCCGTCAGGGCAACGCCGGCATGAATCAACATACTAACCGAAACACAAGACAATGAATGACTATTCCGCTGCGGCACGCGCCTGACTTGACCGGGCGCAGTAACACACCTCCCGAACATTCACTGCCCACCATTATGGACTATCACAAATCCCCAACCGCATGGCTGCCCGTCGCCCGCGAGGTATCGCGATACCTTTGTGGAGACGCCTCGCAAGCCAGGACCTGCAATCACAGGTCCCTCAGCGCCGCTTGCCGCTGCCGGAAAGGCACCCACCTTTACGGCAAGCTCAAGAGCGGTGCCATCATCCGCGTCACCCCCCGGCATCTCCGTGCCAGCAATGGCGAAAGGTGCGTCCTTCCATTCCCGACCACCGAGGCTGACTACCTGGCAGTGTCGCCGCTTCATGCCTGAACCTTCACCCAACCCCATCATGAAATACCAATACGATCCATCCATCCCGCGCATCCCGTTCTCCGCCATCAGGGGACGGCATTCGTTCCAACCCAAGGACAACGACCCCCGCGGCTATCACGTCGTGATCGCCCCCTCCGATCACTACATCGTCATTGTCGGCGTCCCGGCCTTCACGCCGGCCGCCGCCTTCCCCTACCGCAACCTGCTCTTCCGCCGCCCCGTGGTTCACGAGTTCAAGCATTACCTGCCGGGTGGCGGCAAGAGATGGACCGCCCGTTGCGGCGTGGACCTCGCCTTCGCCTTCCGTGCCGAGGACATCAGGCTCATTGAGGCCGAAGGTCACTCCTACGTCCCGGTCCAGATCGGCGGGACCCAATTCCCCCTCAATGTTTCCGGCGGCACCGCCAACGGCTGGACGGATTGGGTCGGCGTCACCAACCACACCTGGGTCGCCAAGTCCTCCGCCTTCCCGAAGGCGCTGGCCGCGCACGCCATGCCGCCCTCGCAGGTCACCGGCTTTGATCCATCAACCCTCACGCCGCTCGACGAATACGCAAGCGGCACCTTCACCGCCGCCTTTTACAAGCACCTGATGCTGCCGCTGCTCCGGCCGGGCACCACCGTCTTCACCCTCGACGGCAGCGACTACACCTACGAAAGCCGCATGGAAACCCGCCGTGGCAAGGCGTCCCGATTCCTCATCTGCCGTTCCAACAGCCGATGGAAGATCGCGATCAATGAGGTCGATTGGGAGCGC
>Ga0118677_10005745_pt1 | contig 21523 bp, 19 predicted proteins | sample AliMusrvi5mmetaG_FD_86154 | JGI IMG/M metagenome (GOLD analysis project Ga0118677, IMG submission 86154)
CCGTTGCATCGCTCGATGCGTATTCCACCATCGCCCGCTGTGCTGCGTCGGGGGTGAGAACAAATGCTGTGGTTGGCGTTGCTGGGATAACCGCCGCCGTCAGCGTCGCCGTTTTAGGCGGCGCTGCAGAAGCTTTGACTTGATGAGTCACTGCCACTGGTGATTCAGCGGCAGCAACGGTTGTTGTGAAAAAGGCCACGATAACGGCAAGCGCTACGGTGACGAAATGACGTCGGTACATTTCCGCGTCCTTCCTTCCTTGGGTTCTTTGGAGCACAACTGCTCCAGGGAATCGTTCAGTTGGTCGGTGTGCGGGAACTCAGCCGTTCTTCCAGTGATCTCGCTGGCTCATGATTCGAGCCGGGATTTTGATCATCCTCGAGCGAGCGTGGTTGGCCGATGGAACCCGTGGCACAGAAAGGGGACTTACCAGTCGAATCCTTTGTGAGCCATTTGGTTCTAAATGTCCTATCCTCCAGGGCACTTCGGAGGTCCCATTAATGAGAGATCCAACCGTGCTGTCTTTGCCAAAGGGATTTCCTTTGGAGTTTTGAATACGAGGAGAAACCCTAGAGGGTGGTTGGGACGCCTCGTTCAGATTCCAGGCAAATTTTTTGGTATTTTTCAGGATCCAAATTATAAAGTCCCTGGTCAACGGCGTAAAAAAACTTTTTAGAGAACCGGGAATTTCCACCCCTCTCGTAGTCGGAATAGAAGATCCGGACCTCTCGATCGCAGAATCGGTGCATGATGACGAGATCTTTGATTCCTATGACGGATGACTAGTAAGAGGAAATTAGTCAAACAAATCGTCTACTAAGTGGCAATAAATATGGACGGTGAACTCCTAAATATAAACGGAATTTAACTATCAATGAATCATTTCTAATTCACTTCAAAAACCTCAATACTGAGAAGCACATCCATGTAACTCCCATGCCGTCAGGGGGCATCCGGCGCGCAATTCTCATTTTTTGAATGGCTCATTAAATCTGCTGGCGTTGAGCCATTGCGATGTGGAGTCGAGTGAACGGACGTATTCCGGTCTGCGAACGGCGACGACAATGGAGATGCCGCGCAGGCAATGCCAGCGCAGAATTTGCTCGCTAAGCCATAAAACTCTCTGGAACACCAATGAATCATGGGTTTTCGACTGAATTGTTGCGATGGGTTTTCCGTCAATGGCCCGACGAAGTGCGCCAAAAGGTGGGCGTTCGTAATGGTCAAACGACCGGGCCCTTTGGCTCACACTCAAGGGATGAGTCCGCCAAGACGGGTGCTTCCCAGGGTTCTGAAGTGCAGTACCTTGAGGTTTATGGCAAAACCAGAGGCACCCACCGGCGAGGCCGCAGCAACGCTCATTGACCAACGAATTGCAGAATTGGGCGACTGGCGAGGGAATACCCTCGCTACGATGCGTGCGCTCATTCAGAAGGCAGATCCCGAAATCGTCGAAGAGTGGAAATGGAATGTCCCAGTTTGGTCGCACAACGGCATCATCTGTACGGGCGAGGCCTACAAATCAGCGGTCAAACTGACCTTCGCGAAAGGTGCCTCCCTTGACGACCCCAAGGGGCTTTTTACTTCAAGCTTGGAGGGGAAAGTCCGGCGGGCTCTTGATCTTCGCGAGGGTGAAACCGTCAATGGTCCCGCATTCAAGGCGCTGATTCGCTCGGCAATTGCCCTGAACAAAGCCAACGCCAAGTAGGAGCGAATTCCCTCCCCACTTTCCGCGTGTCAGGATTGATGATGAACAATAGAACGTGTTCTAGTAACGCGGTCTGACAGGGAGCATTGGGAGCCATGGCACAGGAAAAAAAGAACCCTTCCATTGAGGAACTACGCGAGCGCTACGACCGTGAACGGCAGAAGCGAGTCCGCGCCGACGGGATGGCGCAGTTCGTTGAGTTAAAAGATGCCTTCGAGGAACTGGACCGTGATCCCTTCGTAGAACCGGGCTTCACTCGCGAGGCAATTGTCGAAGAGACCACTGTTGTCATCGTCGGAGGTGGGTTCGCAGGTATGTTGACGGCCATCGATTTGGCCAAGCACGGCATTACGGATTTCCGGATTGTTGAGAAAGCAGGCGACTTCGGCGGCACATGGTACTGGAACCGCTACCCCGGCTGCATGTGTGACGTGGAGTCGTACGTTTACCTTCCGCTGTTGGAAGAGACAGGGTTTATGCCAACCGAACGCTATGCCAGCGCTTCCGAGATCTTTGAGTACAGCAAACTTATGGCCCGCACGTTTGACCTGTACTCCCACGCACTCTTTCAAACCGATGTCACCGGTGCCGTTTGGGATGAAGAAACGCTGCGATGGAGCGTTACAACGAGCCGCGGCGATCAACTTTCGACGCAGTTCTTTGTGCTCGCCGGAGGGATCTTGCACAAGGCAAAGTTGCCAGGAATCCCCGGAATCGAAACCTTCGAAGGAAAAGCGTTTCACACCAGCCGCTGGGACTACTCCTATACCGGCGGAAGTCCAACTGAGCCGATGGTGAACCTGGCCGGCAAGCGCGTGGGGATCATCGGCACTGGCGCTACGGCCGTTCAAGTTGTACCGCAGGTAGCACGTATGGCCGAGGAGCTCTATGTCTTTCAACGAACTCCCGGTGCCGTTGGGGTGCGAAATCAACAAGCTACCGACGCTGAGTGGTTTAACAGTCTGGCTCCGGGCTGGCAGCGAGAGCGGATTATTAACTTCACTGATGCTGTAACCGGCAAGCAACCTGAAGTTGACTTAGTCAACGACGGTTGGTCCAAGTTGATGTGGGTGGATACCCAGAAAGCCGCAGATTCCGAAGAAGAAGCAGAGTTACTCGAACGGGCCGACTTTGAGGCAATGGAGTCAATTCGTCAGAGGGTCGATGAGATTGTCACCGATCCCGAGACAGCAGAGAAGTTAAAGCCGTATTGGGGTAAGCATTGCAAACGAGTCTGCTTCCACGACGACTACTTGCCAGCGTTCAACCAGCCGAATGTTCACCTGGTTGACACTGAAGGCAGAGGCGTTGATGAAGTCACTGCACGCGGACCCGTAGTTAATGGTGTCGAATACCCCGTTGATCTTTTGATTTACGCCTCCGGATTTGAAGTCACCACCGATCTTCACCAGCGACTTGGCTTTGATCCAGTCGGCACCGGTGGCGTCCCTCTTTCAGAACGATGGGCCGAAGGCGCCCACACCCTTCACGGCGTCCTGGCAAGCGGGTTTCCGAATCTTCTGTTGATCAGCCTTGTGCAAGGGGGATTCGGGACGAACTTCTCTCATCTGCTGTCGGAGTCGGCCAAGCACGTGGCTCATATCGTAGATGCCTGTGTTCAAGACTCAATAGCGGTGATTGAGCCAGAACCAGCAGCCGAAGAGGAGTGGCTGGGCGTGCTGCATAGTGTCGGGATTGGCGGGGCCCGGTATTTTTCCAAGTGCACTCCGAGCTTTTACAACAGCGAACAGCAGAAAATTGATTCCCGAGCTGCTCGAAACCTCACCTACACGGGCAGTCTTCTTGACTACATCGGGTACTTAGAGCGTTGGCGAGACGCTCCAGACTTTGCTGGCGTCAAAATCACGCGCGGAGGCGGAGAAGATTAGCGAGTGCTGTTGAATTTGGCGACAATTTTTCGACAACAGGTCCGAGTAGTTTTAAAAGAAAATAAAGGACTGTCATGATGAACGACTGGAATGATCAAGGTCAGCACGCTATGGGTGGCGGAGGTTGGATTTTTGGGATGATCGCAATGGTCTTGTTGGTCGCGGTTGTTGTCGTTGGACTTGTTGCGCTCTACAAAATGGGAAAGTCCAAACCAGTAGCGGCTTCAAACTCCCTCGCGTCCCCGTCCGTTGATCCCGCGGTCGAAATCTTGAAAAAGCGTTTCGCCAAAGGAGACATCGGTGAAGAGGAGTACCTCCAGCGCCTGGAGCTCCTGCGCCGAGGATAACCAAGTGTGCGGAAGGTTCCGATAACGGCAACGAATTACTCTCTAGCGCAAGTCTCGATCGGGAAAGAGCGTGCCAACGAAACGGTAATGAGCCCTTAGCTCTCTCGTGGAACGCCTCCAGCGCTGTCTCTTCGCTTGGGCGCTGAGTAGACGAGCGTTGTCCTTGGAGAATAGCCATGACGCTCCGTGCAGGGAATGGCGGTCCTACGCTAGGTCCTATGGCAGATGAGACGTTCTTTGTCCTTGGAGATCAACTTTCTGTTGATGTCGCACCGTGGACAACGATGTCGACCGAGACAATCATTCTGATGGTTGAAAGTGAAGTACTGATCAATGCACCTCGCCACCTCACGAGAACTGCACTCTATGTGTCGGCAATGCGGGCGTTCGCAGCTCAGGTAAGTGCCCTGGGCTACCGCGTTGACTATCGGAGGGCGCCAACATTTGCGCAAGGAATTGCTGATCATCGAGCGCAGTACGACCCGGACCGCATTGTCATGAATCACCCAAGGGGTCGCCGAGCAACGAGAATTTTCCATGATCTTGGCGTTGAGTTGCTTCCGGACCCATTCTATTTAACGACGCTGGCGGAATTCAAAGAGATTCTTGCTTCGAAAAAACGGCCCTCGATGGAACAGTTCTACCGTTCGCAACGTCGAAAGCTTGACGTTCTGATGGATGGTGATCAACCCCTCGGTGGACGCTGGAATTTTGATGAAGAGAATCGGAAACCACTTCCACGCGATGGAGGGCAATGGCCTGAACCTTGGTCTCGGCAGCTCACAAACGAAGAACGCCAGGTAGTTGACGAGCTAGGAGACGACCACCCTGGTGCCGATGCACTGATGTGGTGGCCACGAACCCGAGACGATGCGCTCGCCCAACTCGCTGATGCAGTCGAAAGGATCATCCCTCACTTTGGTCCGCATGAGGATGCAGCGAGTTCTAGCAACTGGCATTTGGCACACAGCCGGTTGAGCGTGGCTCTCAATCTCGGACTGCTCCATCCGCAAGAGGTCGTCGAATCGGTAATCATTGCCCATGATGAGGGCCGAATTCCGTTAGCGAGTGCTGAGGGGTTTATCCGGCAGGTCATTGGATGGCGAGAGTGGGTTTGGGCATGGCACCAAGTCAACAATGATGAATACCGCTCAAGCAATGTCCTCGGCGCCACTGAATCGCTTCCTCGGTCGTGGCGGGATATGGAGCACCACGAAATGGCCTGTCTCGATGCCGTTTTGGGTCACCTTCGCGATTTTGGATGGAATCATCACATTGAGCGTCTGATGGTGCTGGCCAATGCTGCCACATTGGCTGGCATTGATCCTCTGCAACTCAATGACTGGATGGCTGAGAACTTTGTTGACGGTGCCGAATGGGTGATGGAGGCAAACGTGCTGGGAATGGGAACCTATGCCGATGGCGGGCTAATGAGCACGAAGCCGTATATCGCAGGTGGCAATTACTTGAAAAAGATGACGAATTTCTGTAAAACGTGTCGCTTCGCTCCGACCGAACGAATTGGTGAACAAGCTTGCCCTCTTACCAATGGCTATTGGAACTTCCTTTTAAAACAAGAGGTCGTTCTCAGAACAAACCATAGGATGGCGCCACAACTCCGGGCCGCTTCCAAACGGGACGACCGGTACGAGATTCTTGCTGAAAGCGAAGAGAAGCGATCAATCGTGCTTGGCTCAACCGCTGTTCGTTGATCAAGGAAGAGCACACACGAAATTTGATGGCCAAATGGAAAATCCACCCCCCCACTTGTAAGCGAACAACTGCTACTGAGCCACTGAGGGTCATGATGAATGGCCTCGCCCAAAAATTAGTCACGAGTCACCAGCTGCACAGGACCCATGCGACGCGACAGGGGCGGTACCTACCAAGCCAAAGGAAACTGGCGGAGGTGATGGGACTCTGTTTGAAGCCCTTTTGAAAAGCGTCGAGCCGTAGGTATTCGGAACCCTTTGAAAGCGCGAGATGGAGCCGCAGAGCTTCGTCATTCTCTTCCATCAATAAGTGAGGGACTCCACCTATTGCTGGCCCTAGTCGTTCGACCGAAATTTATCGAACTTGTTCCACTTGCGCCTTCGAATCAACGTCTAGTCCAGTCGCGTCAGCTGGGATCAAAACTTGGAACGGATAAATCCGAGTGACGTTCGACGTCACTGGCACGACGGTGATTACTCCGTGGCCGCTTCGCTCAGCCGAACTATTCGCCCCGTCGTTGCTCACAATTACCCAGGTCGTTGACGGACCGCCAAATGCGTCATGAAATTGCATCTGGAAAAACGTTGTCATTTCGACAACGAAGTGGAGGTGATGGGACTATGTTCGAACCCCTCCTGGGCCGCTGACCTGGGGTAACGCGAGCGGCGAGACCCATTTGGGCCGCATTTTCAGGGCGGAGCGGCGGGCCGAATATCGGCTTCAGAAGTGATGGGACTATGTTCGAACCCCCGCCGGCTTTGGCCCTGCTACCCCTCAGCTCCTATTCATCCGGAACGCTGATCAGGCCTGAATCTAGTGGCCCCTTCTGCGCGTCGCGTCCCTACGCGCGACGAGTCCGTCGACCATCGGCGCGCGGGTTTGCCGGTCTGAGCCAGCTCGGTTCCACGCGAGGTCGTCGCGGTTGGACGAGCCGACCACCACAACTTCAGGAGCGCAGCGATGGTCTGCTTGATCTACATACCCCTGGGGGTATAGTGTTTGAAGTCAAGAGTTCGCCGGCCTTGTGGGACGCCCCATTTCGCGACCGGCAGCACAGAGCGGGAGCTGAGCGTGACGGACCTGATCGTGAACGAGGAAGTCGGCGGAGACGTTGGAAGTGGCGGTGGATCTGAAGGTCCCTCGCACGGGGGAGCCTTTGCTCGGCTCGGCCGTTGGACTGCCACGCACCTCCGCTTCGTCGCTTTGACCTGGCTTGCTGTGCTCATCGTGTTCGGTGCGTTCGCGCCCAAGGTTGAGACAGCGCTTGCAGGAGCTGGCTGGCAGGACTCCTCGAGCCAGTCGGTCCAGGCTCGCAACATCATCCAGCGAGATTTCTCTGGCCTTGGAGCCGCTGGCCTCCAGGTCGTGATCGTTGACCATCACGGCGCCATCGGCTCTGACCCAGCGGCTAAGGCTGCGGTCGCCAAGGCGTCGGCGATGCTCAAGGCCGATCCTCGCGTCTCGACGGTTGTCCAACCGCAATCGGGCACAACGATCTCTCGTGATGGCCGCACGGCCATCATCGTCGCTGGCTCCGCAGCGGGGACGAACGAGATGGTCAAGGCGGCTGACGCCCTTGCGAGTCCCTTGAGCGAGCTCTCAACGTCAGGGGTGAGCATCACCCTGACTGGTGACAGCGCCTTGTGGGCCAACTTCAACAACGCAAACCGGTCGGCCATGATGCGCTCCGAGATGCTCTCGTGGCCGGTCACGATGGCCATCCTCTTGATCGCCTTCGGTGGCCTGGTCGCCGCCGGGCTTCCGCTGCTCCTCACCATGGTGGGTCTGCTGGTGGCTGCAGGGTCGCTGGTGATGCTGAGTCACGGCTTCCCGGTCTCGATCTGGGCGCTCAACTTCGCGTTGATGTTCGCACTCGCCCTCGGGATCGATTACGCCCTCTTCATCGTGATGCGGTTCCGTTCTGCCTTGAAGCGACGAGGTGCCGTGCCCGGAGATCGAGAGGCCGTCGTCGCTGCGGTTGCCGAGACGATGGACACCGCCGGCAAAGCAGTCGCTTTCAGCGCGTTGACCGTCCTGGCCTCGTTGGCCGCCATCCTCATCGTCCCGAGCCCAGCCTTCCGCAGCATGGCGCTCGGCATCATGCTCTCCGTCGTCGCCGTGCTGACGGCTGCCCTCACGCTTCTGCCCGCCGTGCTTGGTCGCCTCGGAACGCGCATCAACGCCGGAGCGATCCGCTTTGGTTCGAAGAAGAAGGACCCCGAGCACCCTGGTCGACTCGACACCATGCTCCACAGCTGGGGGCGGACGATGTGGAAGCACCCTGCGATCTTCGGGACCGCAGGGTTGGCAATCCTGTTGCTGGCGGCCGCGCCGGTCATTGGCCTACGGACGAACATGCCCTCGATCACGATCGTTCCTGCTGACTCCAACGCCCGCGTCGGCTACTACCAGGTGACCTCAGCCTTCGGTCCCGGTGCCCCCGGCACGCTCCAGGTTCTGGTCCCAGCAGCAAAGCAGACACAAGCCCTCTCGGCTCTGGCCACCGTCCCTGGAGTCGCAGCGACGGTGCCCGGCCCCTCCAATGCGGGGTGGACGTTCGATCAGGTGATCCCGACCACAGGGCCATCGACGACGACGACCGAGGCCACGATCGCCAACATCCGCCATGCGCTGCCAGCCGGCTCACGCGTGGGCGGAGCTCCCGCAGAGAACTACGACCTTCAGCAGTCGTTGACGCACTACACGCCGATCGTCTTTGGCATCCTCATCGTGCTCGGATTCATCCTGCTGCTCATCGCCCTCGGTGCGCCGCTCATTGCGGCTGCCGGGGTCCTCCTGACAGCGCTCTCGGTCGCCGGGGCCTTTGGTGTCGCTCGGCTGATCTTCCAAGATGGTCACCTCTCAGGGATCCTCAACTTCCAGCCCCAAGGCTTCGTCGACGCCTGGGGGCCGCTGTTCTTCGGCGCCATGGTGTTCGGCGTGGCGATGGACTACACGCTCTTCATGCTCTCCGCAGCCAAGGAGAGCTACGAGACTCATGTGGACCCTGAGCACGCCATGGTGGGTTCGGTCCGAACGTCAGGTCGAGTGGTGATCTCTGCGGCAGCCGTAATGATCGCCGTGTTCCTCACCTTCGCCCTGTCGGGACCACTGGCGCCAAAGGAGATGGGGGTCATCTTGGCTGTGGCCGTGGCGCTCGACGCCCTCGTTGTGAGGCTTGTCCTGCTACCGGTCGTGCTTCGCTACGGCAACCACCTCAGCTGGCACCAGCCCAAGTGGCTCGGCAAGATCCTGCCGAAGGTCAAGTTCTCACACTGAGTAGTCGACGTCACAGCGATACATAAGCGTTCGCTCCGAAGGAAGGGAAGAAGAGCCATGGAGTTCCCAGATGAGGTTGTTGACGATCTGCGAAAGCGCTTACGGCGGGCTGCGGGGCAAGTCAACGCTGTGGAAAAGATGTTGGCAGAGGGTCGAGAGTGCCGCGACATCGTCACACAGCTCAGTGCGGCGACGCGAGCTCTCGAGCAGGTCGGATTCAAGCTGATTGCGAGCGGTCTCGTCTATTGCATCGAGCACCCTGATGAAGCCGAAGCATCGGGCTATCCGCTCGACGAGGTGCAGCGGATGTTCACCAAGTTGGCCTAGGAGGACGACGGGGCCTCGTTCGAGGTCCTGCCCTTCGCCTCTGTTAATAGCGAAGGGTCACTCCTACCGTGAGTGTTGAAGTTCAACAACGAAGTGAGATAAAGGAGATTGGATCATGGGATTCGCAAAGTTCATGGCTTCAGGAGCAGGGCGAGCGCTTCGAGCATTGGTGGGTGTTGTGTTGATCGTTGTTGGCACCGTCCTCGGTGGTGCATGGTGGGCCCTCGGTGCACTTGGCCTCGTGTTCGTCGCCGTTGGCGTCTTTGATGTTTGCCTCCTGGCGCCGCTCTTCGGCCAACCCCTCAGCGGCAAGGAAGTCCGAAGCCGCTGAATGGCAAGCGTCTCTTGGGGCTGGCTTAGCGGTCGGAGGGATGGTCGAACGAGGAGAGAAGTAGGCGATGTTGCAGGAATCTGAGAGCCCCGCAGTTGAGGTCTTCGCCGACATCTGGTGTCCGTTCACCCATGTTGGGCTTCGAGCCATCGACGAGCAACGGGTCTTGATGGGACGGAGCGACGTCGTGATCAAGGTGCGCGCGTGGCCCCTCGAGCTGGTCAACGGTGCCCCACTTAATGCCGACGTCACCAAAGAGCACATCGATCACCTACGCGAGCAGGTTGCTCCGATGCTCTTTCGGGGTTTCGATCCTGAGCGGTTCCCGACCTCGACCCTCGAGGCGCTCGCCTTGGTCGTTCGGGCCTATCGGGCTGATGCCAAGGTCGGGGAGCACGCAAGCTTCGCCCTCCGCGATGCGCTCTTCGAGCATGGCCAAGACATCTCGGATCGTGGCGTGCTCAGTGAGATTGCCGCTGAGCTCGGCATCGATATGCCGAGCGGCTCTGATCAGGCCGGAGTCCTGGCCGACTGGAAGGAAGGCCAGCGGCGCGGGGTGCTTGGATCTCCCCACTTCTTCTGCGGAGCCGCCGACACCTTCTGTCCGTCGCTCGACATCACGAAGGATCCTGAGCTCGGCGTATCGATCAATGGGGATACGTCACGTCTCACCGCGTTTCTCGAGCGGTGCTTCGAGGCCCCGACGGAGAGGCGTTGAGCATCCCGAAGCGGTTGTCAGGTGCTGACTTGATACCCTAGGGGGTATAGGAGTAGGGTTGTCGGCAGAGGGCAAATGGAGGTTCCAATGGCACGAGTCGTTGTCCTGGGTGGTGGGATTGCCGGGCACACTGCCGCTCTCCATCTCAAGCGGATGCTGAAGCGATCCGATGAGGTCGTGGTGGTGACACCCAACTCGAAGTGGAACTGGATCCCATCGAACATCTGGGTCGGGGTGGGTCGGATGAAGACCGAGCAGGTCACCTTCAAGCTCGGGCCGATCTACAAGCGCATGGGCATCGAGTACCGCCAAGCGCTGGCCACGGCCATCCATCCCGAAGGGGATGGGTCGGGGAGCAACCCCTACGTCGAGATCACCTACACCGACCCCGCCAGAGATGGGGAGACCGGAACCGTCGATTACGACTTCCTCATCAACGCCACGGGTCCGAAGCTCAATTTCGGAGCGACTCCGGGATTGGGCCCCGACGCCTTCACGAGATCCGTCTGCACCGCAGGCCACGCGGTTCAAGCAGCAAAGGCCCTTGAGTCATCGATCGAGAAGATGAAGCGCGGCGAGCGCCAGGTGATCGTCGTCGGCGTCGGGCACGGGACCTGCACCTGCGAAGGGGCGGCATTCGAGTACGCCTTCAACGTCGAGCACGAGGTTCGCCAAGCGGGAGTACGAGACCTGGCCGACATCGTCTACCTCACCAACGAGTATGAGCTCGGTGACTTCGGCGTCGGGGGTCTCACCTTTACGCAGCAGGGGTTCCAGACGACATCAAAGCTCTGGACCGAATCGCTGTTCCGGGAACGAGGCATCCGGGCGATCACCGGGGCTCACGTCGAGAAGGTCGAAGAGGGCGTCGTCTTCTACGAGCAGGTCGACGGGACTAGAAGCTCACTCGAGTTCGACTTCGCCATGCTGCTGCCGCCCTTCCGAGGCGTGGATTTGAAGGCCTACGACGCCGCCGGCGCTGACATCAGCGAGGAGCTCTTTGCGCCGAATGGCTTCATGAAGGTCGACGCCGACTACACGGCAAAGCCCTTCGACGAGTGGCGAGCCGAGGACTGGCCGAGCACCTATCAGGTCCCTCGTTTCCCGAACATCTTCGCCGTCGGCATCGCCTTCGCTCCGCCGCATCAGATCTCGGAGCCTCGGAAATCTCCAGCCGGCACTGTCATCGCCCCGTCCCCGCCACGAACCGGGATGCCGTCGGGGATCATGGGCAAGCTGGCGGCGACCAACATCGCTGAGATGGTCAAGAGCGGCAGTTCGGCGTCGATGCACTCCGCGTCGATGGCCGATATGGGGGCAGCGTGCGTCGCCTCGGCGGGCTCTGGGATTCGCCAGGGCAGTGCAGCGTCGATGACGATGTATCCGGTCGTTCCCGATCCGGCCAAGTATCCGGGAACCGGGCGCAGCCTCGATGACACCTTCGGAGAGATCGGGCTTGCCGGACACTGGATCAAGCTGCTGCTCCACTACATGTTCATCTACAAGGCCAAGGCCCGTCCGGGCTGGTGGCTGATCCCTGAATAGGAGAGGAGACGACGATGGACACCACCGACGAGAGCATCGCGACCGCTCCGCTCCCGACGAGCAAGACCTTGCGAGTTCGCAAGAGTTTGATCGCTCAGCTGGTTCGATTCATGGCAATCAACTTGAAGATGCTCAAGATCATCCGCAAGGAACATCGATGAGGGCCAGTCTGGTTCCGACGGACAGATGGGAGGTTCAAGGTGTGCACTGAGTTGACCTGCAAACAATGCGGTCGTCCGTCATGGAAGGGCTGCGGAGAGCACGTTGAACAGGTCTTGGGTCACGTAGCGCCCCAAGATCGCTGCTCTTGCAGCACCACGAGTGCTCCTTCTCGACGCAAGTGGTTTGGACGATGAGCGACCATTCGGCCGCCAAGGCCATGTGGGAGGAGCGCTACGGAGCCGACGAGTATGCCTATGGCACGGAGCCGAACGACTTCCTCAAGGACAACGTCGCGCTCCTGCCCATGGGAGAGGTCCTGTGTCTGGCTGAGGGCGAAGGGCGTAACTCGGTCTACCTGGCCACGACTGGGCGCAAGGTCTCGAGCGTGGACCTGACCGAGGCGGGTGTGGCGAAGACCCTGCGTCTTGCAGCGGCTCGAGGAGTTGTTGTCGACGCCATGGTCGGCGATCTGGCTGACTTCGACCTTGGCGTAGATCGATGGGACGCAATCGTGTCGGTTTTCGCGCACATGCCCTCGTTGGTGCGGGTCGATCTCCATCGGCGTGTTGTCGAGGCACTCCGGCCTGGAGGGGTCTTTCTTCTCGAGGCATACACGCCAGATCAAATCGGGAGGGGCACGGGAGGTCCCCAGTCCGCCGACATGATGATGACCATCGAGGGACTCAGGAACGAGCTTGATCCCCTTCGGTTCGTGCATGCAACGGAGTTTGAGCGAGAGATCGTCGAAGGCGATCACCACAGCGGAGTCGGATCAGTTGTTCAGGTAATTGCCCGCAAGACAACGTGACGAACGCGTCATACGTGACTGGGCTGATGCGTTGAGCCTTCACTGGAGTGGCTTCCCGTCGGAACCCAGAGATCGCTGTCGTAAGTGTCTCTCGTCTTCTGCCGCCATCCTTCACAATTCGAAATCACATCGTTGTAGTTTTCACAACGTTGTGGAGGTGATGGGACTATGTTCGAACCCCTCCTGGGCATCTGACCTGGGGTAATGCGGAGCGTAAATGCGCTCCGGGAGGCAATTTCTGCGCGTGGGAGCCTGCTGAACGGCCGGCATCAGAAGTGATGGGACTATGTTCGAACCCCCTCTGATAGGTGCGTCATAGCTGGCAGTAGGCGACACTGCACTCGTGTTGAACTACTGATTCCTTGCCATCGCCGGTTTTTAGACTACTGCGCAGTGGTACGATAACTTGTACCAATACGAAGGAGGAAACAGTGGCCATCACCGCCAGCGAAGCTCGCAAGAATTTATTCCCGCTCATCGAACAGGTGAACGACGACCGCCAGCCAGTCGAGATCACCTCCAAGCGGGGCGACGCTGTGTTGCTCTCTCGTGCGGACTACGACGCGCTCACCGAGACCGCCTGGCTACTTCGTGCTCCAGCCAATGCCACCCGGCTCTTCGAAAGCCTGGCGCAAGCGCAGGCGGGACAGCGCAACGTTCACCAACTCGATCGGTGAGGCTCGTCTTCACACCGCATGGGTGGGAGGACTACCAGTACTGGCAGGCAACGGACCGTCAGACGCTCAAGCGACTCAATCGACTCCTCGACGACACGCTCCGAGACCCGTTCTCAGGGATTGGCAAGCCCGAGTCGCTCCGCCACGTCCTTGCGGGGTGCTGGTCGCGTCGGATCGATGAAGAGCACCGGTTGGTCTATCTCGTCGATGGTGACGACCTCGTGATCTTGCAGGCTCGCTACCACTACGAGCGCTGAGTCGGCGACCCAGAGGAGTCCCTCTCAAGCGCGTGGCGCACAACCGGCGTTCTGGAACGCGCGGAGCGCTCAGCGCTTGACGGATCCATCGGAGGGATGTCTATGTTGGAACCCCCTGCAAGCGGTGTTGCAGAACCGACGTTTTGCAGAAGTTTGCGTCACCTTCGACGTACGGCGATGAACACGTTCTCGCGTCCGGGGCGATCCGGAGCATCACGGACATCCACCAGCTCGAAGCCAGCCTCGCCGAGCGTCGACGTCATCTCCGCGATCGTCCGAAACCGCAGCGTTGATTCGGACGTCATGGTTGAACCGTCTCGATAGAATTGGAACGTCGTTGTGAAGGTCACCGTTGCGCTCGAGACCTCAGTCACGTCTGGCCAAGACTCGACGATGCCTACTCCCGGAACAACTGCGACGGCCAACGCGTCCGTGCGATTCCACCGAAGCCAACTGCGGTCCTCCGGCACTCGACTCTCGAAGACAAGGTGACCCAGAGGTCGCAGAGCGGAGTGGATTGATCTGAGCGTTGCTAACCACTCGACGTCATCAACGAATACCTGGGCGACGTTGCCCGTCATCGTCGCCAGATCAACTTGTAGGGGTGGCAGATCCTGGGCGCAGCCGTGAATCCAACGGACCAGTGGCGCACCAGGCTTCGCTTGGGCCACCGTCAACGATGCCGCAGCTGGGTCCACGGCAACGACTGAGACGCCGCGGGAAGATAAAAGGGTCGCCAAGCATCCAGTTCCGCATCCGACGTCGAGGACACTCGTTGCCCCGAGCTCCTCGAAAAGATCCGCGTACACCTCTAGGTCCGAGCGATCTGGGTCAAGGAGGTCGTACAGGGTCGCGAGCAACGGGTCTTCGAACAGCGCATCGGCCACGAGACGAGCCTAGATGCGGAGGTTTGAATCGGTGGCTTGGATTAGTTGGCGATGCGAGAGCAAACAAGGCCGTCCAAGAACGACGGCGTTGTAGAAATCGTTTCAGAAATCACAGTTGTAGAAATCACGTTGTAAAAACGACAACGAGTGGAGGCGATGGGACTCGAACCCACGACTTCCTGCTTGCAAAGCAGGTGCTCTAGCCAACTGAGCTACGCCCCCATGGAACGGGATGACCGAACTGACAGGCTATCCCGCGCGACGCACACCCGACTCACCATCTCAGGAAGTGACCGTGGCACACCTCAACTTCGCTCGCCGGCGAGATATCGAGGTGATCATCTCGGGGGACTGCGCCACGAGGAGTGCTGACCATCGAAGTCATCAGAGTGCGACGACGAGGACATCGAATGCCCTCCCACCGTCACCAACCCGGGCCGTAGGCTCAGCGTGTGCCGGTGCTCGCCATTGATCAGGGGACGTCATCGACCAAGGCGATCGTGCTCGATGACGACGGGATCGTCGTCGCCAAGGTGACCAAGAGCGTCACGACGCGAACGGTTGCCGACCAAGTCACCCAGGATCCGGCCGAGCTTCTCGCTTCGGTCATAGGCGCGGGTCGAGAGGCAGTTGCACACTCAGGCAGATCGATCGACGCGGTGGGACTCGCGAACCAGGGCGAGACAGTCATGGCGTGGGACCGAGTCTCAGGGGCACCCGACGGTCCGGCGATCTCCTGGCAGGACGGCAGGGCCGCGGCGGTGTGCGGGCGACTTCAAGACCATGCCGAGCGGCTCCACGCATTGACAGGCCTACCACTCGACCCTTACTTCTCGGCGCCAAAGCTGACGTGGTTGCAAGAGCAGGGTGCGAAAGGTGCTGTCACGACGTCGGACACCTGGCTACTCCACCAGCTCACCGGCGAGTTCGTGACCGACGTGACCACAGCGTCGCGCTCGTTGGTCCTCGACCTCGATGCACGGCAGTGGTCCTCCGAAGCGCTCGAGCTCTTCGGACTCCCTCTTGAGGCCATGCCGCGCCTGACGACATGCGCTGAGGTGGTCGGGTACACGAACGCGTTTGGCCCCGACATCCCGATCTCTGGTTTGGCCGTGGATCAACAGGCGGCGTTGATTGCCCAAGGTTGTCTCGAGTCTGGACTGGCCAAGTGCACCTATGGCACCGGTGCGTTCCTCCTTCTCAGCACCGGCTCGACATCGCTCCGCTCGACGAGCGGACTGTCCAGCTCGGTCGCCTTTGAGGCGGGCGGTTCCCACGGCTATTGCCTCGACGGACAGAGCTACACCGCTGGCGCGGCGATCAGCTGGCTCGCTCGCATCGGCCTCCTGCGCGATCCAGCCGCCCTTGATGCAGCGCTCGATGGAGCACTCGACCGTGAGCTGGTGGCAGTGCCGGCATTGGCCGGGCTCGGCTCGCCGTGGTGGTCGCCATCGGCTCGAGGAACCATTGAGGGTCTCGGTCTTGAATCCACGGCGGAGGACATCATCCGAGCGGTGATCGAAGGAGTCTGCGCGCAGATCGCGATCCTGTGCCGGGCTGCAACAAAGGACATGGGGTCACCCCTTCAGGCGCTTCGAGTCGACGGCGGCCTCACTCGATCATCGTCGCTGCTCCAGATCCAAGCCGATCTGCTTCAGATCCCAGTCGAGGTCTACCCCTCGCCTGACGCCACCGCCCTCGGGGTCGCGGCGCTGGCTCGCTGCGGTCGCGACGGGGGACCTTTCGAGCCACCGGCCTTCGAGCCTGTGGCGGTCGTCGAACCATCGATGACCGCGGACGAGGCGGGTCACCGGTTAGCGCGCTTCGAGGCGGCGGTGGCACGGTCGCTAGAGGCATCTAAGTGAGGCCGGCAATCACCGAGCACGACGTCGCCGTGATCGGTGCCGGAGTGGTGGGCTGTGCGATCGCTCGTCGGCTGGAGCGAGCAGGCCTCGATGTCGTGCTCCTCGACGCTAGAGGTGACGTCGGCGATGGCACCTCGAAGGCGAACACGGCCATCTTGCACACCGGCTTCGACACGGTTCCCGGGTCGCTCGAGTCGACGCTCGTCACCACCGGCTACAAGCTGCTCGCCGAGCATGCGGCATCGGCTGGGATCGCGGTGGAGCCGTGCGGAGCGCTGCTCGTCGCCTGGGATGAAGAGCAAGATGCCGCGCTCGGTGACATCAGGGACAAGGCGATAGCCAATGGTTACCTCGATGCCGCGATCATCGACGCCGACGAGGTGGTTCGCCGAGAGCCTCATCTCGGCCCTGGGTCGCGGCGAGGCCTCGAGATCCCAGGTGAGTCGATCATCGACCCCTGGTCAGTGAGCCTGTCCTTCGCCATCGAGGCGCTCCGCGGGGGTGCCACCATCGCCCTTGGCCGGGAGGTGAGGGGCGTCGAGGCAGTCGGTGACGTGCACCAGCTCTTGCTCGACGACGGCGCCACGTTGCGAGCTCGTTGGACGATCAACGTTGGTGGTCTTCGCTCAGATGAGATCCATCGCATGTTCGGCCACCACTCGTTCACGGTGACCCCTCGTCGAGGTCAGCTCCTCGTCTTCGACAAGCTGGCCCGTCCGCTGCTCAACGAGATCCTCCTCCCGGTCCCTACCGAACGGACCAAGGGCGTCTTGGTCTCGCCAACCGTGTTCGGCAACGTGCTGCTCGGACCGACCGCCGAAGACCTCGACGACATCGGCGACACCGCCTCGACCGAGGACGGCATCGCAGCGCTACTCGACGCGGGACGACGCGTCCTGCCGGCGCTCCTCAGCGAGGAAGTGACAGCGATCTACGCCGGTCTTCGAGCTGCCACCGAGCACCGCGACTTCCAAATCGAATCGCACCCTTCGGAGCGCTATGTCTGTGTCGGCGGCATCCGGTCGACCGGCCTGACTGCTTCGATGGCGATCGCCGAGCACGTCGCTGGACTCCTCGCGGTGGCTGGAGAGTCGACAGAGCACGGTCGCGAGCTCGACGCCACGATCGTGATGCCGCCGCTCGGTGAGACGCAGCGTCGCCCTGCTCGAGACGCAGCTCTCATCGAGAGGAATCCTGCCTACGGCCGGATCGTGTGCCACTGCGAACAGGTGAGCGCGGGCGAGGTGTTCGACGCCCTCCGCAGCGAGCTGCCACCCTCAGATCTCGACGGGCTTCGTCGGCGCACCAGAGCCTGCAACGGTCGCTGCCAAGGCTTCTACTGCTCGACCGAGATCCTGGCGTTGGCTGATGCCGCCGGCTTGGACCTGGATCCTCTCGGATGGTCGAGGTGACCGAACCCACCGTCGTCATCGTCGGCGCTGGCCCCACTGGGCTCAGTGCGGCAGCTGAGCTTCGCCGGCTCGGCGTCCACGGTGTCGTGGTCGTCGAGCGGGACAAGGAACCAGGGGGCATTCCTCGCTTCACCGATCACCAGGGCTTCGGCATCCAAGATCTCCGCCGATCCATGACCGGGCCTCGGTACGCCACGTCCTTAGTCCGCCAAGCGACCGCGCTCGGCGTCGATGTCCGTTGTGCCGTCACCGCCACCAAGCTCGCCGACGGTTCGGTTGAGCTCGCCGGACCGGCTGGCATCGAGGTGGTTCGGCCTCGAGTGACGATCCTCGCCACTGGAGCCCGAGAGCGACCGCGCTCGGCACGCCTCATCCCCGGCGATCGAGGAGCTGGCGTCATGACCACGGGCCAGCTCCAGCAACGAGCCATGGCAGATCGACCCCTCGGACGCCGGGCAGTCATCGTCGGCGCCGAGCATGTCTCGTACTCCGCAGCCATGCTGCTGCGCCACCAGGGTGCCAGCGTCGTGGCCATGGTGACGGAGCAGCCCGGCCATCAGTCGGTGGCCGGCGCTGACATCGTCGGCCGGATGTGGCTCAAGGCGCCGCTCATGACGGCAACCAAGGTCGTCGAGATCATCGGGCGACGACGGGTCGAGGGCGTCGTCCTCGAAGAGATGTCCACCAAGCGACGTCGGCGGGTGGATGCTGACACCGTCGTGCTGAGCGGCGACTGGATCCCTGACAACGAGCTGGCCCGCCGCTCGGGCCTGGAGATGGACCCGATGACACGTGGTCCTCTCGTCGATGCGAGTGGTCGGACCAGTACCAGCTCGATCTTGGCTGGCGGCAATCTCGTCCACCCGGTGGAGACAGCCGGTACCTGCTCTCTCGAGGGGCGGCTCCTGGCCCGGGCGCTGGCTGCGGGCCTCGCAGATGATCCGCGAAGCGCCACTGGCGTTCGCCTGCATGTCCGTGCGCCGGTGGCGTGGGCGTGGCCCGGACGGCTCGATCCAACTGCGGTGCCACCCCATGTCCTCTTCCAGCTCTCGACCACAACAACTGCTCGGCATGCCGTCATGCGCCAGGGGACTCGCGTGCTCGGCACGACTCGGCTGCGCCATGGACGCCCAGGACGATCGTTGCGCATTCCCGGGACTGTGGCAGCATCGGTCGACCCCGGAGGAGAAGACGTGACGCTGGAAGTCGAGTCATGAGTACCAGGCCGCTCGAGATCTCATGGTTCGCTGCGCTCTGCGACGATGACGCCGAGGTCCTCGGCGATCCCGATCGTGCGATCCCGTCGAGCTTCGACCACTGCGCGGCGATCGCCCTCGAGGCCGAGCGCCAGGGCTTCGACTCGATTCTCCTGCCTTCGGGATACGAGCTCGGGATCGACAACACCACCTTCGCGGCGGCCATCGCCTCCATGACGTCTCGACTTCGACTGCTGCTCGCCATCAGGACCGGCGAGCTGTGGGCGCCACAGCTGGCACGCCAGATCGCTTCGCTGGACGAGATCGCCGAGGGTCGGCTCGACCTGAACGCCATCTCCTCGCCGCTGCCCGGCGAGGAGCTCGACTCAGCGAGCCGCTATCAGCGCACCGCAGCGGTCTTGGGGGCGCTCGACGACCTGCTCGGCGGCACATCGACTGCCATCGGTGACGCGACGGTGGCACCACCGAGGATCGCTCGCACCCAAGCTCGTCGTCCTCCCTTCTACTTCGGTGGACTCTCCGAGGAGGCCCGCGAGGTCGCCGCTCGCTGCGCCGACGTCTACTTGATGTGGCCCGATCGTCTCGATCGTGTGGCAGACGTCGTCCAAGACCTTCGCCGACGAGCAGCACACCACGGCCGGGCGCTCCGATTCGGCTACCGGATCCACGTAGTCGTCCGACGCAGTGAGGCGGCAGCTCGAGAGGCGGCGGCAGAGCTCGTGGCATCGATCGAGGACGCGGCGGGCGCAGCGGTTCGCTCCAAGGCACTCGACAGCGGTTCGGTAGGCGTAGCTCGCCAGACAGAGCTACGAGACGGGGCAGATGATGCCGGCTACGTCGACGGGGTCGTCTTCACCGGCATCGGTCGAGCCCGTTCAGGGTGTGGCGCGGCAATCGTCGGCACGCCGGCCCAAGTCAAGGACTACCTCAGTGAGCTGTCCAACCTCGGCATGGAGGCGGTGATCCTCTCGGGCTATCCCCACATCGAGGAGTGCCGGCGCTTCGGCGAGCTGGTGCTGCCCACCCTCGAGCACGCACCGCTTGTGCTCCGCTGAGCGAGCGTCAGCCTCCGAGCACCTCAGCAAGCTCCACGACCCGACCTTCGGCGATCGAGCGCTGCGCCGCGATGCCCACCGCCACCGAGGCGAGGCCCTCGGCGAGGCCGACCGCGGGTGCTGCGCCACTTCGCACCGCACTCAAGAAGGCGAGGAGCTCGAGGTAGCTCGAGCCATGGTGGAGTCCTTCGTGGGCGACCCGGTCGTCGGTCGCCACCGACGATGTCACGCCAGCTCGCCAGCCGTCACGGCGGCCCACACGGACCACACCGCTCGGGAGGAACGCCTCGGCCTTCGCCAGGTCGCCGACGACACTCAGCTCCTCCTGGTTCTCGCTGCCCTCGGCGAACATGCACAGATCCAGCGACCCCCGGACGTCGTTGGCGTACTCGATGATGACGAGGGCGTTGTCGAGGATGTCGGGGGTCCGGCCGTCGTAGTGCTCGTCGAGGTGGTTGACATCCCGACCACCCGAGGCCATGACCCGAGCAGCTGGCGCACCAGCGATCAGGCCGAGAAGGTCGAAGAAGTGGCAGCACTTCTCGACCAGCGTCCCACCGGTGTTCTCGTTGAACCGATTCCAGTCGCCCACCTTGGGCAGGAAGGGGAAGCGGTGCTCTCTCATCGCCACCATGTGGATGGCGCCGAGCTCGCCTGACCGGGCGTGCTCGATGACCCGGGCGATCGGTGGCATGTAGCGGTACTCGAGGCCGACCCAGATGAGCGAGCCCGCAGCCTCTGCCGCCTCGACGACGCGCCGACACGCTGCAACGGTCGTACACAGGGGCTTCTCGACGAGGCACGGGATGCCGGCGTCGATCACGTCGAAGAGGACAGCCTCGTGGGTCATGTTGGGACTGGCGATCACCACCGCATCGAGGTCTCCTCGAGCGAGGAGGTCGCGATGGTCCTCGTAGGTGTCGAGGGCTGCACCCTCGGTGACGAGACGGGCCCACTCGAGTGAGGTGGGCGCCAGATCCGACACCGCCACGACCTCGACGTCGTCGATGGCAGCCAGGTTCTTCAGGTGCTCGCAGCCCATCATCCCGGTGCCGATGATGCCGACGCGAAGCGACGTGAAAGCCATGGGGCGATGGTAGCGGTGCCATGCGGCTCGCCCCGAGGCAGCGGTGTGGTCGATGCGCTAGGAGTCGAAGCCGAGACCGAGGCGATCGAGCAGCTGGAGCCAGGGACCTCGTCGTCCCTCATTGGCGTCTGCGGCGGCGATCGCTCGGCGGGTCGCCTCGATGCCGAGGAAGCGGATCGGTTCAGGAGGGAAGGGCACCGGCGCCCTGGTGATCATCTCGAGTCGGGTGGCCTCGGTGT
>Ga0118677_10005746_pt1 | contig 21522 bp, 15 predicted proteins | sample AliMusrvi5mmetaG_FD_86154 | JGI IMG/M metagenome (GOLD analysis project Ga0118677, IMG submission 86154)
CTCTAAAGCCTGCTGGAACATTTATCGCAGAATATCTTCAGGCGGAGTCATTGCTTGGCATGGTCGCCACGAGCTGCGCGATACGACCGGACTCCCTTTTGCTAGCTTGACACGTATTGACAGGAATGTCCGCGCGCCGGTGGCAATGTCCGGATGCTCTCAGGCAAAATGAAGGTTGCGCTTGCGCCTTTCAACTCAACGCTGGTAAGTTTTAGAGGATGGAATGCGTATAGTGTCAGTGCGACGGTTATGAACAAAAACACCAAGAGAGCGTGGGCTTTCACTTTGATCGAGCTGCTGGTGGTGATTGCGATTATTGCCATACTCGCGGCGCTTCTCTTGCCGGCGCTGGCCAGGGCCAAAGCGAAGGCGCAGAAGATTAACTGCGTATCGGATCTCAAGCAGTGGGGCTTGGCGCAATACATGTACGCCTCGGACAATAACGACGTGCTGGCCTGTGATGGCATGGGTGACAACGGACAATATATGCCCGGAGGCACCGCTCCTAGTGGCACGCCAGACGACCCTTACGCCTGGTTTAACGTGGTGACGCCTTACATGAATGAAAAGCCGCTCTCGTACTATTATCACCTGGCCGGTGGCGATCCGCGCAAGAAAATGCCCTTTCCCGGTTCAGGGAACGGCTCAAAGATCTGGGAATGCCCCAGCGCCACGATGTCCCCTTCTGATTACGCTGCCCTACAAAGCGGGGGGGCTGGCGGCTTTTTTAGCTTTGCCGATAATATTGACCTGAAAACCAAAGGAAGCGGGGGGCAATACCCTAAATGGATGCCTAAGCTGGCCAACCTCTCAAAGCCGACGGCCACTGTCCTTATGTTTGACGTCGTCTTTAATCCCGTGACGGAGGTGGTCAATGGCTCGCCTGGCTATAACTCCGTCAACCCGGCCAACCGATACAACAGCATTGGCGTGCGCCATGATGTAGGAACCGTGATGAACTTCTGTGACGGGCACGCCTATTACTTCAAGATTAACGCCGTCACCAACAAGACCAGGTTCGGCGTGACGAGCACGGGCGAGCCCAAGAACCCGGAGATTATTTGGAACTGGGTGGTCCGTCAGCAGGAGCCTTAAGTGTCTCTCGCCAGGGCTTGCCTGATTTGACCGTGTCGAGCAGGTTGGCGCACTTTTCCGCCAGCTCCTTCTGACCCGCACCGGCGGCGAGTCTCCCAGCCGTCTCCGCCGCGTTGACCGCCTCCGCAGTCTGCCCCGCTTCGGCATAGGCCGCAGCCAGGGTCACTAGGTATTGGGCTTGCTTGTGTTCAGTGAGCTCGCAGGCTCGTTGGGCCATATTGACCGCTTCCGAGCCATTCCGAAGCTCAGGGCGCGGGTCGGTGGCGGCAATCCAGGCCAGCCGGTCGAGGGCCTCGGAATAATCCGGTTGCAGTCGCAAGGCGCGCGCGTAGTGGCTCATCGCTTCCCGGGTCTGGCCGAGATGGGTCAGGGCCAGGCCCAATTCGCAATGCAGCTTGGCATCGTTTGGCCTGCCAGGCGCAAGACGGCCAAATATCCCAGCCGCCTCCTTCCAGTTCTCCTGCTGATTCAAAGCCACCGCAAGGTTGAACTGTGATTCGGCGTCTCCCGGTACAAGCCGCACCGCTTCGCGCAGGTGCGGTACGCCATCGGCAAGCCGGCCTAGTTGCAGCAGTAAAACCCCCAGATTGTTCTGGGCCTGGGCCAGTTGCGGGTCGAGTTTGAGCGCGGCCTCATAGCGTTGCCTGGCTTCATCCAGACGTCCCTGGCTGTGCAGCACTCGCGCCAGGTTGTTCTCGGCCGTGGCTGACTCGGGATTCAGCGCGAGGGCCGCCTGGTAATGGGCCACGGCTTGCTCGTATTTGTGCTGTTTGGCAAGAGCGACCCCCATTAATATGTGAGCTTTGTCGCGCCATTGCTTCGACCACAGACTCTGGCTGTATTCGGCGATAGATTCATCAAGCTTGCCCTGCTGGTCCAGCACCTTGCCCAAATTGAAATGGGTCTCGGGATTATCCGGGCTGTAGCTCAACGCCAGCATGTAAAGGCGCTTGGCCTCCTCCGGCTTACCTTCGGCGGCTAGCAGGCTACCAAGCACGGTGAGAGCGCGAGTATTATTCTGCGTCACCGCCGCCGCGTGCTCGAAGAGCGTGCGGGTGTTCTTCCAGTGGCGAAGTTGCAGGCTGGTGCCCACCAGCATCGCCAGCGCGGCCACGGCAGCGAGTGCCCCGAGTGCAACCCGGGGACCTGGACCTCTTACTGCTTCCGCTGCCGGGGTTGCGGCCAAATCGGATACACCCCAGACCACCGCGAGGAACAAACCGATCAATGGGATATAGGTATAGCGGTCTGCCCAGGCCTGGTCACCCACCTGAACCAAGCCGATCACTGGCACGAGGGTCCCCAGATACCAAAGCCACCCGACCAACAGGTAAGGCCGGCGCGCTGCCATGCGGAACGCCAGGAACGTCAGCAGAGCCAGCAGGGTTGCCGCGCCGGCCACTTTGAATGCCGGCACTGCCGCCACGTAGGGATAGTGAGCCGCCAAATGGCGTGGTAAGAGCATCGTTCCGAGGTAATGCACGTAGGCCATCAGGACGTGAGGGATCCTGAGGGAGAGTGGCAGTCCCGCCGTCGAAACCACAGCAAAGCCCTGCCGCTGGGCCGCGATCGTCAGCACGCAGGCAACAGCACTCAGGACCAGGAGCGGAATCTTCTCCACCACCAGCGGCCAAAGGGTTGAGGGTTGAGAGTTGAGAGTTGAGAGTTGGACCCGCCGCAGCGGCCAATAGTCCAGCAACAGGAGCACAAACGGCAGCGTCACTAGCATCGGTTTACTCATTAAGCCCAACGCGAAGAACAGGAGGGTGAGGAGGTAGAAGAGGGAGACGTGATGCGTGATGCGTGAGGCGTGAGGCGTGATGCTGCGTTCTGCGTAGCGTTCATATGCCAAAAGCGTCAGCATGAAGAAGAACGTGCTCAGCACGTCTTTGCGTTCTGCTATCCAGGCCACTGATTCGACGTGCAGCGGGTGCCAGGCAAACAAGGCGGCCACACCGGCGCTTCGCCACAGCGCGCCCGTCATGCGATTCAAAACCAGAAAAAGCAGCAGGGTGCTGGCGGTGTGCAGCAGCAGGTTCGTCAGGTGATGGCCTGCCGGTTTCAGGCCGTAGAGCTGGCAATCCAGCATGTGGGAAAGCCACGTCAGGGGATGCCAGTTGGTGACCGAGAAGCTCTTGAAGGCCCAGACCACTCCGGGCCACGTCAATCCCGCCCGAACATGTGGATTCTCAGTAACATACGCCTGGTCGTCGTAACTCAGGAAGTCATAAGTGAGCGATGGCCAGAACACCCCCAAGGTGATCAGCCCGAGGGCCAGGCAAATCCACCACCGGCTCGCCAGGTTCGGCCTCGCCGTCATAATGAATTCAGGCGACAAAAAAAGGCGCAGTGCAAACTGCGCCTTCTGCATCTAAGCTGAAAATATCACTTCCGCCGGCGGATTTGGTACCAGGCCAGCAGGCCAAAACCACTCAGGAGAGACAGGGTCGTTGGCTCGGGCACGGACGTGAAAGTGGTCACATCGGAAAACGTCAAACTGGCATTGAGATCATCAACGCTCAAAGCCGCTGCCGATGCTGCGGACCCCTGCCGGAAGTTGATCGAGGCGATGATATTGGTCTCCGCTGTGGTCGAGGTCCAGGTCTTGGTGAGATATGCTGTATTGCCGCTTTCGTTTGCCAGAGAGGTGAACGGATTGACATACACGGCTCCCGTGTCGTTCAGTGCCCCGGCCACGTCGTGATAAGCCACCACAACGCGGTAATCCGTTCCATAACTCAAAACGGTTGAGCCATAAACGGGAGTGGGTGCGGGTGTTCCAGATGTCTCCAGCCAACCGAGCAGATAACCTCCCGTGGTGGATTCCACGAAGAGACGGTCAAAATAGGCAGTGCTATTGCCGACGGTCGGCGTCCAATGCAGGAAATAGTCGCCCGTGGAAGCGCTAGACACATTAAGTGTGAGGCCGATGTAGAAGTTCTGTCCATCCGCGAGGGTGATTGGGCCGCCCGGCAGAGGAGAATACGCATCCTGACCGCTGGTGCCTAGCACCGCGACACCGTTGGCAACTTGGATCGGCGTGGTTGCGCTGGTGCCGGTTTGGGCCCAGGTGCCCTGGCCGACTAAGTTACCAGGAACGTAGCTGTTGAAATTATCGGAAAAAAGGGGCGCAGCCTGAAGACTCAGCGTCGCGACCAGCAACCCACCACAGCAGACAAGTTTTTTCATAGCAAGAAATAGGCGTCACTACTTATTAAGCCGACCGATTGCTCCCTAAGAGCTGTGGCATTCAAGCAGTATCGCCCATTAACGCAAGGGAAAAGTATATGATAATGCACGATAGATAGTGCCGTGCGCCTTCGCTGCCCGCTTTCGGCTTGAATACAAACGGCATTGCTGCAGTCTCCACCGCAGCGAGAAGTTCACATTCCCGATGAAAAAATCACTCTCTCTGTTTGTCGCCGCCGCTACCTTGCTAAGCGGCGCCTCGTTCGTTCAACCAAGCGCCGCGCAAATCCTGTTCAGTGCCGGCTCGCCCTACACCCAGGATTTCGATTCGCTTGGCACCATTTCCAACGCCTGGACGGACAACACCACCCTGGCGGGCTGGTATGCCTCGAAGAGCGCGGGTGGGGCCACTGTGACCGGCTATCGCGTCGATGCCGGGCTCGCTAATGCGGGCGCGATCTACAGCTATGGCGTCGCCGGCGTGAACCCGGTCACCGACCGCGCGCTCGGCTCGATCGGATCAGGCACGCCGGGTAATTTCGCCTACGGCGCCCGGTTCCAGAACGACACCGCCCTGGCTATAACCAACATCACCATCAGCTATACCGGCGAGCAATGGCGCAATGGGGGAAACGCAGCGGCCCAAACCCTGGCCTTTTCCTATTTCATCAGCACCGCCCCAATCACCAGTTCGGACGCTGCGGGTGCGAATGCCTGGGTCCAATTCACCGACCTCGACTTCAAGAGCCCGACCGTCGGCACCACAGCCACTGCGCTCGACGGCAATGATCCCGCCAACCGGCAGGTCTTTACCGGGGTGCTCTTGCCCAACGTGATTGTGTTTCCTGGGCAGGAGATATTCTTCCGCTGGTATGACATCAATGATGCCGGCAACGACCATGCGCTCGCCATAGATGACCTGACGATCAGCTTCACCAGCATTGCGGCGGTCATGACCGCGCCCGACATCAGCTCCAGCGGTCAGCCCCAAAGCCGGACCAACAACGCCGGCACCCGGGCCACGTTCACCGTCACCGCTACCGGCAGCGCGCCCTCCTACAAGTGGCAACTGAACGGGGCCGACCTGTTTAATGGCGTTAAGATCTCGGGCGCGACCGTCCCCACGCTGAGCATCTCCAATGTCCTGGGCATTGATGAGGGCACTTACACGGTGATTGTCGCCAACGGCGCAGGCTCGGTTACCAGTTCGAACGCCGTGCTCACCGTCCTCGATCCCGCGGTGAATACGCAGCCGGTGAGCCGCACCAACATTGCCGGGGATAACGCCAACTTCTTCGTCGGAGCCGCCGGCACGGTCCCTCTCTCCTACCAATGGCGATATGGGGGAACCGATATCCCCGATGCCGCCCTCGCTTCGCTTAACATCCCAAACGTCGAAGCGGCCAACAAGGGCAGCTACTCGGTCGTCGTCGGCAACGTCAATGGGAATTACACGACCAGCAGCGTAGCCACGCTGACCCTGCTGGCTACACCGGCAACTCGCATCCTCCGCTGGGATTTCAACGCCACCAACACACTGGACATCGTCGCCCCTGCGCCCTCAAGTGGCAGCGGCACAGCCTCGCTGGTCAACGGGACCACCGCGACCCTTAGCTCGGGCACCTACTCCGATCCCGCTGGAGTGCCGGGCGGGGCCAACAGCGCTTGGAATACCGCCACATATCCGCCTCAGGGCAGCAGCAACAAGACCGCCGGGGTCCAGTTCAATGTCAGCGCTCTGGGCTACCACAACCTCCTGCTCGCCTGGGAACAGAGACACAGCAACACCGCCAGCAAGTACGCCCGGCTCCAATATTCGACGGACGGCACCACGTTCCTGGACGGAAAGCTGATCACGATGACCTCCACGAACAACGACTGGGTGTTCTACTCGATCGATCTGTCCGCCGTCCTAGGGGTAAACGACAACCCTAATTTCGCCTTCCGCATCGTCTCGGAATGGGAATCAACCGCCATCGGCAACAATAACCCGAACTATGCCGGCACGGTTACCTCCTATGGCGGCGGCGGCACCATGCGCTTCGACCTTGTGAGCCTGTACGGTGACCCGGGTGTCGGGCCGGTGCTGGGCTCAACCACCATCAGCAACATTATCGGTGCCTCCCTCACTTACGGAGGTGGTGCCGGCTCGCAGTTCGTCCTGCTCAAGTGCACGAACCCGGCCACACCCTTGAATAGTTGGACACGGGTGCACACCAACTTCGCCACGCCGGGCATCTTTACCGTCCCATCGGGTTCGGAGGCCGCGGCGTTCTATCGCATCAAGAGCGAATAATCCACGACCTCAGTTCGCTGATCCTGACTTCCGCGAGCTTTCATCCAAGCGTTGCCAGGACAGAACACCTTCGTCCGGCAACAAAAATGATGGTTCGGCCTTGACATCGGCTCATGCCAGCCTATGGTTGCCGCCATGAACACAGTCGAGAACATAATCTCGATGCTTTGCTCAGCGCCAGGAAACTAGAACCCAAAACTTATGCCAGACGATCCTGTACTCCCACCGACCTCCCCGCCCGTATCACAATTGCCTGTCTCGCCGGGCAACGAGAGCCAGGCGCGCATGTGGAATATGCTGTGTCACCTCAGTGCCCTCGCAGGTTACATCATTCCGTTCGGTAACGTCATCGGGCCCCTGATCATCTGGCAGATCAAGAAGAACGAGTTTCCCTCAGTGGAGGAGCATGGCAAGGCGGCATTGAACTTCCAAATCACCGTGCTGATCGGCGTGATCATCGGCATCACCGCTGCCGTCCTGCTCTCCGCTGTGTGCATTGGGTTTCTATTCATCCCGCTGGTTGTGGTCGTCGGTTTGTGCGGCCTGATCTTCGCGATCATCGCTGGCATCAAGGCCAACAACGGCGAGCCTTACCGGTATCCCTGGAGTCTGAATCTGGTCAAGTAGCCCTCGTTTCGACGTGCTGCCCTGCTGAGAAACCCGCTGGCCCGGCGATCGCCGCGATCCTGAGCCCACAGAGTTTGGCTTGCGACCCACAATGGACCCGCAAGCGCGTTGCTAAGGTATTGCTCCGGCACTGATACGGTATCTTAGGCTAAGATACCGTATCAGTGCCGGACCTCCTGCCTACCAGTAAGCTTGCAGCCCGCTCGGAGGTGGCTAGTCGCCCTTCCTCCAGAGGGAATCCCAGCCGTTCGTCGTGCAGGGGTTCCCCTGCGATTCTGCCTCCGCCGATGACCCTCCCAGGTCAGAGCGCGAACAGTCTTGTCTGCCGTCCCGAGTAGCTCAATCTCCGGAGGACAAGAATGTCCGCGCTCCTGAAGAATTGAAGATGCGCATCTTGTCGGAGCACCTTGCCGTTTTCACTTGAAACCCGAAGTAGCTCCCCTTACCCTGCCGTGGTGGACAGGTTGCCGTTCAAGTCGTTGTTCTGCGAGAAGTTCGGGTGCCCGCCAGAGAGATACGAAGAACGGGCTTTCCGCAAGTGTCTGTATTGGCATGCCCGATTTCTGGCACCTGTAATCCGCAAGATCAGCCCGGATTTCTTCTTTGAGGATTTCAAATTCATCCGCTACCTGGGTGACTCTTTGGGTGTGCGCGACGCCACCGTTGACATTCGCAACTACAGCGACGTAAACCGTAGAAGCCTTGAGTTCTTTCGCACGGGCCTGAAGATCCGCGTTTCAGGGCAGAAAGCGAACCGCCTCGTGCGCCAACTGTTCCAGCAAGCCCAAGAAGCTAAGGCTGCCGCCCCTTCCCAGATAAGCAGTTCCATCAATTGAATAAGCCGCTGGTCATTGGCATTGGAGAGGTCCTTTGGGATTTTCTACCCGCCGGCAAGCAACTCGGTGGTGCGCCGGCGAACTTTGCCTATCACGCTCACGCGCTCGGCGCTGAGGCGCTGGTGGTGTCTCGTGTCGGCAACGATCCTTTGGGCTGTGAACTGCTCTCCCGCCTGCAAAGCGTTGGCCTGCGTACCGATGGCATCACGACCGATCCATCCGCTCCTACTGGCACCGTGAGTGTCACCTTGGATGGACAAGGCAAGCCTACTTTTACCATTCACGAAAACGTGGCATGGGACTTGATTGAGGCAGTTCAACAATCCCTGGATGCAGCCTCAAGGGCTGACGCCGTTTGCTTTGGTACGCTGGCCCAGCGGAATGCCATAGCCAGAGCGGCCATCCGCGCCATCGTGCAGGCCACACCTCCGACTGCCCTGCGCATCTTCGATATCAACCTGCGCCAGCACTTCTGGTCCCGAGAAATTATCCTGGAATCGCTGGAACTGGCCGATGTGATGAAGCTCAACGACGAGGAACTGCCCATAGTGGCAGGGCTTTTCGGCCTGTCAGGAGACGAATCAAATCAAATGCGGCAAATTGCTGCACATTTTCAACTTAAAGCTGTCGCGCTGACCAAAGGTGCCAACGGTAGTTCTCTAGTAGTCGGTAACGAATTCGTCAGCCGACCGGGTACTAAACTCACGGTTGTTGACACCGTCGGGGCAGGAGACAGCTATACTGCCGCGCTGGCGTTTGGCCTACTGGCCGGGTATAGCCCGGGCAGAATCCTGGAGCAGGCCCATCGCATCGCGGACTATGTCTGCACTCAGTCCGGGGCAATGCCATCATTGCCGCCGCTCTGGTTTGAGGCATGACATTTGGGAGTATCACCTTTTCGCACCAAAGAAGTCATTTGAGCAGGAATGTCACCTGTGACGGATAAGAAATGGAACATGGCATGAAATCGTTTAGAGACAGTTACATCAATGAGGAGAGGCGGCCAAGCCGGTGGAAAACCGCTGAATGAAGTCACCCCGACTCCTCGCCTTGAGTGTTTGCCTCGTTCTGCTTGGCCGCTCGGCTGCCGCCGCCAGCAATGAGGCGAATTGGCCGCAGTTCAGGGGACCAAACGGCTCCGGCGTCGCCAACGCATTCAAACCGCCGGTAAAGACCGTCACGAATCAAGCAGCATGGAAAACACCGCTTCCTCTGGGTAAATCGTCACCGGTGCTGTGGAATGGCAGAGTCTTTGTGACCGGACTCGATGCCGGCCGATTGGCCACGCTTGCCCTCGACGCGAAATCAGGGAAGGTGTTGTGGAAGAAACTGGCCCCGGAAGTGCGGTTGGAATCCGTTCACATCGGAAACAGCGTGGCGGCATCAACCCCCTGCGTCGATGAACAGGGCGTCTATGTGTATTTCGGATCATACGGACTACTGTGCTATGGCCACGATGGCCGCGAACTTTGGCAGAAACCGATCCCCACTCCGCAGAGCATGTATGGCGTGTCCACGTCGCCGATCCTGTACGAGCAGCGGCTCATCCTGATCGTTGATGATGACGCGAACCTGCCCGACAGCAAACTCAGCCGATCCCAAGTGATCGCGCTTAGCAAGGCGACTGGCGATAAGGTTTGGGAGACACCCCGGCCCTACAATCGTGGGGCCTGGTCCACTCCTATGATCTGGAAACAGGATCGCGGAACCGACCTGATCGTGCTCGGCGATGGACGGGTATATGGCTATGATCCGGCTACGGGCGCGGAGCGATGGTATGTGAGCGGGTTTGCCCGAGAACCCATCACAGTGCCTGTCGCGGGCGACGGACTACTTTTCGTCTCGGTGTCCATGCAGGGCGGCCGTGGTGACGCGCGATTGGATCCGGAACCTTTCTGGAAGGCCATGCTCCACTTCGACCGTAATGGCGACGGGCAAATCGGACGCGACGAGATCACCGATTACTTCACTCTGCCTTTCCGGCCCGAGCTGCCGCCCGACAATCCGGGATTTGGTTTGCCGTTGCCCAATGATCCGGCCAAGCGAAAGGAGAACCAGCAGAAGATCTTCGACTTGCGTGACAAGAACCACGATGGTTTCTGGACCAAGGAGGAATTCACTGCCGACATGACCGTCGGGCAGGGCCGGCCCAATCTGGCGGCGATTCGCCCAGGCGGAACCGGTGACATCACGGAATCGCATGTAGGCTGGAATCTCCGCAACGGCATCCCGGAGATTCCGTCGCCCGTCTTCTACTCAGGCCGGCTTTATCTGGTTCGGGATGGCGGAACTTTGAGTTGTGTCCGCGCGAGCACCGGCGAAGTGGTCTATCGAGAACGCCTGGGCGCAGCCGGGCAATACATGGCCTCACCAGTGATCGCCAACGACTACTTGTACCTCATTTCCGCAAAGGGCGTGCTCACAGTCGTGAAATGCGGGGACAAGTTCGAGATCGTGCACCAGGCCGATCTCAAAGCCCCCATTTCCGCCACGCCGGCGATGGACCAAAACAGCCTTTATGTGCGAGCCGACGATGCTCTGATGGCTTTTCGTTGAACCTGTGTTTGAGTTTGAGGAGTATCACTCGGAGCAGCGAACCATCCTTGGTTCCTCCTGCGATCCTGAGTAGTCTTGCTGCGTGATGAACATGCCAGTGAATCGCGTGCGCCCTTTTCTTCTCGCCATTGCTCTCTTACAGACGGCCGTCCCCCTGAAAGCACTGGGCGTCGAGTACAGGCTGGTTCAGAACATAGCCTACCGCGAGGGTGACGCTTTGACCGACTACGCGCGGGAACGCTGCCGCTTGGACGTGTATTACCCGGCCGGCACCAACGGTTATGCGACCGTCGTTTGGTTCCATGGCGGTGGATTGACGGGTGGAGCAAAATCCGTCCCGGAAGGGCTGAAGGAGAAGGGCATCGCCGTGGTCGCAGCCAACTACCGCCTGAGTCCACTCGCTAAATCCCCTGCTTATATTGAGGACGCTGCCGCCGCAGTCGCCTGGACCTTTCACAATATTGAGAGGTATGGAGGTTCGGCGAAACGCATCTTTGTGAGTGGCCATTCGGCCGGCGGTTACCTCGCTGCCATGGTGGGCCTCGATAGGCGCTGGCTGGCCGTCCACCAGATCGACGCGAACAGCCTCGCCGGCCTGATACCTTGCAGCGGCCAGGCTATTACCCATTTCACCATTCGAGCGGAACGGGGAATCGGCGACAAACAGCCGGTCATTGACGATCTGGCGCCGTTGTACCACGTGCGCAAGGACGCGCCGCCGATGCTCTTAATCACTGGCGACCGTGAACTGGAACTCCTCGGCCGCTACGAGGAGAACGCTTACCTTTGGCGAATGATGCAATTGGTCGGCCACCCTCATACCGAGCTCCACGAACTGAAAGGCTGCGACCATGGGAAGATGGTAGAACCAAGTCTTCCCCTGCTGCTGCGGTTCACCACCAACGGCGGTAAATGACTATCCGCAACCAACTGTCCGCTTGGAACACCGAGTGAAAGCCAGCCAGGTGATGCGCCAGAGAATGGGCTGCGAGACCACCGCAGTCTCTGGCTCCTATACGACGGCAGTGCGAAAATCCTTTATAGGACTATATTTGTTGGCTCTTCTCCTGCCTGCGGTAGCCCATGGGGCCGCTGACCGGATTGCAATCTTCGACCTCGTAGGAGAGCGGATTCTGCAAGACGAAGACCATCTCGGTATCGTAAATGGCAAACTGACAGCCGGCATCAACTATCGCGACGTGGCGAGCCTCGCAGGACTCTGGGCGCCTCCATTTGTCAGCTCAAACTTCAGCTTCGACAGCCGCGTGGATGGCGCAAAGGTGCCTACTTCAAAATGGTTGTGGAGGCCATTCCAGGTTGAACGCGTCGGGAGCCAGGGAGATGTCTCTGTCTCGACCGTGACCACCATGATTTACGGGCACCGGGCCGCGGTGGTGAGTTTCACCTTCAAGAACTCCGGCCACACCTCGGTGCCGTTGGAATTCTTCACCCTCGGGTGGCTGGACTCAGTGGCGGATTGGGGCTTCGCGCGGCCGGGCAGTCGCACGGAAACGACGCTGCTGGCCGCTGGCCGGCGGCTGACTTTGCGGCAGGGCGAGTTGTCGATGGTCCTGGCAATCGATTCACCGGAGTGGTCGTGGGATGTCGCCGGCAACCTCGGCCATGCCTTCGCTCGATTGCCGGCAAGAGAGACGAGGTCGGTAAATGTAATTATCGCGATCGGATCCGGGGACGAGCCAGGAACCTGCGCCGACCAAATCGCGGCGGATCCTTCCCGCGCCATCGCCGCGGCCACCAAGGAATACGCCCGGCAGGTAAACGACGTCTTTACCCGATTGCCCACGCTCACCAGCGACAACCAACAATTGGTGCGCTGGTACAACCGGTCCCTGGTGCATTTTCTCATGAATCGATGGGATGTGCCGGAGTTTACGTTGCATCCCTACTACGCCACGGGCGGCGTCAAGGGCGGCTGCGTGGCCAACTACCTCTGGAACTTTGGCGAGGCATGGGAGATTCTCCCCTTATTCGACGCAACCGCCTCGCGCAGTCACATCAAACAGTTCCTCAAGTGCGACTTGCTCAAGCACTTTCTGTTCAATCCGATCACCGGCGCAGCCGACGGCCCCTGGTACATGGTGAACCAGGAGAAGATCATCGGTCTGACTTACTACTACGTTCTCCTGAGCGGGGATACGGGATTCCTCGACGACACCGTCGATGGCAAGAGCGTCCGGGATCATATGGTAATCCAGGCCATGTATGGGGACGAGTCGGGGAAGCCACCCGTGCTGATCGACTATGGGCCCTCGAACAGTCATCTTGAGTTGCGCGGGCGCCGCACTTACAACCATGTCATGCCTGACTTAAACGCGCGGCGTTACGCGAATTACCAGCGGGCAGCGGCGCTCTGTGATTTGGCGGGCAAACCAGCGCCCTTTCTCCGGGAACGAGCGGAATTGCTCAAGCCGCTGCTGAAGGAGCGGCTGTGGGATCCGAAAGCCGGTTGGTTCCGGTTTGAGGATGGCCGGGGTCAAACCGATTTGCGCTATACCGTACAGATGTTCAAGCCGATTGGAAGCGGGGTGTTCGATCAAGAATGCGAATCGGGCTTGCTTCGCCACCTGAATCCGGATGAGTTCCTCTCCGCTTACGGCCTGCACAGTATCTCGAAGCAGGACCCGGCTTACGATCAACTTGATATCGACAACGGGGGAGGGGGCATCTGCACGAGCTTCCCACCGCAGATCATCGAACGGCTCTACCAGGCCGAGCAACCGGCACGAGCTGCGGATATCCTCGGGCGCCTCTTATGGTGGGCGGATACGATGCCCTACTGGGGTGACTCCATCGCCGCCAATTACAAGGACTATCGCCGCGATACTCCTCTCCAGTGCACGTTCGACAGCGTCGCGGCTGCGCAGTGCATCATCTTTGGTGTCTTCGGAGTGAGCGTCCGGCCGGATGGCCAGGTGCTCATCATGCCGCACCGACTTCCCTTCGCCCACAAGTTGGCGCTGCATGGACTCCATCTCCGCGGCCGATCCTTCGATGTCCGTGTCGACGGACGCAATTTCACAGTGTGCTGTGGCGACCGTACCATCAGGGCCTCCATCGGCGAGACCGTACTGGTCGCCTCCCAAAATGGCGCACTTCAACTAGCAAACTGAAATGAATTATCCACGAATGATGAAATCGACTCCAAAACTCATGAGCGCGTCCTGGGCTGCGTGGCTCGGCAAGGGCGCGCTGGCATCCATTCTTCTGGCCATGGCGGGCAACCTGGCGCCTTGCGCCGGCGAGGTTCACATTACCGATTTCGGGGCTGTGCCGGACAGCCGGCGTAATGCCGTAACCGCTGTCCAGCGGGCGCTGGAGGCGTGCCGGAAGGTCGAACACCCGATCCTGGTCTTTCCGCCCGGGCGCTACGATTTCTGGCCCCAGGGCTGCGTCGAGAAGGATTATTACGAGTCCAACACCACGGTGAGCAATCCCAGGCGCCTGGGCATCTTCATCGAGAACTTCTCTGGGTTGACCATTGAATGCGGCGGCTCGACCTTTGTATTCCACGACCGGATGCAGCCCTTCACGGTTGATCATTCCAGCGGGACAACCATCCGCAATTGCAGCATCGACTGGGACATCCCTCTCACTGCTGAAGCGGTGGTGGATGCCGTGTCAGAGGACTATCTCGACCTGCGAATTGATGACCGGCAGTCCCCCTACATCCTCGAAGGCGGCAAACTCGTTTTTGTTGGCGAGGGCTGGAAGAGTCGTTGGTGGGATACCATGGAGTTCGAAGGCAAGACGCTGCGCGTCGTCCCGGGCACAGGCGACAACGGTTGCCTGGGGCGGGGCTGGGAGAAGTACCAGGCCCAGGAACTTGAGAAGGGCCGGGTCCGGGTTAACTACCACTTCGGCCGAAAGCCCGCCGTGGGCAATGTGCTTGTCCTGCGGCACAGCGAGCGCGACCACGCAGGCCTGTTCGTCGCGGATAGCAAGGACACAACGATTGAAAACGTCAACCTCCATCACTGCGCGGGGCTTGGGCTCTTGGCCCAGTATTCCGAGAACATCACGATTCGACGTTTCCAGGTCGTCCCGTCCTCCCGCCGCAAGGTTCTCTCCGGTCATGATGATGGGGTCCATATTTCCAATTGCCGCGGGCTCATCCAGATCGAGAACTGCCGGTTCCACGGGCTAATGGATGATCCGATTAATGTCCACGGCACCAGCGTGCGCATCCTCGGCCGGCCAGCGCCGGATCGTCTGCTCTGCAAGTTCATGCATGAGCAATCAACGGGCATGACCTGGGGCAGGCCCGGTGACCAAATTGGCTTCATCGAGCACCGCGCCATGCGGACCGTGGCGCAGGGTGTCTGCACAAAGTATGAGGCCAGAGATCGGGACACCTTCGAGGTGACCTTTGAAGCAGCGGTCCCCGAGTCGGTCAAACCCGGCGATGCTCTCGAAAACCTGACGTGGTCTCCCGAAGTGACTATTCGAGGCTGCCGTTTCGATTCCAACCGGGCGAGGGGGATTCTGGTCTCGACTCCGCGGCGGGTATTGATTGAGAAGAACCACTTCGAATCGAGCGGCTCGGCCATTCTCATTCCCGGGGACGCCAATTACTGGTACGAGTCCGGGGCGGTGAAGGACGTCACGATCCGAGAAAACACGTTTGAGTCCCCCTGCCTGAGCTCGATGTATCAGTTCTGCGAAGGGATCGTCAGCATTTGCCCCGAAATCCCGCAACTGGACCCTGCGCTCTCGTTCCATCGGAATATCCGAATCGAAAACAACGAGTTTCACCCTTTCGATTATCCCGTGCTTTACGCCAAGTCAGTGGACGGGCTGACGTTTTCGAACAACCGCATCATACGCAGTCACGACTTCGCGCCCTTTCACAGTCGGCAGGCAACCATAACGCTCGAGGCTTGCCACAATGTGCGAATCGATGCTAACCACTTTGAAGGCGACGTCCTGGGCAAGAATATCACTCTCAAGCAGACGGCTGAGAGTGATCTCAGCGTGAGTGCTGGCCAAGGCTGGGCTCGCTGATATGCTTTTAACAAACGAAAGGAAAATCATGACTAAGACCCTGTTTCTCACCATCAGCCTCTTGCTTCCAGCCGTTGCCGGCAGCGCAGCAGAAAGCGCCGTAAATCTCCCCGTGCCCACGCCGCAGCAGGTTGCGTGGCACGAGGCGGGGGTCGGTTTGTTCTTCCACTGGGCGCCCAATGTTTATCAGGGCGGCGAAGGCGATAATCGTTCCACCCCGCGGGATAAGATCATTCCCGACCGCTTCAACGCGGATCAATGGGTGCAGGCAGTCAAGGCCGCCAATGCCGGCTACATGATCTTCGTGGCCAAGCATGTGGGCGGCTACTGCGCCTGGCAGACAAAAACTACTGATTATTCCCTCAGGACCTCGCCGTGGAAACAGGGCAAGGGTGACATGCTCGCCGAACTAGCCAAGGCTTGCCAGACCGGCGGCATTCGCCTGGGCGTCTATCTTTGTCCACGTGACGACACCCAAGGCGCTGGAGACGGCGGGCGTACTCCGTCCCCGGAAAAGCAGGCCGCTTACAACGAGACCTATCGCCAGGAGCTCACGGAAATCCTGACCGGCTACGGCCCGATGTTCGAGATGTGGTTCGACGGGGGGAACATTGTGCCGATCAACGACCTCATCGACCAACATTCCCCGGGAATCATCTCATTCCAGGGCCGGCGCACCGGGGGTTCGCGTTGGGTGGGCACGGAGCATGGCTTTGCGCCCTATCCCTGCTGGAACACGATTGATTGGAAGCCCGGTGAAACCCCCAAGGAAGGCGCCGGCAGTCCCACCGGCAACACCTGGTGTCCGGCGGAATGCGACGTGTCGATCTTGCGGCCCAACTGGTTTTGGAGCGAAGGCAGCGACAAACGCATACTCAGCCTGAATGACCTCATCGAGATCTATTACATGTCGGTCGGGCGCGGCGTGAACCTGCTGCTCAACGCCACTCCGGACTCACACGGGGAAGTCCCTGCCGCACAGATGAAGCGGCTCCAGGAATTCGGCGACGAAATTCGCGCGCGGTTCGCGAAGCCGCTCCTCACCACCCGCGGCGAGGGAAACAACGTAACGCTTGATTTCGGCAGCGAGCAAACCATCGACCACATCGTCTTGCGGGAAGACATCCGCGGCGGTGAACGCATCCGAAAGTTCCTGGTCGAAGGCCGGCGTGCCGACGACACCTGGCTGGCCCTCGCGCGCGGCACCCAAGTCGGCAGCCGACAGATAATTCCCCTTCCCGCGACTGCTGTGACAGGGCTTCGCCTCACGGTGCAAGAAAGCGTCGCGTCGGCCAGCATCCGTGAGCTGTCGGCTTTCCGGGTCAACCGTCCAGTGCCGAAACTAGCCTACCGCGAAAACTCAATCCCATGATAACATATGGCGACCAACTTCGCCGACGCGACTTTCTGAAGCGCACTCTGCAGGCAACTGCCGCGGTGGCGGCTTACGGCGGTGTGGGTTCAGCAGTCGCGCCGCACTTGGCGTACGCTGAAGAGGCCGGGCATCCTCGCAGCTCGCGGATTTCGTATTACTGCAACGGCGAAATCCATGTCAATGAGGTCGGTAAGCCGGAGGGAAAGCCGTTGACTGCCGGCCACTGGGACTTCAAGCCGTCCTGGTCCAAGACCGGCGACATGCTCGTCTGCTTCCGCAGACTCAAGGACGATCCCGATACCCTCAAATGGAAAAGCGCGGTCTTTATCATCAACGTTGATGGCACGGGGATTCACATGCTGACCGATGGCACGCACACCGATTTCAATCCCACCTGGACGCGTGACGGGAAGAACACGCCGATCTGGAACCGGAAAAACGACAAGACGGGCGGCTTCTACGTGATGCAGGGCAAGGTGGGCGGAAAGCCCGGAGAGGAGGTTGCCATCACCGACGAGAGCTTTCACACTTGGGCGCACTCGTGCCTCATGGACGGCCGCATCTTCGTGACCTCCTTGCACCCGACGCTGGGTTGGGGCGCTTTCTTGATTTCCCGCGGAGCTGAGGGCAAACCACTCTATGAACTCATTCAATGCGAACTGATGTCTAAGGGCCAGTTGCATCGAGTCAGCGTCTCTCCCAGTGAGAAGAAGGTCTGCTTCGAGTACCTGGCGGGGGCCAATTTCACCGAACCCGGGCACACGCTCTATATCGCGGATTTCGATGCCGGGAAGCGCACGATCACGAACCTCAAGGTGATCGCCAACGAGGAACGGAAGCCGTTCTGGTATGCCTATCCGCGTTGGATCAATGGCGAGTCGACGGTAGTGTATCACCTCAATCAAACCGGGAAGGGCCAGCTCTACGTTTACCGACTTGAAGATGGTTCCACCAGGCGGGTGTCAACCAATGCCAGCGCCGACTACCGGTATCCGCATGGAGAAGCGGCCCCGTGCTAGTGCCTAATTGCACAAGTTCGCGCTACGTCGCAAAGCGGCAGGGGACAGCCGCACTCCAAGACGCTGCCGCGCATTCCGGGACACCTCGACCGTCCGCCAGGTCTTGGAGTGCGGCTGTCCTCTGCCGCTTTCATATTGCTCATCAGTGCAGGCAATCACTAGAAATTCTGGGGGAACAATGCAAACGCGAAAAAGCCTTGGGCGGCGAGAATTCCTAAAGCAGTCGATGCAGGCCGCCGCAGCCGTGGCGGTCTCGGCCAGCATGGCTTCTGCCGCCGAGTCGGCCGAAAGCAGCCGGAACTCGGTGGCAGCCATCCCAACGACCGTACTGGGTAAGACGGGCCTGAAACTGCCCATCCTCGGCTATGGCGGCGCTGCCCTACCCAAGGCCTGGCTCAATCCACTTTCGCTCGAAGACCGCATCCAATTGGTCCGGTATGCTTACGATCGGGGGATCCGGTACTTCGACACCGCGGGCGCCAGCTACATGGAAAGCCAGTCCATCCTGGGCGAGGCGCTAAGGGATCGTCGCCGCCAGGTCTGCCTGGTGACCAAAGTTGACACCACTGTTCCAGGGGAGGTGCGCAAATCGGTCGAGCAATCCCTCAAGGAACTGCAGACCGACTATCTGGACATCCTCCTGATTCATGGCACGCCCGGAATTCAGCAAATGACCGTTGCGGAGGCGATGAGGATCCACGCCGAACTGGTCAAGCTTCGCGATGAAAAGGTTACCCGTTTCATCGGGTTATCCGCGCACGGTTACTTCGATAAGGCCCTGGGCTTGATCGCGTCCGGCGGGTTCGATCAGTGCATGTTGTCCTACGGCTACATTCCCCGTGGCTTTGATCAAATCTGGACCGCCCGCATGACTGCCTTGCGGGATGCCTGCGTGGCCAAAGCTCATGAACTGGGCATGGGGATCGTAGCCATGAAAGTGATCGGCGCGGGCATGCTTGGGGCCTGGTCGGGCTACATCGTGCCGGGCTTCGACAAGCAACGCCTCCAGCGATTGCCTGCAGCCGCCATCCGTCATGTACTTCAGGACCAGCGCATCCATGTCCTGAACATCGGCATGCGCCTGAAAGAAGAAATTGATGCCAATATCAAAGTGCTGACCGACGACACCACTTACACCTCGGCGGACCGGGGACTGCTGGCGGACTTCTCGGCCAGGCTGTATGACGCGGACGCTATCAAGAAATTGAAGACTGAGTAGGTGAGTGAGCGAGCCGGCGCTCAGCAAACTCGCCCGCGATAAACTCATTTCCGTTGTTGAAACAGCCAGGGGAGCAGGTCGGGTTCGTTGTATGCCCGGCTCCAAATACTATGCCCCACTCGCTTGTACTCCGTGTATTTCGGGGTAGCCCCTGCCGCTTTCAACGCGTGGACAATTTCCCGGGAATATCTAACAGGATTAATCTCGTCGCTTTCCCCGTGAAACACCCAAAAAGGGACGCTCTTCATGTTGGAAGCTCTTTCCACATCGGCAATGCCACAGACCGGAACGGCCGCCGCAAACAGATCGGGCCGCCTGCTTACGATGTCGAATGTGCCTTCACCTCCAAGCGATAACCCCGTGACATACACGCGTGACTTATCAACGTTACATTCCGCGATGAGCTTTTCGATCAGCTCAATGGTAATTCTGGTGGCAATCGTGGGTGACGCGGCAGAGCGAGCGCTGGCCGGATACTCAGGAAAACTCGACCATGCATCAGATTTCGGGCACTGAGGGGCGATGACGTAGCAGGGATGTTTTGCCTGGATCTCGGCACTAACAAACTCGCGGGGGAAACCGGCCAGTTGTCGGGTATTGTCGTTACCCAGTTCACCGGCTCCGTGCAGAAACACGAGCAGAGGATAGCGTCTTTCTTGAGAAGGGTTTTGGGGGATGAAGATCTGGTAGGGCAGCGAACCCCCCTTCTCACTTGCGAAACGCGCTCGAACGAATTGTCCGGTCTTATGTTCGGATGCTGCGCTTCTTACGACTGAGGCAGGCGAGCGCTCGGCATCCCTTGCCGCTACGTCAGCCACAGATTTCGTCAGGTCCTGGCAAGTTGCCAGCGTGAGCAGGCAAGCGATCAAGTTCATAGGTTTACTTCTTGCCTGCACCGAGCCACAGCAAGCCGTCCAGAATCAGCCGGTTCTGAGTTTCGTTGGCGAAGGTCAGCGAGAGCTCTTTATTGGGCTTTTGGTCGAAATCGAGGTCGTTGTGCCCCATGTTGAGGTAGAGCATGCGGTATCGCTGGTTGGTCCAAACGACAGGATAGTAGCCGCTGTGCCAAATTTCGTGGGCTTTAGGACCGGTTCCCAAAGGGTAACTCGCCGCGTCAATGGAAAGCAGGATCTTTATGCTGTTGTTGGTGCGCAGGTCGTTGGTCCATTTATACCATTCGTTAGGTGCGGACCTGAAGGTTTCCGGCAACTGCCGCGTCGCGGGATGGCGAGGATCCTCCACGCGGAGGACGGCGGAAGTAGGCCTCCAGGTATTGCCCGCGTAGGACCCGGACCCGAGAAACTCCTCATGGTACCAATCCCAGTTCTGAGGAACGCCCGACGGCGTCAGGGCAAAACCGGCGAAATGAAAGCCCATCCAAGCGCCGCCCTTTTCCATGTATCTTCGGAAGGCAGCCCGCTGCATGGGGTCTTCCGGCCGGGTATCCAGAAAGAGCACTACCTGATACTTGGCCAGAACCTGGTCGCTAAGTTCGGCCCAATTTGTGGTGGAGGTATAGGTGAAATCAGACTGCCGGGCTGCCTCGGCGAACCATCGATTCGCCTCCTGCACAAAGCTGATATGCGCCGACTCGTCCTTCATGCCGGTGTAGAAAGCAATCAACTTGAAGGCAGGGGAAGCTCCTTGTGCCTGCCGGTCAAGGCCTCCGAGGCTGGCTGCCAGAACGACGGCCGCGAGGAAGCCCCTCAGTTTCAAGCTAAGGGAACCGATCAGAATGGCGGAGCTAACCGCCAGCGCCCGACCAGGTAAATGACCCAAGAGCATTAATCTATTGTTGCGAGAGACCTGTAGGGTGGAAAGACCAAAGGTCTCTTGTTGCAGCCGTCGGGCCCAGGACGGATTTCTTACAAGCAGGCCCGATGAAGTCCTGGGTATGAGGCAGGCCGTTGGCCTGAAAGCAACGGCGTCTCCCCCCAAGCCCGGATTGAGAAGCAGGGTGAGGCTATGTGAAAAGGCATATACTTCCCATCTACAAAAGGCGCTCCAATTCGCAGACAAATGCTTGTCGATCCACTCAGCACGAACTGGTAAGATGTGCAAAATGAATCCGTCGCTGAACAAAGGCATGCAGGGGGTCTTCGTCCGGTGCAGGGCGCTTGTAGTTGGCGGGAGACGACGGGCTGCCTGTCTGGGCTTCCAGTGGAGTGCCAATACCTCAAGTATTCCGGCCAACGCCCTCGTCCGGCATGGACTGAAAGACGGTTGGCATCCCGCTTCCACCTTCTCCGGGAAAAAGAGGGGCCGGGCCATATGGGGGCATATCATTC